>Ga0315275_10000366_pt1 | contig 37385 bp, 28 predicted proteins | sample YL17G03_0_MG_FD_205557 | JGI IMG/M metagenome (GOLD analysis project Ga0315275, IMG submission 205557) | Sediment microbial communities from Yellowstone Lake, YNP, Wyoming, USA - YL17G03_0 | ecosystem: Environmental > Aquatic > Freshwater > Lake > Sediment | place: USA: Wyoming | collected... | reverse complement strand
CAGTGTCCGGCCGCTTAACGAACGAGGGTATCACAGTACGGAGCTCATCCTGCATTTCCTTTGCCAGGCTCCGCATCTCTGCAAGCGGGTCAGCATACATCCGGGTTATCAAATACTCGTACGCACGGCCATTGCCGAAGAATCCCATGTTGGTCTTTGTTGAAGCAGGAAGCAACCCGCGGATTATGTCGCATGTTTTCGCCCGCACTGTCGCCTCCATCGCCCTTTCGCTCAGTCCCTTCCTTTCCTGCTCAGGCATTTTCTCAGTGACGTATTTTGATATTTTTGGGATAAGCGAAGCATATGTTGAGAATAAAAGGTCACAGGTTTCCCGATAAAGCGATGCGAACTCCGAGTTTGCAAGGTCAGGTTCCTCATAATAGCGCCATTTACCGCTCTCATCTTTTTGGTCGAAATAAACATACCTTGTTGATTTCTCAAGAGGCGAAAGCCCGAGCCGTGCGTCCTCGACCACCTTTGTTGCGATTATGGATATGTCCTCAAGCGCGATGTGCGCACCTGCAAGCTCTGCAACTGAATCATCGCCATAACCAAGAAGTACGCGATCATAGAATGCCTCTGCCTTTTCAGTTGAGATTAATCCTTCAAAGCCGCCGCTTACTGCTCTGCCAGTTTCAAACCCGATCTCCTTATTCTTTATGAACTCATCAAGCAGCGTCCGCCTCAGGCTTTTTGCTGAGCGCGAGTACCTTGAAAAAAGCGCCCCCTTGACCACCTCGGGCAGGTTCCGCAGCACAAAAACAGGTTTGTCAAGGTTCGAGACAAATGGAAGGAGAAGCTGCCTCTCCTCTTCAGTAAATAGTTCCATGAGCCCCTTTTCAGAAGAAGGTTTTTTATGCCCTCCCACGGGACAATGTTGCGGCTATTCACTGCATCTTGCTTTTCATTTCTCCGAGAATGCCCCTGACCTTGGAGATGCCTATTTTTACGTATAGAAGATCGCTTCCATCGGATTTTCCCAGCTCAACCACGACATCGGAAAGACGCCTTTCCATTCGTTCTATTTTATCCTGGGTGTTGCAAAAGTCCGCAATGTAGCCAAGCATTTCAATGACGCTCTCCTTTGTGCTTTTCCGAATCGGGTTATGGGAAAGCAGGCTAAAGAGGCCCGTGATGCTGTCAATAACAGCAGGGTGCCCGATATTCACCGCAGCTATGATCCACACTTCCTCAGGGAATGCGCCATCCGGATTTTTAGCGAAATCTTCTACCATGAAGCTGATTGCACGCGGATCCCCCATCTCCTGGAGAATCCCCCTGACAGCCTTTTTTTCAGCAGGCGTTTGCGCCTTTGAAAGCATTGAAGCAATTCTCGAAAACTGTTCATCATCAAGCCCCATGTCCCTCAAAGCCTTGGCAGCAGCAGAGCGTATTGCCGGATCCTCGTTTTGCAGCAATTCTATCATGTCAGGTATGGATTCTTGATCCCTGCTATTCCTGATGCTCACGACCGCCTGGATCCGTACCTCAGGATTGCTATCTTTTGCTGCGGAGACAAGGCCTTGCATGGATGTACTTCGCACAGGGCCGTCTGATGGCAATTTCCTTAGACTGGATTTCTTCTGCACTGGCCGGAACCTTGCCACGAGCCTTAAGACCGAACTTTTCTTCCAGTCAGTGAGGTGTTTGATTATTTCTCCCATGAAAGCACCGTTAACTAATAGTATATAAGTTATAATTTTTTAAATACTATGTTTTAAGATACTATCATGCAGATAGACGCATACATGAAAGACTGGGGCATAACCAGGAAAGAGCCTTCAGATATTTTTGAGACTGTACAGGTCGGGATGGAAGGCCTCATGCTCAAGATGAATGAGAAAATTGGCATACTTACAAATGAAATGCGGCAGCCAGCCAACATCTTCAAGCTTTGGCTCTCAGGCATCAGCCCAAGGACCTCTGCAGTAATATTGCAGTGCGGAGAACTCATGCACTTGGAACCCCTTCCCCTGCGTACCATACTTGTAACGCAAAATTGGACCGATTCCTCAGAACTTGCAATATCGCTGGAAAAGACTGACATGCCCTTGGTTGAATCACAGGTATGCAGCATCGAGCAGTTGGCAAGGGCCACATACAAGCCTTACCAAAGAAACGACGGCAGGTTGCTGAGATCCCTTCTTTCAGGAGAGCTCCTGGTTCTTTGGAACGGTGATTGCAGATACCTTGAAGGTACTGTGGCCGGAGCCAGGACCATCTTCTCTAAAAAACCAGGCGCAGACCTTGCGGAGCTGCTGACAAGGGACCTGAAAGGCATGGGATTGGATGAGCAGGACTTAGGAAAGGGCAAGGAATTCGAAAGCATCGCAAAGAAAGCGATGAAAATGCGCAGGGTGCGCCCGGACAAGCAGGGCAGCATGATCAGGGAATTAAAAAAGGCAGTTGCCCACTGACGAATATTTATTGCTTTTGTTTTAACCTATTTGCATGGTTGACCTGAAAAAGACCGTACTGACGATTGGGATCGCAGTTCTGCTCGCAATCTTTATTTTCTATGCAATAGACCTTTTTTATCCTGAACCGAAATATGAGGATTTCTGCGGTAAGTATGGGGGTTATTACTCGCCTATTTCAGCGCCAGTTTACAACTACAAGGAAGGAGTGGGATGTGTGCCGGAAGTCAACTGCACACCAATAGCGAACATAAACAATATTACCCGCAACTGCACTGACGCGGGCGGCTATATCGAATTCAATTACAATGACAGCGGATGTGCAACTGACGTACTGCGCTGCAACAAGTGCAGCTTGGATTACGAAAATGCAAGGAAAGAGCACAGCCTTGGCGCGTTTTACATTACTGCTCCGATAGGAGTTGCGATAGTCATTCTCGGCATGTACCTTCCGCTTACAATTGAGGCAATCGCAGCAGGCATAATGTTTGGAGGCTTTTTCACATTGATCCAGACCACTTTCTGGGCTTTCAATGATCTGGACCGGTGGGCCAAGGTCATAGTGCTTGCGGTAGAGTTGATTCTGATCATATGGGTCGGATTCAAGAAAGTCAGCGAATGGAAACCGGGGATGAATTTATTCAAGGAAAAAGGACCTGAGCAGAAAAAGGTGAAATAGGCATGGTCGACCTGAAAAAGACCGCACTGACAATAGGGATCGCGGTCATTTTCGCGTTCCTTGTTTATTTCGCAATAGACGTGTTCTACCCAAGGCCGCTTTATGAGGACTTCTGCAAGCCATACCCAGGACCATCCATCCCCTCAAGGGTGGTATATAAGGAAGGCGGAGTTGGGTATGTAACAACCTGCAACTGCACCTTGATTCCAGGCATAAGCAATCTTTCACGAAACTGCTCAGCAGAAATGGGCAACCTGGAGTTCGATTATGATGATAGGGGCTGTGAGACAGGAGCAACCTGCAACATGTGCAATGTTGAGTACAACAAAGTGATGCTTGAGTATAACCTGAACTATTTCTATATCACTGCACCCATAGGGCTGGCTGCCATAATCGCAGGAATGTACCTCCCGCTATTGATCGAGGCCATAGCCGCCGGATTCATGTTCGGCGGGATCTTTTCGCTGTATGTGAGCACGGCTTTCGCATTCGACAGCTTTGGGAAATGGGCCAGGATGATAATCCTTTTCCTTGAATTGTGCATAGTCATCTGGATTGGCATTAAGAAAGTCAGTGCATGGAAGCCAAGAATGGATCTGCTAAAAGAAAAGGAAGCGCAGCAGGGAAAAGAAAAAAAGAAATGAAAGTTACGATATCAGCGCGCCGAGAACCTTAAGCAGCTGCGGCCTTCCTGCAAGGATTTTCGCAACAGGACCAGCGAATTTTCCTTCCATGGTTGCGTTCAAATCCTGCTCAGTGATGGAATTGAAGATGTGGTTCAGGTCATCGTCATTCAGCTTTTCAAGCACTTTCCGGAGAAGAAGCCTCTTGGCCATCTTCTTTCCCAATGTATCCTTCCACTCTTTTTCATACGGCATCAGGGACTGGGATGAAAAATCTTTTTTATTTTGCGCTGCAACTGCGGTTTTTGCAGCGAGTATTGCTGTTTCCATTGCAATCGCGATCCCCCCTCCATGAATAGGATCAACTTGTTTCGCTGCAGTTCCAATGACCATGAAATTGTCTTTCACAAAACCGTCAATAGGCGCACCGACAGAGATCACGCCGCCGAAATCAATAAGCGTGCTCGAGTCCTTTAGCTGAGGATGGTTCGCGATGAAGCGATCGAGAAGGATTTTCGGGTCAGCGCCATCAATCCCTCCGTTCTTTTTCGCATTTATGAAATTGCCGCCAATTCCTAAGCCGACATTCGCCTTCCTGTCTGCTTTTGGGAACACCCAGACGTATCCGCGGGGCGCGAGCTCATTTCCGAAATAAAGCTCAATCAGGTTCTCATGGTCATAGGGCTTCATTTCGTACTGGTAACAGGTATCCACATCATAGAGCGAATGCACGGTCTTGAACCCTGCAGCCCTTGCCATGAAACTCTCCATTCCTTCTGCAGAAACAATCAATGGTGCTCGTGCTTCGTATGGGTCACGGCCTCCGTGCGAGAGCTTGACTCCGCTGATTTTCCCTTCTTCCATTATCAGATCTGTCGCTCGCGTATACGTCCGCACTTTCGCTCCCTTGTCAACAGCGAGCTCGCACAGCCATTTGTCGAAAAACTTGCGTTCCAGAACCCAGCCTGTTGTCTGCTTGTCTTTCCAGATGATTTCCTTACCTGCTGGGGAGACTACTTTTGCACCTACGATTTCAGCAGAAATGCATTTCTTAGGAAGATCGAGCCCCTGGGCAATAACCTCCCTTGCGCCAAGGCCCTCTCCGCAACGGACAGGAACTCCGATCTCCTTTCTCTTGTCCACAATGAGCACGTCCATGCCTTCTGATGCAGCTATTCGCGCGAATGTTGAGCCTGAAGGACCGCCTCCGATTACGATAACATCGTGATCGTATTTCATGCGATCGCCTCTTTTTTCACTCCCTTGTGCATAGTTATCACGTTCGCAGGACAAACCTTAACGCATATTCCGCAATCAATGCAGCGTTCCGGATAATGCTCCATCCTTGTGCCAACTGCCTCAATCGCGTTCTTCGGGCAGACCGACGAGCAGCCAACGCAGAAAATGCATCCTTCGTGCTTAATTGTAATCATGGAAATTCCCCTTATTCTTTTAGCATCTCGACTAGCTTCCTTCCGAAATCATTGGCAGCCTCAGGGCCGCATGCTGTGACTATCCTGCCGTCCTGGACAACGTCCTCTGAAATGCAGATTGCCCTTCCTTCTTTCAGTGCATTTAGTCCATCGTTCGAATTGAAGACTGTAGCTTTTTTCCCAGAAAGGACTCCTGCTTTTGCGAGCGTCATCGGCCCAAGGCAAATGGCACCCAGGATTTTTCCCTTAACGAATGCGGTCTGCACAAGGTTTATGACATCGCTATTCTTTGCAAGCGCAGGAGAGCCCGCACCTCCGACAATGACAATCGCATCGAAGAAATCAACGTTTGCCTCATGGGCTGCAAAATCCGGCATAACCTTTGCGCCAAGCATGCCAGTGGCGCTGGCGCGGGCTATGCTTGCCACTTTTACCTTATGACCTTCGTTCACCAGTATCTCCTTCGGTATCAGGAATTCCTCGTCCCGAAAGCCGTGCTGGGCTATTATCATGAGCACATTTGACATAAAACCCCCGAACGGATATGGATTTAAAAATTTAAAAAACAGGCGCATGGGCTAAAACGCCCTGATTGGGAGTTTAAAATGTTATTATGTATAGTATTACAGGGTGCTGACATAAACCAGAAACAAGTTATTAAGCGCGCGAAAATTCAGCTCGACAAGACCAGGAGAAGGTTCAACCTTGGTTCCTATGCACAAAGATACGAGATTACAAGGAATTCAGAAGGCCTGAAAAAAGGATGCATAAGACGTGTTTTTTCGGAAATCCTGGAAGAGGGCGCGATGAACGGCATTATCAGGACTGAGGCGCTTGACAACCAGTGGGACCCGCGATACGCCAATCAGGTGAAACTTCTCAGGCTTGCGATAGAGGGTATGTTCGAAAATCCAATTTACAGGGCCCAGGGGTTCAGGCATGACTTTCTGGAATTATACAACAAGTACCGGGAACTATCAGAGCTCGACTATTCAGGCAATGTAAATCCCCTACAGCACAAAATTCGGCTGAGGGAGTACATAAGGGTTCTGGGACATGGTCAGGATTCACTGATACCGCTTCTTGCAAGGCTTTGTGTAGTCCCGACCTTTCTTGGCATGAGTCCGGGCAAGCTCGCAAGGTTCCTCACAGAGGTCAGAGAAACAGAAGCGGCAGTTAGGGCAGGACCAGGCACGGGCATAGGGCCGATAGTTGCAGTGACAAAAGAACAGGCGGAAATGCTCCAGGACAGCATGCTTCTTCCAGCATACAGGATATACCGGCCTATCGCAGAGTTCCTGGGTTTCCTGAACATCAAGGAGCAGATCGAGATGGCATACCAGTTTTCAGAAAACGCTGCCATAGGGAAGTTTGTTAGTACGGGCTGGTTCGACAGAGATGGGATGGATTGGTACGTTGAAAGCAATAATCTCACAATGATGTCCTGCGAGCTTGTCCTCGAAAGTGCAAGAAAAGTTGCTGAAAAGATGGGGATCAGGATTGCGATGGTCCAGGGGCCGCGCGCAAAATCTTTTTACGGAGTGATGGAAAAGTACGCGAGGAAGAAATCGCGAAGGAGCGTGGAGGGATTCATCGAAAAGATGGACGACGGGGTCGGGGCAAGGGTGGTCCTAGAGAACGTTACGCACAAGCGATTGCAATCTTATGCAAGAAGGCTCATGGCAGTCCTAAGGCGCAGGTTTGAGGATGCGAAAGTCATACCAAAGCAGAAACTCCATGGAAAAGGAAGTCGGAAAATCGGCTATCGGGGATTCCACATCCTTTTGCGCTTTCCGCAAGAAAGGGGGATCTGGAGGTTCGAGCTTCAGATACGGACAATGCGTATGCACAAAAATGCGGAATTAGGAAAGGCTTCCCATGCGGCCTACAAGTCAGGAAAATCAGTTCCCCTCCGGTTGCTGCGCAGGTACAGGGAGCTTATGGAGCTAGGCGCGATATAATTGCGTGGGAACGACTTAACAATCGGTTTTAAATCTGATTCTGATTTAACCAAATACATGATGCTCACAAGCCCGAATTTTTCAGACATATTGAAGCCGGATATCGAATTCAAGACATTCCCTGACAATGACAACTATGTTCGGATACCGGAGACAGGAAAGCTGAAAGGCAGGGAGGTAATGCTTCTCCATCGCCTTTATCCTGAGCAGGACAAGGCAGTGTTCCAGGCACTGCTCATGCTGGATGTTTTGAAAAAGGCAGGTGCAAAACCAGTTCTCGTAGCGCCCTATCTTCCCTATTCCCGCCAGGATAAGACTTTCCTTGAAGGCGAGGCTCTCAGCGCCGAGGTGCTTTGCAGGATGCTTAAGTCAGCAGGAGCAGAGAAGCTGGTTACTTTGGACTGCCATTTTCTCAAGAAGGAAGGAAGGGCGGAATACGGCGGTCTGACTATTGAGAACATTTCCATGGGAAAGAAGCTAATCGAGCATGCAAAGAAAAAGGTGGATGGAGAGCGGCTCGAGATCATATCCCCAGATGTCGGGGCGAAATACCTGGTTGAGGGGTATGGCGGCAAATCCATGGAAAAGGTCCGCGGCGGATATGTACAGGGAAGCGAGGCATATAGGAAGATAGAGAAGGTGGAGCTGGATTTTGACGTCAAAGGGAGCAATGTCCTGATCCTTGATGACATGATATCAACTGGGGGCACTATGTTCAAGGCAATTGAGAACGTGAAAAAGGGCGGAGCCAAGAAAGTGCTGTGCGCAGCGACACATGGATTCTTCCTCAAAGGTTCGCTCGAGAAACTAAAAGGGATGTGCGACTCTGTTTTTGTGACAAATTCGATCCCGAGCCAGGTATCTGAAGTCGATTTCATGGCAGTGCTGAAAGAGAGAAAAGTTATCTGAGCTTTTTGTCGTAACAAACGTTTAAAAATGCTTTGTACCATACTTTATTTGTCCATTACAAGAGGTGCAAGCATGGCAGAACCAGCAAACAAAGGTCCAAAAACACAAGATACAGCAAGAGAAATACTCAATAGACTATCAGAAAAGAAAAAGACAGAGCAAGGCAAAGGGCCTGATGAAAGCCTTCCCAAGCATAAGGCAGAACCAGAAGGCGTAATGAAAGGGCAATCAGATTCAATAAAGAAACTAATTATTGCAGCCTGCGTCTTAGCAGCTCTGGGTATAGGGTACAAAATCGCCTCAGGCTCATATGAAGAACACAGGCAGAAAACACAAAAGGAAGCTTCAGAAAAGGTTGAAAAGGAAAAGAGGGAGAAGGCAGAAGCTGATAAAAAGGGGATGGAAAAGGCAAAGGCTGATGCTGAGAAAAAGGCAAAAGAGGATAAGGAGAGGAAAATCGAGAAAAAGGCTGCTGAGATTTCAGCCAGGTGCGCTTTTCTTCAACCAGACGGAGGAGTAAAAGATAAACCAAAGGTTAAGCTTTCATTGACATGCCTTAGCGAAGACGAAATCCAGAAAATACGGACAAGGGCAGACTTGCAAGAGCAGATTGGGAATTTCAGGAAGGCCGGCCTTTTATATGTCGAGATCGGGGAATTGAAAAAGGCAAAGGAGATTATGGCCAAGTGCAAGAAAGACGATGGGTGCGAAAAGGACTTCAAGGAGGCGTCCGAGATAATGGTCGAGGCGATCGATGCCGCCATGAGGAAGAAAGAATAGCCTTTAACCTTTTTCTTTTCAAATCCGGTTCATGAGAAAAATAATTTTCCTTTTCGCTATAGGATTGCTTTTACTTTTAGGCTGCGTCCAGCAGAAGCCTCTTCCTTCCAATCAGAGCAATCAGAGCAATTTCACCGCCCTGCCGACATTTAACGGGACCGGAACCATAAACATTACTATCCCCCCTGGCTTTGATGTAAAGGACTTTTGTAAAAAAGACGCTGACTGCGTTAGGCAGGCAAAATGCTGCGACTGCGGGCTCGGCGAATATGTGAACAGGTTTCATTTGGAAAACATGAACTGCACCGGTCCCCAGTGCCTCTGCCCGATTGCCCTTTCCCGCGGAGAGTGCAGGGAAAACAAGTGCGTTGCTGTTGCGCTAAACGCCACCACTCCTTTTGACCCGACAAGGGATTTCTATTTCAGGGCTGAGGAACCTGGGAAGTGCGGCACTGAAATAAAACCTGCCAGGGAACTGGTCAAATTCGGAACCAGGCTGAATGGCTCGATAAAAACCGCAAATCCCTGTTACACTGTGAAAGCCGAGCTGATCAAGGGCGAGGAGGACTTTGTTATCCTGAACCTTACTACGATTCCCCTGCAGACATTTGCAGCGTGCGCAACCTGTAGCGCTACCATTCCCTGGCTTGCAGATATCTATAATTACCAGGGAGATCTGGAGGTGTACTATGACGGAAGGAAGGTACTCTCTGACTTGGACGTTTTCTGCGGCTGGAATATTGGCGAATGCTCCGCTGACGGAGACTGCAAAGCTGGTGGTTGTTACAAGGAAGTCTGCCAGTCCAGGGAGAACATCCAGATTTTCACAAACTGCGATCCAAGGGACTGCTACGACTCGAGTAAGTATAATACCCAATGCGGATGCGTGAATGGCCGGTGCTCCTGGCGCTAGCTGCTACAAATTAAGGGATGAACCTATTTCTGTTTTCATTTCCTTTCTTCGGTATTCTTATCCGCAGTTCGTCTTGAGCCTAACCGCTGCTCCTGCAGCCTGATTAGGTAAGATAGATGCTTCCCATGGTGTCAAGGTCATCCAGGCTGTTCATCACGATCTTTTTTTCTGACACCGTGTAAAGCACATCTCCGATGTACAGCGACCTCCTGATGTCATAGGGCGAGTTGTAGTAGTAATACCCGCTTTTGAGCATTGTTTCATTGTCTTCCTCATGTGCCACAGTTCCTCTAAGCCTGAACCCGTCTTCCTTCGAGATATCGAATACATAGGCTCCCTGGAACACATAATCGCCATATTGCCACGGGTCCATTTTTCCGCTGTATTGCGATTCATCGATTTTCGCGAGTGTTACTGGAATGACCAACAGGTTGCGCTGCTTATCAAAGAGGAATGCCTTATGGTCGTGCAATGCATATGAGTCAGTTCCCCGGTCCCCTATCTTGTAGTTCGCAATCTCTTTCGGGTGCTCAACATCAGTAACATCGAATAAGGAAAGCTTCAGGCCCTGGTACCAGGAGAAATCTCCCTCTTCGGATGGGATCGCATCCTTGCCCAAGCCGATGATATGAGTCTCATCATACGGGTGAAGGTAATCTGAATATCCTGGGATCTTGAGCTTCCCAAGAACCTTGGGTTTTTGCGGATTTGCAAGGTCGATAACGAAAAGCGGGTCCACCTTCCTGAAGGTTACAATGTATGCCCGTTCGCCCATGAAGCGCGCTGAGTAAATCTTTTCTCCAGGAGCGAGGTTCTCAAGCTTTCCTGTAACATTCAGGTCCGAATCGAGCACATAGACGTTGTTCTTTGACGTCGCATCCCCTGCCATCCTTGCGACCTGTCCTTCTGTGGTGGCTATCCTGAAATAACCATTGTGCTCATCCATTGAGAACTGGTTGAGGATGTGGCCTGGCACAAAGCCTGCTGCTGCATATTCAATGTTCCCATCCTCAATTGAAATTCGTCTTATGCCTGTTTCTTCCTTGTAATCAGGAATTGGCATTGGAAGGATTTTTTCCGCAACCTGCCTCACTGGATTCCCTTTACTGATTACATAGTCAGGAATACGGGCGTATGCAAGGTAGATACTTTCAGAAGATACGTACATGTTGCCAGCTGCCCCGTTTAGATAAATCTTGTATGCTGGTTCGGTTTTTTCATCTGAAAGGTCTATTGAAAGGATTGTTGTGAATGCGAAGCTCCTTGCAGGCTCGTCAAAATAATAGACATCTGGGAAGCCTGATGAGAGATTCTTCCCATTTGTCTGAATTACAGGTGGGCTTGGTTCGCATTCTTCATAGCAGTATGCCTGCTTGTTTGCTACCACATAGACATAATTGCCAATCATGCGCGAATCGAAATAACTGCCATCAATAGAAATGTTCTTTTCCAGCACTGGATCGCTCCTGTCAGATATATCATACTGCAACACAGTGGATTCCGACCAACCGTCTCCGGAAAAAAGTACGAGATCATTTCCATTAATGAATAATTCCTGGGGGTTGCCTCCGATTTCAGTTTCTGAAAGCACCCTCGCTTTTTCAGCAGGGTATGCTTTTGCGATTATCAGCTTGCTGTTGCTAATAACGTATATGTATTTTCCGTCTGTTTTTACAAAATCCGGCTCATCCACTCCAGCAACCTGGATATTGGTCTGGGAGTAATCAGGAGCGCTTGACTCTGCGGATTTTGTAACAGCTCCAGTCATCATCGCCATTGGAGAAACCATCATCCCTATTGCATCATAATACCCATATCCGGACCGGACTGTTTTTTCATCAAGAAATGCCTTGAGCTCAGATGAAGAATTGAATTTCTTCAAATCAGACAGCTGGGCAGTAGTATTATTGTCTCCGGGTTTCACCGGATCTGTGCAGCCAAAGGAAAAAAACAAAAGGAAAACAAAACAACCGACAGCCAAAATCTTTATTGTTGCGTCCATGGATAACTTACTGTTGAAGAAAAATTAAGTGAGCTGGCATTTGTTTCGGCGCAGGCCGAAACGCGGAACAATCCTCGCAAAGATTTTAAAGTACAGCTGAGTTTACTCCAAATGGCAGTACACGAACGTATGGTGAACCTTGCTGACAAGGTATCGGAGAACGCAAAAGTGATTGATGAAAAAGCGGTCAGGAACCTGATCAAGAGGATGGACCGCGCAAAATCCCTGTTCCTTGCAGGGGCTGGCCGCTCCGGGTATGTGGCCAAGGCATTTGCCATGCGGCTTATGCACCTTGGCTATGATGTGCATGTTGTGGGTGAAGCGACTACGCCAGCCATAACAAGAAAGGACCTTCTTATTGCAGTTAGCGGATCCGGGGAAACACATTCGATAGTCTCCATCGCGCAGGCAGCGAAAAAATTGAATGCGCATATCGCATCAGTCTCCTCAAACCCAAGATCAGCCTTGGGGCATATGTGCGACACGATCATAGTTTTAAAGGGAAGGCTGGCTGCAAAGCGGGAGCAAGAATATTTGGCAAGACAGCTGGAAGGGGCGCACGAACCGCTCGCTCCTCTCGGAACATTGTTTGAGCTCTCGGCAATGATTTTCTTTGATTCCCTGGTGGAAGAAATCATGGTGCTCAAAAAACAAAGCGAAGAAAGCATGAGGGCGCGGCACACCCAGCTTGAATGAAATTATTTAGGGGGAAAAATATGGACTGGAAAAAATGGTTTTGGGAAACGAATGAGTCTGGATGGGACAGGACGATTCGACTTGTCCTGGGTGTGATCCTGTTGTACGTTTTCTATAAGGGCTTTGTCGTAGGTTGGCTGAACTATGTGGTACTCCTGTTGTCCATAATCGGTATCTACACTGGATTGGTCGGCCATTGCCTGATCTATACGATCCTGGGGATAAAAACAAGTGAATGAGGCTATTTCCCTTCTGCAATTTTTTTCCATTCTTCCAGCAATTCCTTTGCCTTTTCCTCGGTTTTCGCCTCGGCAAAAACCCGGACATAATTTTCAGTCCCAGATGGCCTGCATATCACCCAGGAATCATCCAAATCAGCGCGAACTCCGTCGATTTCCATGGTTTTCAGTTTCCTTTTCTTCATTTCTGACCGAACGCGCTGCACGATCTTATTTTTCTCTTCCTCATTTTTCGCTTCGATTTTTGTTTTCACATTGAAATACTGCGGGATATCCTTTAGCCAGGCACTGAGCGGCTTTTTGCAGATCATTTCAACCATTTTCGCTGCTGTTAAAAAACCGTCTTTTGCCAGGCTTATCTCCGGCCAGATCACGCCTCCGACCTCCTCACCTGCGATTATTGCATGGCCTTTTGCGATCTCTTGCGAAAGATAAGGCGCTCCGATTTTTGTGTAAAGTGTTTTGTTTCCTGCTTTTTGGGCAATGTCCTCAGCAGCCTTACTCGTTGATACCGTAATCGCAATGTCGCCTTTTTGTTTGCCAAGCTTCCACAGCACGCAGAGCGCTAAAACTTTGTCGCCAATAACAAAGCGACCCAAATCATCAACAAAAATTACCCGGTCTGCATCCCCATCCCAAGCTATGCCAGCATCCGCTCCTTTGGATCGTACCTCCTGCATGAGCACAGCGACGTTCACCTCAGTCGGCTCTGAGGGCCGGCCTGGAAAATGCCCATCCACTTTCCCATTAATAATAGAGATTTCGCATCCAAGCTCCTCGAAAAGTTTTGGAGCAATAAGTGCGGACATCCCATTTCCGCAGTCCAGAACCAGTTTCAATTTTCTTTTCCTTATTTCATCTCCGTTGATCAGTTTTCCAATTGCAGCAATGTGCTCTTCTATAGATCTGTCATAAGTTTTTGCAGGTATTACCTTGTCCCATTCTGCAGGAGCAACATTTCCCATCATGCGCTCAATTTCCTCTCCCCTTTCCCAGGAAATCGTCACTCCCTTCCCATCAACGACCTTAAGCGCGTTCCACTCAGGAGGATTGTGCGATGCAGTTATGATGATCAGGCCATCTGCTTTCAGCTTTTTTATCATGAACTCGGCTGTTGGTGCAGGAGCAAAGTCCAAATCAACAACCTCGCAGCCAACAGACTGCAGGCCGGCAACTACTGCATGTTTCAGGCATTCACCAGTCAGCCTTGCATCCCGGGCAAGCAGGATTTTCCCCCTTTTGAAAAAAACGCCTATGGCCATGGCCAGCTTCAGGGCAAGATCTGGTGTAAGCTCATTGAAAAGGCCACGGACACCGTTTGTCCCGAAGTATTTTGCCATTAAGGATACCTCTGCTCTTGAAGCCATTTAACGGTTTCTTTCAGCCCGTCCTGGATAGGGGCCTTTGCCTCGAATCCCAATGCAGCCTTTGCCAAAGAGACATCCGCATATGAGAACTTTATGTCCCCAGCCCGCTCAGGCTCGAAAATTGGCTCGATGTTTTTTTCCAGCACTGCATTAAGGGTCTTCACTAGCTCGTTTATCGATATCACGCTTCCGGTTGCGATGTTATAAAATTCGCCTTTTGCTTTTTTTGTTTTTGCAGCCAGCATGTTTGCTGCAACTACGTCCTTTACGAATATGAAATCCCTTGACTGGGTCCCACTGCCGTAGATCACCGGCTGCTGGTCATTTACCATCCTGTCAATGAACTTTGAGATCACTCCCGAGTATTCTGATTTCGGGTTTTGCCTGGGGCCGTACACATTGAAGTAACGAAGGGAGATTGTTTCCAGGCCCTCTTTTTCTGAGTATTCCTGCATGAGCAGCTCGCCCATTCTTTTCGAATCGCCATACGGGGAGATGGGCTTTGGGTCTTTGCTTTCCTTTAGCGGCGGGATCGCATTGCCGTATACTGCGGCCGATGAAGCGAAGACAACGCGCTTCACACCCTGTTTCACTGCAGCATTCAGCAACAGCTTTGTTCCCCTGATGTTAATGTCCCAGGTTTCCTTTGGGTGGATAAGGGAACGGGCAACGGATGTCTGGGCAGCCTCGTGAAAAACAAGGTCCACGTCCTTCATGGCTTTTTCAAGCGCCTCATGGTCAGTGATGGTGGCCCTTATGAATTTCACGCCATTGATCGGGACGTTCGATGCATTGCCAGTGCTAACATCATCCAGCACCACTACGTCGTTCTTCTGCGCAAGCAATTCCTCGACGATATGCGAGCCTATGAAACCAGCGCCGCCAGTGACAAGAACCCTCATGGTTTTCCCGCAGCTATTTATTTGCTATTCTTTATAATTGAGGCGGGAGTTATGGAAATTCACATCCTTAGGCTTGGACATCGTCTTCCCCGCGACGAGCGTATAAGCACGCATGTTGCGCTTGTGGCAAGGGCATTTGGGGCGCAGCAGATGATTTATTCAGGACAGCATGATGATGGTCTTGAGTCCAGTGTTTCGCGCCTTGTTGGGAACTGGGGCGGAAGTTTCATTGTGAGATATGAGAAGAATTTTCGGAAAGTAATAAAGGAACACAGGGAGATGGGATTCGTTATCTGCCACCTGACCATGTACGGCATCCCCCTTTCGGACAAAATCATCGAAATGAAGAAAGCGGACCGATTGCTGGTTGTTGTTGGAAGCGAGGCTGTTCCTGCAGAAGTATATCATCTTGCTGATTTCAATATTTCAGTGACAAACCAGCCGCACTCAGAGGTTGCCGCGCTCGCGATTGTATTGGACAGATTGCAGGACGGGAAGGAATTCGGATTTGATTTCAAGGGAAAAGTCAGGATCGAGCCGAGCGAGAAGGGGAAGAAAGTTCAGAAAGCTTCAGATTAAGGATAGCTTAAAAAACATGCCATGAGTGAAGTTAGCGGTGAGCCGCATGGATATTCTCACAGTTAAGTTTACGGGGATAGACGCTGATCGGACTGAAAACGTTGAGATCGGGGAGATTGACCTAAATGTCAATGTCAGCGATTTCGAGCCGCAGAAGAACGGCACTGCTTTTGTAAGGTTCACCTACATCGTTACGTACAAGCCGGATATCGGTAGGCTTGTGCTTTCCGGGTTTGTTGTTGTCAGGGATACGCCAAAAGAGATCACTAGGGTTGCAGGCCTATGGAAGAAAAATAGAAGATTACCTGCAGATATTGAAAAGCCCCTTTTGAACATGATAAGCGCTTCATCCACAACAAGCGCGATTTTCGTAGGCCACGTGGTTGACCTAACCCCTCCGTTCGTGCCTCCGCTTATTACTGGTTAGTGCTCAGTTTAAAGGCCTGAAAATTAAGATAGAGAATATACCCTTACTGCAGCCGGAGCAGAAGTCATACTCTGATGACGATGCCGCGGCCTAAAAAACGGCCGCGGGCATGCCCGTGATCGTTTCGACGATCACGGCACGGCGGATAAGTTTGCAGATGGAAAAGAAATGAATTATAGAAAGAAGTTCGTCCCTTAATTTGCATAGCTATCTGTTTTGATATGGTACAGCCGAAGGTAGGGTCATTGCTGGAGTAGCAGTGCCGAAGAATACTGTCAGGTAAGCCATGAAGTACGCGGCCCTTAGCCCGGAGAACATCTGCGCATAGTTTGCCAAATTGTTGAGGTCCTGGACCGTGCTTAATGGCACAACAGGTTCAAGCCAGAGCGATGCAGGGCCATAGCCGCCCATGGCTGCCAAGCGAACCCGCTTGCCGGATTCGAGCGTCCAGGTCCTGCTGATTCCTGCCCTTATATATGGCATGTCCCGATACAGATTTGGAACCCCCTTGAGTGTAAGGTCATACCTGGCGACTGTGCTTGGCTGCTCTATGCTTGAGAGAACGCTAGCAGGCATCCAGGAAGTTGGCACGGTCATCTTTCCTCCATCCACAACAATGTCCCAGGAGAAATCCCTGCCGAACTCGATTTTTTTCCATTCAAAGCCTATTGTTCCGCCAGTTTTCTTCCACGTATTCTCCATGCTCGTAGCTTCTGCGGGAGTTCCGATTACGATCTTCACGCGATCCTGATATGGCAGAATGTAGAATGCCAACTGGTTAGTGGTCAGTTCTGTCCTCTTCGTCGTCACCATCCATGATAACTCGAATTCGATTCTTGATGCATCGAGCCCGCGGGCCGAATCCGAGAGTTTTGCATAGTGGGATGCAAGGATTACGTCCTGCCATTTGCTCCTGAAAACGTTTAGCAGTCCTTGTATTTCGTAACCAGCGTATTTTGTCTTGGTTTCGCCTTCAGTTGTCTCGAGCTTGAGTATCGGACCTCCTACAAGCTTAAATGCCGGGAACAATTCGGTGCGCTCAAGGCCTTCCACCTTTGCCTTCATCCTCCCTTTTTCCGCTTGCTCAAGGTTTATTCTCCTGATGTCCTTTCCAAGCTCATGGCCATCAGCCTTCCATTTCTTGAAATCCTTTTCATCCCCGAGCATGACCATGTAGCCCTCGCCCGTATCCTTTGAAGCGACAAGCGCATAGAACATCCTTGAACGGGAAGATGGCGAATCCTGAAGCCTCCTGCTCAATGCAACTTCTGTTTTGTTCCGTGCTGAAAGCGGAAGCCTGTAACCGAACAGGTCAGTAAACGCCTTGCCTTCCACAGCAGTCCCGATACCCAGGGCGAAGACATTCTTTCCCAAGCTTCTTCCAAGCTTTTGCCATTCTTCAAGGTCTTCGCCTGTCCCTATTTCAATGAAAGGAAGCTTGCCTTCTTCCAATGGCTCTACCATCCTGAAGAAGAATTCTTTTGCCGGATTCTCGAGCGAGGAGGCGCTTTTTGTCAAAACCAATTCCATTGCCTCTTCTTTTTCATTTGGTTCCCTACCAAATAATAGCGAGAGGGCCCTTTTCTTATCTTTCGAAAAATAGGAAAGGAGCTCATTGCCTTTTATTCCGCGGGTGTGCTCAAGGTTGTCCATCTCGATCTCAAGGGACCTGGGCTTTCCTGAGCTGGTAAAGGTGATATTCCTCTTTCCCTCAACCCATATGCGCATCTCTGCCGGCGTAAGCCCGTTCGCCATTGATTCGCTTTCCATATCGAACCAGGACGTGCGTGGTGCGCCATAGGAAAGCGGGATTCCTGTCCTGAGCATGAAGCCGCCGAGCAGGCTGAGGTATGCGGTGTTCGTTGTGCTTGGGGTATATGTGGTTGGCGTGGTGGTGTAAAGCGACTGGTAATTGTATAAGTTCATGAGCAGTTGTAGATACCCGGACTGCTCTTTTTTATTGAAGAAAAGCATGCTCTCGAGATCCCCATAAACATCAGTAAGGTCCTCCCTTACCCGGGTAGAGCCGGTGATATCGAACATGCGAAGTTTGCCTTCAACAGTTATGCCAATGCTCCCAGTATAGTAAGACTTGGTGAAAAGGTCTGCCAACTGCTGATTTATGCTAGAAAGATAAGCTTGCTGCATCGAACGGTCCTGGTATGCGCTCATGCTCTCGAAAGCGCGGGTCATCACCCCGTTGATCTGATTGAATGCATAGCCAGGCGTCCTGCTTCCTCCTGCAACCAGTTTCCACTTGCTTCCCCATAGCATGAGCAAACCGGCCCCATAATACGGATTATTTTTCAGCTCTTCCATCCCTGCCTTATCCGCAGTTGGCCTGAGCAAAGTACTGTACATGAGCTGTAATGCCCCGAGTGCGCCATACTTGCCTGATTTTTCTTCCGACCACCCGTAAATTTGGCCAAGATATGCTTTCATCTGGGTGTACATCCCATCTGCAGTTGCCTCAAGCTGCCTATATTCCTGCTGCAAATTGCGCTCAACATAGCCGCCAGTTACTCCAAAACCACGGAGCACCCCGGGCCTTGGGCTCCATTCAACAAGCACCCTTCCTCCTGCCTGCTGAAGGCCATAGCCCTCTTGCGGCAAGCCCCCTTTAGTTACATGGCCCTTTGTTTCATAGCCTACAATTGCCCTTGCTTCCACTGCAGGAGCTTCTGGTGTTTTCTTAGGCCTAAGAAGTTTGTAAACAAATTCCCCTATGTGCTCTTTGTACGCAGGATAAGTTGGAGCTGTGGGAGTGATGCCTGTTGCGAGAGCCTCTGCATCCGAACCCCTGTAAATCGCGATGAAAGCGTGTTTCTGGCTAACGGTTTTTGACAAGGCGTCAGCCCAGTTTATGTATGCCTCTTTTCCTGATAATGTCGGCATTGTTCCGACAATCCCTGCCTGCGCTACATCGCGTAAATATCTCTGCTTGAGAGCCTCTGCGGTCTTTTTGTCTATGGTAAACCCGAGCATCGCGCCCTCGAAGCCCTCCATCCTTCCGCTTTCCCTCCTGAAAATCCATTTGCCGGATGGCTTTGCAGTTGTTGGTGCTTCTGCTTCAACTGGTTGGGTAGCTGGCGTTTCGAACCTTGCAGCAAGGCCGCCGGCCTTTGCCTCTGCATGAAGGTTCTCCCTTTCAACTGCGCCGTAAAGGTAGTTCTTGAACCAGACATACTGGTCATAAGAACCCCTGAGTTCGTACTTGTTTCCTGCTGTGTCAACAAGGAAAAGCCTTCCGAGCACTCTTCCCTTCTCTTCGCCTCCTTCAGGTTTTTCACGGTAACCAGTGGTGAAGAAAATCATGTCCATTCCAGGCTTTGCAACCGGTTCTCTTTTCTCTTCCTGGGCTTTCTTCTTTTCTTCCTCAGTTACCTGTTTCTGGACCAGGTTAAACAATCCGCCCATTGTTGCATCAACAACGTTTCCAGCTTCAGCATAATGCAGGAATTGGTTAAGGCTTCGTATCCTGCCAATATTTGTCATGTTTGCTGCGTGATAAAGATCCGCCTGGCCTCCGAAAGACTTGGCATCAGTGGCTGCGAATATCGACCCTTCAGGAGTCCGGGCCATATAACGGACCGCGCCTTCGAGGTTGTTGTAACTCTTCTCCTTGCTATTAAAGAAACTCAGCGGCTTGCTATAGTAAAAACCACCGTATCCGGCCTGCTCAAGTATTGGCCCCCATCCATATACCTTGCCCTCGTCATACTGCGCAAAGATCTTGCTCTGCTCCCTGATCATCCTTGAGGTGCTGACCTCTTTTATCTTGTAGGCGAGTGGTACCCTCATCAATCCCCTGCTCTTAGAAGCGCGGTATATCGTGTTCTGGAGCTTGAGATGGTTAGTGATTGCACTTGATCTTGCCAAAATACCGAAGTTGACCCCTCCTGTGTCAGGTGGGACATAGAATGGCGGCCTTAGGGAAAGAGGCATGACTTGGGGCATGTACTGGGGGAGGTAAAATTCCCCGAACCTGCTGAGAATTGTGGGCTTCACCTGGTACTTCATAGGCATTTCCGGATTTCTGCCTGGGAAGCTTATCTCCTCATCAAGGAAGTAATGGTCCACAGCAGGGGAGATCTCAGGCATTTTCTGTTTCGTAAGCCGGAAAAGGGCCAGCATGGCATTACGTGTTGATGTCAATGGGATTTCTTGATTCCCGGCCCTTGTAGCTATGAACGAACCCCATTGCCCGATTAAAATCGTGAAGTCATCCGGGGATCTTACGACATCGGCAAGTGTGAAAACGACATTATTGACAAATGAAGGGATGAGATAGGCATCTTTTGAGGCTATGTCTGCTATCACCGTGATAAGCCCGGTTGCCGACTTGCCTGAGAGCATGCCCCGCTGATTAAGCCTTTCCAATGCCTCAGACACGAAGTACTTGCTAACGACATTCAGGTTGGAGATTTGTTCAGCAAGCACGGGATTTCCCTGAAGATACGAACTGAGAAACTTAGTCGTCTCTTCCTTTCTTTTTGTTGGATCGGTTATCTGGTTGAGAAGCGGGAGGGTGATGTTTGCCTTTGCTGCATCGTCTGCACTAAGGGACCTTCCTACCAACATTAGTGCGCTAAATAACCTTGAATCAATATCAGTGCTATCAGGTCCGCTGGCCCTGATTCTTTTTGCGAACTCATTCCATACCTGGGAAGGAGGGACTCCAAAAGAATCTGATAAAGTCCCGACATCCACGATGTTCTCGAGCATATAGTCAGAACCGATATTTGCCCTGTGCGTTCTTGCCACATCCGCAAGCCTTCCAACAGCATCAGGGGTTTTTGTATCCATTGCTTCGATGAATGAAACGTATAGTTTCATTGCTTCCTTATTCAGGTCAATGATGCTGTTGATAAAATTGCGGTCATTCTTTTTGCCATAGCGCTCTACAAGATCGTAAAGCGTTCCAGGAACAACCTCTCCCTCCTCTATTACTGTCACCTTTATCTTCTTGAGTGCCTTTTCGAGCGAGTTCAGGAACGCCTCTTTCTCATGCTCATCCTTGAGGTTGCCATAGAATGTCGTGTTTCCTTCGATTCCTCCTGATAATGGGAAAAGAGCCGCTCCCCCTGCCCCTGCAAGCCCTGCTGCAAACGGGAATGATGGCCTTCCTGTCCGCAGGCCATAATCGAAATTCATTGCAAGCGCTTCTGCCTGCGCGATTATCAGGGCTGCATTTATTATTTTGTCCTTAAGCAACTGCAGCTTATTCTTCACTTCATCAAGCAGTTCCCTTGCATCGCTTGCTTTTCCGACCTGGTATGCCTCTTCGAACTTTTTATGAACCTGGTCGAACTGTTTCCTGTACACCTTGGCAAGCGCTTCAAGATCAGGTTTTCCCCTGACACGGTCTGCAAATGCGATTAATCCCTTATCCACTGCGATCATATCCTGCTGCAAAGAGCTGAGGCTCATGGCGATTTCCATCTCTACTCCGCGAAGGGGTTTTGCAGGCTTTGCCTTCATCACCCAAAGCCGCTGCTCTTCTGACATCCTCTTTCCGAACTCGCTCTCGCGGCATGCAGAAACGAAATCCTCTACAGCTTTCCTGGCATTCTCATTCGGAGAAGGAATAGCTCCCCTGGCCTTTTCCGCATTGAGATTACGCTTGCGGAAATCCCCGAAAACCGCTTCCAGCGCCTTTGCGAGATTTGTTATGGCAAACCCGGAATATTCCTCTCCAGGCTTAACCAGGCTCTGCTCGTAACGCTGATACGCTCCAACGATATTGTGCATAACTGGATCAGTACGCAGCTCCCTGAACTTTTTTACAAACTCCTGGACAAACGCCTTGTCCTTCCTTTTCCTGAAATATTCTTCGTAATTTTTATAAAAAAGGGCTAGTTGCTCGGGTTTTCCTGTTACCACGAAACGCCTGAATGCAGTGACAGTTTCAGCCGCCTTGTCGACCATTTCTTTTTCCACAGTTTGCACAGGTTCTGCCATAACTTGTTTTACTCTAAAGAGCTTTAAAAAACCATTGCCCGCTGGTCCTGCTGATGAAAAAAACGTGGCTGCTGCTGCAGCTGCTGAAGCGAGTTTGGCCATCCGCTGCCTAAACGTCCTCCTGGGTTTAGCTGGGCTTATACAAACTTCACTCATACCCTGTATTCTGTGGGCAAAGGGTTAAAAAGGAGGTCACAATTCTGGCTTCGGGAAAAACTCCGACTGCTGACGCAGCATAAGTATAGAAGGAGCGTTCTACTTTTATCTGAGTATTTCCGCGCTCCGCCTTAATCATGTGCTGATTATTGGCATGCCGGTACACTCAGTCATTAGATTATAAAGCAAATGAGCTAGCCGTTCAATAATTGCGGATCCATACCATACCTCTGCTTTATGTCGAGAACCATACCGTATTTTCCGAATTCATATTGGCCATATCTGTCAACATATATCGAGATCGTTTGTTTCTTGTCAGGCGTGGTGAAGAATCTTGTTGCATTTGGCCCAGAGAATTCTGGAACATAGTCGGTTGTGTTGCCCCCATTGATGACCTGTACTGAAGCGATCCATTTTCCATTTTTCAAATCGACTGTTGGCTTGATTGAAATCCCTGAAGAATGGCGGTAATAATGCCCGCCGCAAAGGAGCAAGCGTCCGCCGCTCCCATTATAATCCTGGCACGGTATCTGGCTTTCTGCTGATGCCGCATCTATGCACCTGCCATTAAGACATTTTGTTCCAACAGCGCAAAGTTCTGTTTTTTCACCCACTGGATTGCACGTTATTCTGGTCACATGGTTTTCGTCATTGCAATACGAATCCCATTCGTATACGAAGTACCTTCCAAAATTTTGAATCTGGTTAACACCACTTGTCCCGCTGAATATAACTCTGTCAGGTGTTGCGGGATTATCAGCACCTGCAATCAATTTGCACTGCCCTAACTTTACATCCACTCCCTGGTAGGGATCCTCAGAGTATTTGTAACCCCATGGGTTTGTATCTTCAACATTGCAATAAAGACTAGACTTTTCTGTTTCAAAGATGTGTCCAATGCTTTCGAATTGAACTATATACCTGTTACCAGAGCACGGGAATGAGATCAACTCCCCTTTGACCTGTTTGCCCCCGTCTTCGTAACTATAATTCAATCCCCAGTGATCGTCATTTCGAACTTTATGAATCTCCACTATCGTTTCCTTATAATTATCATAAAGGGGTCTCAGGTTTGTGCTTGCGTATTTAGTCAGCATAAGGTTCTCGCTGTCCGAGCCTTGCACTTGTATAATATATGCTTTGTTGCCATCGAGATCCTGGCAACCTTCTTTCTGTATTTTCTGGCCAGCCATATTACTTTCTTGAGAAACCTTTGCCCAGTCTTTTGAGCAGTTGAAGCTGATGCCATCCGGCGAGATTATCCGATATTGTCCCTGACTTATAGCTTCGGTTTGATTAATGGAAATATTTACTTTTATGGTTGTTGTACCGTTCGTACTTGGAAACATGCTCCCCGTACAATTCGCCACTCTATAATCCGATGTTGAGAAGTGCCCATTTTTCCAATTTGTGAGAACAGTTGTAAGGTTCTCTCTCAGGTAGATACACCTACCTTCTTGCCCCTGGTTTTTCGCTGCTGATTCGTTCACTGTCCTTTCCTGTGCTGCGATTTGTTCATCACTTATGTTATTGTCCCTCATCTTCTGTTTTGCCGCTTCGCTAAAGTACGCTATGTTTTTGATGTTCTTGATATGCAGTTCACAGGTTTTCTCATCCCCTGTTTTATTGAGTTCCATAAGGGATTCTGCTGTACCTACCAGCCCGAAAAAATCAATCGTTTGTGTATAATTAATTTTGGAAACATTGCATAATCGTGACTGCTCTATGAAACAATTCAAATCAGAACTGCAGTCAGTTATCGTTGGCTGGCCCGCAGTTATATTCCCCGAAACGTTAGAAATGTTGCCGCCAGGTAACTGGACACAACCAAAAAGCAGAATCCCCAAAGCGATAAAAGCGAGGTATTTCATGAGCACCTATCAATAACTTAATTTAAAGAGTTTCTGGTTTTTTTAAGTCAAGGAATGAAATCCAGAACCAGAAACGGTAGATGAGGTTGTCACCCATCATTTTATCGCTCCAGCTTGATCAAGATTCTCTTGGATATATCAAGAGACATGGGAAGATTCAGGGATGCGTCAAGATACCATGGCAGATTTGTAACTGGGTCGGTTAGCCACTCGAATGCGCCTTCGACCGCTCCGAGCAGCCTGCCGGATTCGCCTTTTTCAATCAGCTTGTCCATTTGCGGAACTGTCAATTCAAAGGGGTATTCGGTAGTCCCGGCCTGGTATTCTTTCTCCCCGTCCAGTCCTAAGGTTATTTCGAACACCCTTACTATTGTGGTGCTTTTGGTCCCCCAGCCTCCTCCCCGTAGAAAACGATTCTTAGCTCCTTAGCCTTTTTCGGGCTTTTTAGCGTCAGTTTCACAGTGCCGCTTATCTTCTCCCCAGGCTGGAAGACATCTTTGATCAGGATAATCTCTATTTTACCTTCGCCTACTCCAAGAACCATATTCACAATCCTGAAATAGAATCAAGAACAATATTAAAAAACCCTTTTACCTCGATTTTCGTTCGAGTTAATGCCTGAACTAGGTAATGCAAATTTATAGCCTTCCCTGAAAGTTTTGCGACAAATTGACCGAAAGCCTTGGGGAAGTTTTTATATAATAGGTAGGAAACTGCAGCGCAAGGTCATTTCAGTCCTGCTACTGGAATAACTCTGTAATATTCACTGGTCAGGCTCTCCTTAATCACGATTGCGTTGTCGTACACTGTGTCGCCGACCTTCACCCTTCCGAAATGGAAGGAATCATTGTAAGCGCCTCCGATGCTGAATCCCTTGCTGGAATCGCCAGATATTATCTCGACGAAAGGCGCCATGATTGTCACTGGCTGCCTTTTGCCTCCGACAAGCGGTCCGTAGGCGGGGCTAATGAGAAAATCTTGGCTCATTTCCATGTTTACACCCATCGGTACGCCGTTCTGGAAAGTTGCGTTTGCTTGAGCAGCTGCCTGAGGACTGTTAAATGGAATGACAACATAACGGTCTGTCGATGGGCTCTGTTTCATGACTATTGCAAGTTCGTAGGTTGTCTCTACGCTGGTCGAGCTGGAGTTTTTTACCTGTACTGAACCAATGAAGAATTCGTTATTGCTCGCGCCACCTATATTGAAATTGCTCCCGTTTGTAGTGAACCTTGCAAAGGGAGGAAGTATAACCGCTGCCCTGGCAGTACCATCGACTATCGGACCGTTTGTGACAGATATGGCAAATGGGTTTGCCTGTTCAGTCTTGATTGACATCTGTTTGCCATTTTCATAAGAAACACCAGTTAGGAGGGGGATTGGTACTGGTTTCGGAGCTCTAGGTACTTTTTTTGGATTGTAGGGCTTCGGAACTTGCCTGGGAGCGTTTCTAGGGATCGCCACTGTGGGAACTTTCAGCGGTTCGACTTTCGTAACTTTTTGATTCTTATAAACTTCTTCAGTCATAAAATCATCCAGACCTAATTAGGCTGAACAAATTTAAATCCATTTCCATTTGCTTTCCTTAATTCAGAGAACTGAAGCTTTCTTGATAAATCCCTGTCTGGAGAAAGCCTCAGTAAATGTCTGAATAAAATAGCTTTTACCAATGACTCAGACTGCTCTTTTTTGATCTGTTCTCTTAGGCTCTGGGATGTCCAAATCCAGAGGCCGATGCTAGTTTTAAGATTGTTGCAAGTGATTTCATACTCCATACTAGGCATGATTTATAAACTATTAATTGTAGAGAATGGATATGCCTCCTGCTCAACCGTCTTTTGTTGATGGATATCCGTTATTTGTGAAAAGAAACCTTAACCGTCTGAAGAATTATCTTCCTCTGCCGGATAATCCTGATTCGACTTTGTCGGATTATTTCAAGGCGATGGATGTATTGAAGGTACGACTTTTAGTCTTGCTTAGCATTCCTATGCTGTTGGGCAATGTTATCTTCGCGATCATCCTGGCTTACGTGGGCATTAGATTTTTGGACATTCCTTTCATGTTAGGCACGTCCGCGGTAATACTGACATTCGTGGGATCGCTTCTACTGATTTTCCTGTACAAAAAATTCCTTGATGATATCTCCGTTGTTCAAATCGGGAAGAACGATGCCCCAAGTTATCAAATGCTTAAACTTATAGAAAACCGTTACAAGATCTATAATTCAGTCATTACCCTTGTAGGATTAATTATTCTTGCAGTTTTGTCACTTCAATATCCTGGGCTAAAGCTTTTCATCTATCCATTGCCAGACCTCCTATTCTTCATTGTTGCAATCATCAGCATTAGTTTTCTGGTCATGCTGGTTTACCACTACTTTGTAAAGAATCTTAAAACCGAATCAGGCCTTGCAGGAACAATTCGTGACATTATAGTTATCAATATCAAAACAAAAATTCTTAACATCTGGCTAACTTCAATTGTTTTATTTTACGTCCTTTCCTTATTACCATCGCAACTTTTTCCAGTAGTTATCTTTATCGGGGCTGCGATTTTCTTTGGCTTGGCCGTATCAACTTTTTTCTATTATATGAATGCGCGAAAGCTGGGTAAGGTCGATCTTTCAACCCCTCCACTGGATACAGTATCAGACAGTTTCACACCTTCGGGCGATGAAAAAATAATTTCTGAGATTTACGGCATTATGAGCATAAGCGGGTATATCCGTGGAGCAGCATGGCTGGGCGCAGGGAAAATAAAAAATGCGGAAAATGCTCTTTTGATCACAAATAAACGGCTGCTCTTTATAGAGGTTCCTGCGACTGGTGGTAATAATATTATTTGTGGGATTGACAAGGATGAATTCGATCTCTCTCTTTTGAATTTTTTATGGAACCGATACGAAATAAGGACCAATGGCATAACAATTGTCAAAAAAGTAGGGCTGGGAAAGATTGGTGCTTTCATCCGGGCTGACATTCCTTTCGATCAGATAAAAGAGACGCGAATCATTGACGAATGGACGATAAGGGTTATCACAGAAAATGGCGAAGAAAGAAAGTATTTCTACATGGACAAAGTGTATCTCGAACCGCTCAGGGCATCATTGAAAGCAGGATTGTCAGAAAGATTCCTGGAAGAGAAATCTTCATGAGATTAATGAAGTAAATGAAGAGAAATAAACCAGATCATAGCTTATAATTCGTCAGATTCCATCTGTGTGCCTATTGTGAAGTGAAAGTAGCTTGGAATGACTAGTTAAACTATCAATTATGTTATGGAAATTACAGGGTTATTTCTCACCTTATCACTTAGTCAGATCCAATAACTATTGGCACTCTGCCGCATTTGCCGGGAAGCTCGCCTAGACAGATTAAAAAGGAGGTCACAATAGAGGGTGTTGCATGACTATAATTGAAAACCACCGAACGACTGACGCGACACATATATTTTCGCACTTCCACGTCCAATTGAACAGCGATCCGTTCAATGGACCATTGTTCGATTTGTCGAACAATTGGTCTTCTTAGTATGCAGATGTCAAACAACGTCTGTCCGGACTAAAGAGTATATAGTTGTGCAACACAATCGTTCCTCCAGTCAGAATAAGTATGTTCCTAGACGACTAGTCAAAGAAGGAGGTCTTCCAGCCTAATTTCATGCTTGATATCTTTTTGTTCGAGGAACTGTTCTAGGCGGTAGTAGGGTACGAACTCTTTTTCTTTTTTCTTGCTTACAAGGATAGTTGTGGCGTTCGGCCATGTTTTTTTGAATTGTGCAAGGCCTTTGGTATCCTCCTTGCTTATTGCATCTTTGTATTTCACTTCCCAGCCGAACAAAGGCGTATGAAACACAAAGTCAACTTCGAAACGGTTCTTCATGTTCCAGAAAAACCTTGGTTTGAGAGTCTGCGCAACCACTGTTTCTATTGTCCTGGGTATTTCTGCCTCGGCAAAGCATGCGACTGAAGGATAAAATTTCTTCAGTTTCTTCTCAGATGTTAGCTGATTTCCGGAATAGTTGAAAACCCTTCTCAAAAGAAAACCATATCTCAAATAATCGAAATATGCCGATATCGTATGGCGGTTTCTTCCCAGATCAGATGCGAGATTCTGATAATCGACAGTCATACCGGGATTTTTGCATACGATTGAGAAAAGACGGAACAGCAGCTGCGGCTCGTCAATGGGAAAGACTGACGGAAGATCTTCATAGATTACTTTCTTGCTTATTGTATCTACATACGCCTTTGCATCCAAATCCTTCTTTATCGCAATTTCCGGGAAAGGACGTTTGATGAACTCGTGGAATTCATTCTCGAGTTTCTCTTCCAGGATGGAATCAAACAAACTGGTTTTGTCCCTGAAATAGAGGAACTCCTTGAAAGAGAGCTCCGGCACAAAAAACTCGTTTATGCGTCCGGCAAGACTCTCTATTCCTTTTCGCAGCAATGATGAATTCGAACCGCTTACTACTATCCTGGCAGATGATGTATCATAAAGCAGTTTTAACTTTCCTCTCCAGTCTTTTATTTTTTGCACTTCGTCGATGAATACACTGTTTGAAGCCGAAACCTGCTTCCCTGTCTTTCTTTCATACTCACGTATAACCTCCCAAAAGTCCGCCGTTTCCTCATCAAAAGAAAAATATAGGATATCTGTTCTTTTCGTGCCGTTTCTCAGCACCTCATTTATTAGCTGCTTCATAAGCACTGATTTCCCGACCCTTCTAAGACCATAAAGCGCAGTTATCAGGCCCGAACCAAAGGATTTTTGGATATTAGTAAAAGGAAACCGTTTTTTTTCATAAGGATAAAAGTAGCCATCTTCCCAATGTGGGTTCTGCCTTTCCAGTTCCATGTTTTTATTTCAATGCTATGATTTATAAATATTTGGAAAATATGCGGATACTGATAGCCATGTTTTCCATATTTATGGCAATCTTGATAGCCATGTTTTCAAGAATATGGCTTAGAAGACGACTTAGAAGGAGGTAATCTAGTAAGTCACCCTAATTTCTTCTTCAGGTTTCTTCTTCTCAACCTTCGGTGCTTCCCACTGCTTTATCGCAAGGTCCCTCATCTTCTGGTTCCCGGTGCTTTTTTCAAGCAAAGAAGCCCTTCTCAGGATCAAGGCAAGCCTCAGCACAGTATCAGGGTCCAGCGTAGACCTGTTGACCTTTATCTCGCCCAGGTTCTCCATCTCCCTGCGGAGTTGGAAGCTCATGCTCCTCACTTCTGATACGTACGCCCTTAAGGCGAGTTTGGCAACTGCGATAAGCTCTTTGCCAGCCCCCTCATCCAGCTTGCCTTCATTCTTATCCAGATAAACCTTAAGCTTCCCGAAATCATCATGTTTCTTGACAAACTCCTTGAATGCAGTACCGAACTGAAATGCACTGCCAAGCTGCTTGTCGTTCACTATTGTGGTGTTGAACAGCAGGACAGTTGCGCGCGATTCATTTTCCCTAAGGTAAACCACCAGCCTTTTCCTGTCTTTGTACAGCTCGTCGATACCTGAACCAGACTCCACTACTGCCTTATTCGTGGATGTAACCAGGCATTGCTTCATCCGATCCATCATCCAGTCCTCAGAAGCTATTGGTTTTCGTATCACTTGGGTCAGAATCTTCGGGGCCAGGGGCAGCGGATCGAGCTTTAAGCCATCCCCTTCCTTTTTATCCTCAGCATAAGCCCTTCTCAGGTAAGCTGCTAATGCGATCATTGTTTCTATATCAAGTGGCGCTGATTTCAAGGCGCTTATATCGGATTCATAACTTTTCTTTTCCTCTGGCTTGAGTTTTTTCACCTTTTCCTCATCCCCGAGAACCTCTACTGCTGCAATTGCACGCCTTGTTAATTTCGCGATTTCAAAGCCATTGATTTCCTGCGCTAAGTTGGTGTTTCCTGAAGCCAGATACCCGAAAAGCACTGTCCTTATTGCAAGAAGCCTTTCCTCTGGCTTTAATCTTGTCTGGAATTTGCCTTTTGTGAATATCCCAAGCGGAACCGCTTCTGAGAAAAGGTCAGGCCATTTTCCGGCAAGGTCCTGGAAATTAAATCCTTTCTTGAACCCCATCCCAATTGTGAAGCGTTCATAAAAGCGGGACAGGAGCCTTTCCTGGTTTTTCTTGTCCTTTACCCAGTTGTCTATGTTATCCTTGTTCTTTACCAGGAGTTCGATTGAATTACGATCAGGCGCTTTCTTCCTGATGTCAGGTATTGCAAATGACATTGCTGTTTCCATTTGCTCTGGCCGCGGAGGTTTAGGGACAACAGGCCTGCGCGTTTCCTCAATGAACCTAAGGAAACCGTTCAGATTCGGTTTTGTGGTCATTTTTTTCTCTTTAACAACGTATGCTGCCCAAACGGCCCCGAGAGTTTCGTCAGCTTGTCTTGCTTCTTTGTGGGCCTTTAAAAAATTTTTCCACTTGTCGCCCTGCTTATTCCAGAATTTTATCCCGTTAATAAATGCTTCACGCGCTTCGGGAGACAGCTTATCGTGATAAAACTTGAGGACCTTAACCGCATCTTGGCCCGCCTTTATCGGATCAGTTTTTGATATTGCCAGCTGCTGCTCTACTGCCTTGTCCGCCATATTTGAATTTTCCAGAGAACGATTTTTAAATGCAGCTAATGGCAACGGGCGCGCTTCAAGCGGGCTTGCGACAAAAGTTACAGCAAGAATTGTGCTGGTTGCTAATCTTCTGAATGCTGACATGAAAATCCTTCCCTGTTTTTATTCCAGATCGATTGTTTCAGCACCTGCTGGTTTTCTTGCAGGCCGTGCAGCACGCACCCCGGGCAGCTTTCCGTACTTATTCTGGAAGTAAGCAGCTAGGTTTTTTTTCAAGGCATCACCCGCTACCTTCATCTCAATGGATGAAACAGCGCCGTCTGGGGCAAATTCAACTTTCACTCCATATTTTGCCGCGAACGACGCAGCCTTGTCCACCTTCTTTCCTTTGACCATTACGGATCCGGTCGCGTTTTCAGCAAAGAATGACCTAAGGATTGCCGGCAGTTGCGATGCGATGTCAGCTTCGATTGACCTGCGAAGGACATTCAGCTGGGCATTGTCAGCCAAAGCCATAACCGACTTCCTCCTTGCCCGATCGTTCGGGATTTTGAATGCAGTCACCACTGCTTTTCTGGCCGCATCCTCCGCACCGGACAGCTTCATTCCTTCAAGGGCTTTGACCACTCTTGCGGATTTTGCACGGTTTGCAGCGAGCATGGTCCTCATGGCCGCCTCTTTTGCAATGCCGAGTATCACATCTCTAAGTGGTTTTGCTGTTTCGCTATTCCAGAACTTCTCAATTGCAGGAACCTGGATAACAACTAGTGGGGCGACCTTCACCTCAACCCCTCTTGGTACGATTTCCCGGGGAGTGAATCCTTCGAACTTCAGGCTGACACCTAGCCTGTACCATCCATTTTTGCTGAACTTTTTAATGTAATTTTCCGCAATTTTTTCTATCTCTTCTTTTTTCTTGTCCTCGAAATCCGACCTTCTTGAGTGAAGATATTCCAAAATCGCTTTCGCATCTTTTATGTTTTTCGCGCTCTTCCTTAGCCATTTGATTAGCCCTGTCTCTTTTGCTCCATCACCGACATTTTCAGAAGTCGAATGAACGAAGCGTATGAGTTCGGTCTCCTTATCATCCCTGCCAGTCACGCCCAGGGCTGCGAAAAGCCTGTCCGCAACCCTGTACTCTGATCTTGCTGTCTTTATATTTCCGGAGTCAGTTGCATTGGCTATGGCATCTGCAAGCCATGCTACATCACCGTAGACTATTTCGTTTGTTTTCAACTGGAAACTGTTCAGTATGCTCCTTACCCCCTCGTTTTCCTTATACCACTTCAGCATTCCTTCGAAACTTGTCTTATACTTGTCAGGATTGAAAGTCGTGAACTGGTCATAAATATCCATGATGGAGCCCTTTGCAATCGGTTGAAGCAGCAGATAATCCGATTTGATACCTGCCTTGATAAGGCTTTCAGCAACTGATGGTTTTGACTCTCCTTCAATCTTGCTTCGCTCTTCGACTATTGTCGCCAGCTTCTCCAGATTTGACCTGTTTGAGAAAATCTGCCTGGTCAGGTCAGCTGAGAATGCCCTTGGGATGGAACCATCCTGTATTCCTGCCCACATAAGGAGTAAGAAGTTTTTCCCTTGGGGAGTTTTCAGGAAATCAATCACAACCCTATCGAAATAAAGCTGCTTCCCGAGAAGCTCCACAAGGAGCTCACCCCGGGTAAGGAAAAATCCCCTTGCTCTCCACTGCGGGTCGCTCATCATTTCGCCCAGCATTTTGTCGATCTGCTGGTCTTTTGTGCCCTTCTGCCTTTCTTGTCTTACGAACTGCACGACCGCCTTTACCAGCGCCTCGAGCTCCCTTGGATTTTCATAAATGGAGTAGTTTACATATAACCCACCAAGCCTCAACGTGGTTCTAAACTCCGGCTCTGTGGTTGGGTAGGCCTTGGCTTTCGAAGGAGGGGCTCTGACTCTCAAGCGTGTTTCCAGCCATTCTTTTGCAAGAGGCTCTTTGGTCAGGAGGTCGAAAGCCGCTTCAGTGAACCCCCTCACCTTCCATCTGCTGGCCAGTACGTTCATATCTTTGATTTTTCCTTTTGCACTGTATACCCTAATGCCATGAATGCCTGCTCCTATGGCAGCTCCGACTAAGACAGCCCTTGTAACTCCTTTTCCTGCCTGCCTGGCTTTGGCTGCAGGAATCGGAATTGCCCTGGCCTCAGCCATTCTCTCTGAACCGGCAACACGCAGGACTCCCTTGACTTTTTTTGCGCCAGAGTCCCACGCACGCCCAGCTAACTCACCTGCTGGAGCCATGGCGCGCGGTGCAAGCCTTCCACGGGCAGCCATCTCAGCTGCTTCTCTTTCTCCTATCTGGACAACGACTTTTTCGAGAACACCCACGACCTCCAGCTGTCCAGTAAATGCTGGCGTTTGTCTAATTCTCCCCAAGTAATCCAGGTATGGCTTAAGCTCAGGTGGAGCGGGCTTTTGCAATGCAGCATCCATGCTTTGCTTATCAGTTGCGCTTGAAAGAGCGTCCAGAATCTCCTTAAACTGCTCTCTGGCTGCTTTCATAGCGTCGTCGCCACCGCCCCTCCTCGTTATTCCAGCTTCGATTTCAGTTTGCAGCTTCGAGACAAATTTTTCATCAGAAAAAACCCTGGAAATCGCTTCCTCAGGAGTTGAAAACGCGCCTTTTTCCCTCAATGACTTGGAGATACCATCAAGCAACGCTTTTTCCGCATCAGAAACAGCAGATGCAGAGCGAAGATTGGAAAGATTGTCGAGAAGCCCTGAAAGGCTGCTGTTTGACAGGTTTTTTATTGCTTCATCATTGACAAGGCCTTTGCTATGCAACTCCAGATAAAGCGCTCCTCTCTGGACTGCTGGCAGCCGTTGAACTTGAACTCCGAAAGATTCGCTTACATTAGCTACAATTGCTTCTGCAGCTGATGCGGGGTTTGCCTTTTGGCTTCTGTCAGCAAGAATTCTTGCGATATTGATGATTTCATCCGCTTCCAGCACACTGAGGTCTCTTCGCATAAACTTTCTTTGCAAAGCCTGCTCAGGCTGAGGGCCAAGAAGGTATCGTATATATTTTCCCAATGGTGAATCAGAAGGAATACTTGTCTGGACATCCTTGTAGCGCGCATATATCTTTAGCAAAATCTCGTTGAGGGTAGTTGTCGTGTCCTCCCCTCTTCTGATCTTAACCTTTCCTTTTGTGAGGTGGTCATAAACAGCCTGCATGACTGCTATCTTTTTCTCAGGACTCGCAGACTCAAGTCCTTCCCGCAGGGTTTTGCTTAAATCCTTGACTGCCGAAATATCGGAGAAGGTCGCTCCAGTGGCAAGAAGCTCCAGCCGGGCCCTATCCGCTTTCCATTTTTCCCGTGAATTTTTAAACGTGACCTTTCTGTACGCCCTAGTTAACTTCCCTGGTTTTTCAGCTTCCTGCGCAACCGCAGGTTGCGTTGTTGGTGCACCATTACTCACAACATCACCTCACAATTAAAATTCTCAACCTTATTTAATAATACTATCATTTCCTGAACGCCTCCATGGCACGCTCTTCTGAAGAAAGGTCTGTATAAACCACGCCGACTTTCTTTTCAGGAAAGACCTCTCCAAGCACTTTCATTGCACCTAGCCAGACGATGGGCGCGATGACGAAATATGCTGCAGAATGTCCGAAAACATGCTTTAGCAAAGGACCTACTCCATATGCCGCGTGGTATTCCGGAACCACTCTTCCCAATCCTTTTTTCATTCCAACTGATAATGCATTCTCAATTCCCTGCTTTTCAGCAGCGTATATTTCACTTCTTATCTCCCGTGCCACATAGCGCCATCCCTTTTCCCTGACAACCTTGAGAAGAGCGCGCTGGGCCCTTGGGCTGAAAGAAGTCGACACCAGAAAAACAGAGTCCCGGGCAATCCTCCTCTCCGTCATCGACAGGCTGGCACTCCTTAGATGAGCCATCAGTTCCTTACCTGCGTTGCGGTCGATCGTCTTCCGCAGCTCATTGGGGATCTCTGCATAAACCCTTTGCATGAAACGCTCCTTTCCAGTAAGGGCACGGCTTGAGGAGAGAATATCCCTTGTTCCAGCCTTCGCACGCCAGATATGCCTGATGCCTAACATTGATTTTGTTTGCTGATGAACATATTCCTCTATGATACTGGCAGTGATCCTCCTGCTTCCTGCGAACCTTGCTAGATCATTGCACACCCTCCTCCAACCAAGCCCTCCTCCGCTCGGCGGCCTCGCAAGGCGCCATAAGTCTGCGAAATCCTTTTTCTCAAGCCCTTGAAGCGCTTCCAGGAATACGTCCCTTTCTGCTCTTGTTAACGCGAACCTTCCTCCATTTTTAGCAATAGATGATGCGAGGTCCCTTCCTGTCACCCTTGCACCAGTGGTAGTTGCGAGCTTTCCGATTATGGTAACATCCAGGCCAGCAAAAGCAAGGTTTAGCATAACCCTGACCACGAATCCTTCAGGATAACCGTGCTCCTTCCATACTTTCATATCTTTCAGGATCGCATCGAATTTCGGCAGCAGCGGAACAAGTTCCCAGAACTCGGCTGGCTCCAAGAACCTTATGCGCCTCTCTCCTTTTGCTAGCCGGAGGTACATCTGGTCAAGGGCCTGGACCCCGACTTCATTGATAATGTTTCCCCTCTCCAAATCAAGATAGTGAAGCTGGCCAGGCACTATAAGCTTGTCAACGCCAGTTCCAGGAACCTGTAAAACCTTGGGCCGCAATGGCTTGTAAAAACTTTGTTCACCGATGGTAGGATAGGGCCTTATGCCCATACGCCCTTCGATTTCGTTTAACTTATTCCCAAGCACCTCTGCACTGCCCAGAAGATGTCTTGCCTGGATACCTGCTTCACTAAGCCCCCACCATGCAGAGATTTTTGACTGGTTGGATCTTGCCCTTTTTTCAATCTCAGAAGCGTATTCAGCAATACCGGATATCTCCATCCGCATTTCATTAATTGCATCTATCAATTCAGACCTTTCTTTATGAAGCTTTTCAAGCTGCCCGGCCCGCTTCTTTTTTTCCTCCTCGCTCCACACCCGTCCGGGTTTTTCCAGCTGCTTGCTTCTCGCAGAAAGTTCCTGCGCTTTCTTTTCCAGTTCTGTTGCGATATCCATGAGCTCAGTCATCCTTGTTTTGAGCTCGCTGGCCTCTTCCAGCATTTCCTTATTCAGCCCTTTTCTTGACGCGCTTAGGAGAGCTCTGATACCCGCTTCCTGATCCTGCTTTTCCTTGTTATATATGTCCCGCGCAACGTCCAATAATATTTCAGTGTCTAGTATTTTCTTGTAAGCTTTTTGATAGACGGGTTCGTTCATATATTCGGTTCCGATTTCCTTTATCTCCTCCATCAGGGCATTCCCTTTCCTGATGGCACCATTCATATGCCTTATAATGTCCTTTGCATCCTCAGGATGGGTCCGCATGAGAGTTGCAAGGAATTCCTGCATTGTCATGTCCGGGTCGCTCTCTGCAAGCCGGCCCATAACTCCGTTTGCTGCTTTCCTGAATTTATCATCATGAACGATTCCGAGATCAACTCGCACTACGGCCTCGAGCTTTTTTAAAAGTTCCTGGATCTTTTTCTGCTGGGGAGATGGCACTACGCCTTCCAGTGTCTTTTTTTGGAGTAATGCGGGTCCGCCCATACTATAATTAGGATTGCAAATGCTTATAAAAGTGGGAGAAAACGAAGACGACAGCTTGAAGGGAATTGGTAATAGGAATGGGCAAGGGAATCGGCAACAACCAGGAATGTAGCTGCCGGCGCGGCATTTGAAAAACAGAATTCCGCGCCTCCAAAGTATGCAGAAGTAAGACGACGACTGCCTGGCTAAGGGGTATGCCTAAGATAACAGCAGCCGGCTGGCGCGGCCATCCTTGACAATAGAAGACCGCGCCTCCTTGGTATACATAAGTGGAGCAACTAAATGCCGGCTAAGGGGTATACCTGAGTTGGCAGCAGCTACTCAATATCAATGTCATCGTTCTTATCTGCCTTTTTTTGCCTACCCGCAGCTTTCGGTCCAGGCTTACCTTTTTTCTTGACTGGCTTTGCCTTCTTGTCCTTTGGTTGCTCCTTTGGCTTGACTTCCTTCTTCTCTTCCTTTGGGACTACAATTGTTTTTGTCTCCCCAGCCCTTACCATCTTCATTGCCCGGTCAAGAACCATCTGGTATGTCGGCCTTGCCTGCATCCCGATGTACACATATGGCGGCTTCAGCGGTTTCATTCCCTGCGGAGCGCCTATGCCTCCAAGATATTGCATGATATCCGGATCGCGGTCCTTTGTTTCAGGATTATATAGGTTTGTCACTGCCTTCTTGGTTGTCTCAAGATATTTTTTTATCTCATTGACAACGCTGTTGGCGTTCTTGGCACCAACTGCAGTGAAGATGTTATCGTCGATCAGGCTCTGAAGCAGCTGCTTCACGGTTTCGTTGTTTTCCAAATATCCCCTTGTTTCGTCTTTCAAGGAACCGAAGAACACGTCTGGATTGACATCCACTGTGTCAAGCCTCAGCCCTTTTGGCGCCTTCACCATGCTCACATCAAGGCCTCCTGCTCGAAGCGCGGCATCGATGAACGACTCTGGCAGGGCGCGTTCACCTTCCGCACTTTCACTGAGGATATACCCTGCGAAAAGCCTTGTCTTTTTCTTTGCCTGGCTTGTTATCTGCATTCTCTGGAAATCCCTAAGGTTATCAAACACGAACCTCATCATGTCCATGAACTGGAATGCCCTTTTCTCATCCTGCACAGCTGTATATGGGTTGAAAGCAGTATTCACTGCAACCCCAGCGTTCCACATCTCCCAGAGCTCAGGATGGGCGACCAGGAATTTGGCATTCTTATCGTCACTAAGTTCGTGCGCTGCAAAC
>Ga0315275_10000365_pt1 | contig 37435 bp, 41 predicted proteins | sample YL17G03_0_MG_FD_205557 | JGI IMG/M metagenome (GOLD analysis project Ga0315275, IMG submission 205557) | Sediment microbial communities from Yellowstone Lake, YNP, Wyoming, USA - YL17G03_0 | ecosystem: Environmental > Aquatic > Freshwater > Lake > Sediment | place: USA: Wyoming | collected... | reverse complement strand
CAGTTGATTTCGGGCTCCTGCATTTTTCAAAATACAAGGATGCTGAAACGCAAGACTTCGCCTCGCTTAACGAGGCGCTGGATGAATTTTACTGGCTCGCTGAGCGGGAAAAACAGAACCCGGAACTAGAAAAGCTCGAGCGCAGGCTTGTTGAGCAGGAAAACAGAATGGGGGAGCTGGAAAAGGAAGAGGATGAAATGAAAAAGGCCGGCGACTATGTCTATGAGCACTATGATGAAATTGAAAAAATCCTGAAGGAATCAAAAAAATTGACATTTGATGAACTGGAGAAAAAAATGAGAACACATAGCGCGAAAATAAATAGAAAAGAAAAAATAATTGAGATTGATCTCTAGTAAACAGCTTCCTTGTTCAGCAGGTATTCCTTCAGAAGCTCGCCTGCCTTTTTCGGCTTGTCAACTGCAATAGCGAGAACAGTTTCCTTCCCGTCCCTTGTAAGTGTGAGTACGTTCTCAATGTTTATGCTCTGCTTTGCAAGCATTCCTGTTATCTTGCTGAGCTCCCCTGGCTGGTCCGGAAGCTTTATGACCACCATGTTTGATTCAGCTACCTTGTAGCCAGATGCCTCGAGCACGGCTCTGGCCTTTGTGCTATCCGCAACAGTCAGCACGATGACTGCCTTTTTAGCAACCACGTCGACATTAATGGCATCAATGTTTACTTTTGATTTGCCGAGTATATAGGAGATATCTGCTAAAAGTCCGACCTTATCCTCCGCTACAACAGTTATGTATTTCATACAAAAAACCTCCTTAATAACTAGCGGCACTGGTTGTGAGGTAATCGTTGAGAATTTTGGTCGCTAGTTCCGGGTTGTCTACTACCAGGGACAGAATGGCTCTCTTTCCTTCCTTAGATACCATGTGCACCTTTTCTATGTTTATCCCATCGTGCGCGAGTAAGCTCGCCACCCTATTGAACTCTCCGGGCTTGTCCGTGAGCTTGATGGTCACACAGTTTTCCTCAGCAACATCATACCCTGCAGAATTAAGGGCTTCCTTTGCATTCTCGGCATTTTGAACAGTTAGAGTCACTACTGCCTTTTTTCCAACAACGTCAAAATCCAGGGCCTCGATATTGATGTTTGATTTAGCCAGCACGTACGATATTTCTGCAAGTAGGCCGACCTTATCGTCCGATACCACAGTTATAGACTTCATTTTACCAACCCCCCGCTATATTCTATATAACTGTATATGGGGCGTTTTATTTATATACATAACGTCCCTTTTATCAGCAATATCCATCTCGATGGCAACAGCCACTGCCCTCTTGCCCACGAGGTTCGCGGAAACGAAATTTCCAAGCGCTTCCCTAAGCTCTTTATCGCCAGCCAAAGAACCAGAATAAAAACTCCTGTGTGTTTTCAAATCGAGATAAATCCTGCCATTATCTAGCACTTTGCCAAGGAGCTCCTGATCGCACGCTGCAACGATTTTTCCCTTAGGGGTTTCATGGATCTTTAGGTACATGGATTTCTTTTCAGAAACAGAAGGATTAAAACCGCCGGTCACAAAATCCCCGCTGTTGAGTTCAGCAAAAGAACGCCGAACATGACAATGAACATAATGAAAACAAGAATATTCGCAAGCTTCATCCGCTCGATGATGGTTGAAATCGCATCTCCGGTTTCGCTGATCCTCAGCCTTTGGGTACTCAGATCCTGCTTGACATTGCCAAGGGCTGATGTAAGTTCTCCGATTTTCTCCCGCTGTCCTGTAAGCTCTCCGACTCTTGCCAGATCATCCGCGCCTTGATTCAGCGAATCTCCTGCAGAGGAAAGGTTGGAACCGTATTCCTCAAAGGAAGAACCAAGCAAACTAAGCCCGGAAATAGTTTTCCCAAAGGCTTTCACAGTGGTTCCAGTGCTGTTTATGCCTGTTGCGATAGAAGAAATGGACTCATTCAGATGGTCGAAGGTTTCGTTCAATGCGATCACTTCGGCCTGAACCGCAGTTGCAGTGCTTTCAAAATCATTCAGCAGGGAGTCAAGGCTGTTCAGATTCGAATCAATGGATACCTGCGTCTTGTCAAGGGCGTCATTTATAACAAAGGCGAGTATAAGCGCAATAATCATTCCGCCCAGGCTGAGAATGGCTGAAACCGCGTAGGTTGGCTTCTTCAGCTTTTTCAGGTCAACTTCAGGTTGCGCTTTTTCAGTTTCGTTTTTCAGCTCTTCTTCCTTTGGCATGAAGATTGCAAGCACAGAAAGTCTTTTTTAACCTGCCATTCGTAAAATAAATAATCGCAGGAGTAGCGATGAAGCCGCCCGTGCCCGGGCGTCAATCGCCACTCCAGCCTGAGATGTTCCAACTGGGACATACTATCTTTCTTTCGCAGGAGTAGCGAAGCGGTCAAATTGCGTCTTCAGTCCCGGGTCTCGGGTTTTGAAACGCAAAACCAAACGTGGCAGACTCAAGATCTGTTTGGCCTTTTCCCTTTTTAATTGGGAAATGGGAAATCTGTTGGCTTAGCGCCTTCGAAGGTTCAAATGCCTTGCCCTGGCGGTCACAATCGTGTTCAGCGATCCGAACACGGTGCCCATTGTTCGAATCTATTCGAACAATAGGGAGTATCGCCAGCAAGGCTGACAATCCTTCCTCCTGCATTTCTATTAGCTCTGAGTTCCTACTTTCGCAGGAACTCTGATCAGGTCTGAAGTCCGACCTTGCGCATTCTCATCTGGTCTAAGTTTAGGCCAGCGTGTCCGTCCGACCGAGGAATGGTCTGAGGAGAGAGGATTATAAAGACTGCTCCAGGATGCAAATCGTTGTCCTATTCCGAATTAAAGACATTCGAACGGGCCATAAAGAACGGACGAACCACCATAATGGAGCAGGATGTGTAATACAATAGGAGACGGATGATTGTATTTGTTCTAAGGCTTTCCACTATGATTATTGTGCATACCGCTTTCGAACTCCGCGTTCGCTTTAAACAGAGTATGAACAAATAGAATGCTTTGTTTGTCACGGATTGATTTTTTTGCCGTCTGCTATTAAAACCACTATTCAATTCTAGATTCACCGCGGCATCTTTTTTCGATCTCTTTTTTTAGTTCCAGAACAGAAGGAAGCCTGCTTTTGAAAACAGGTTCGTCATCAATAAAGACAACGGGCAAATCACTCTTTTTTATACGACGCGCTTTCTTAGATTCTGAAAGAAAACGGGCAAGTTCGATAGCCCTCAGGTCAAACATTTCCTTATTGTAAGTTTTTTCAAGCTGATTTATGATTTTTATAATTTTTTTTGTTAGAATGCCGCATTTATCCTCTTTGGTAACACCTTCGTAAACAAACCATAATTTAATTTTCTCATCTGCCATTTTACCTGCCATACATAACCCCATCGATATTTTGATATGGCCAAATTTAAAAAAGGAAGTGTGCAACAGCAGACGTTTTTTAGATAAGCATTTAAACAACATTATACGTTATCGTCCTGTGATTGTTGACGATCCCCTTGTTGATGTGGAAAAGGATAATAATACCATAAACTGCAAGGCGTGTGCACGCAGGTGCAAAATAGCGAATGGCGGGACTGGTTTTTGCGGCATACGCAGGAATATTGATGGTAAACTAGACCTTATTGTTTATGGACGACCTTCTGCAGAAGCCATCGACCCGGTGGAGAAGAAGCCGCAGTTCCATTTTATGCCCGGCACGAGCGCATATTCGCTGGGCACATATGGCTGCACATTTCTCTGCAAATTTTGCTGCAACTGGCAGCTTGCACAGGCAATACGCGAACATCTCCCTCTTGATTCATGGATCGATCTCCCACCCGATCAGGCGATTAAAGCCGCAAAGTTCAACAATTGCGCTTCCATCGCTTATACCTACAATGAGCCAGTAATATGGTATGAGTACCATCGTGATATAGGAAGGAAAGCAATGAAGGAAGGCATTTTCAATATTCTCGTCACAGATGGCTATGGCACACCTGAGTTCTGGAACCATGCATCCGAATACATACACGCAACGAGTATTGATCTCAAGGGCTTCACAAACAAACTGTATAACGAGCTTTGTGGCACAGAACTTGCTCCGGTTCTGAATTCAATAAAACTGGCGAAAAAACTGACCAAAAGGCACAAACTCTGGGTTGAAGTCACATCTTTGATAATACCTGGACGAAACGACAGCAACGATGAGATAAGACAGGAAGCAGAGTGGCTCAAGGCCATAGACCCGGAGATGCCACTCCATCTTATAGGCTTTTTCCCCAGTTACAAGATGCTTGATACCCCAGCAACAGAGGCAGCCAAGCTCCTCTCGCTGCGTGAGGTGGCGCTCGATGTAGGCCTGAAATATGTGTACGTTGGCAATGTCCTAAGCAAGGAAGGCGAAAGCACTTACTGCCCCAATTGCGGTAAAATACTCATCGAGCGCAGGGGGCTTGTGGGAAGCTTCCGGGACACATTTGATAAAAAGAATTCAAAGTGCAATAATTGCGGCCATAAGATTGCAGGAGTATGGACAATTGAGCAGGCAAGAAAATTGAAATCTGGGGATTGAAGCAAACCTCCGTAATCTGGTTAACCGTTCTCTACTTTTGCGCCTTGATTCGCAGGCTTTCAAGCGGGAACCCATCGTATTGCCTCTCGCTTATCTCTTTGTCTTCAGAGAGAACTTTGACAGTGAATCCAGCATTCTTGACCAGTTTCAGATATTCTTCTTTCAACACAGCCCCGCCAACACAACCGGCAATGAGTTTCTTGTCTTTCCTATGTGCTTCAGAAAGTTCTTTCAACAGCACGATATCCGAAACGAACATTTCTCCTCCTTTTTTTAAAACCCGGTATGCCTCATCGAATACCTTCTGCTTGTCAGGAGACAGGTTGATGACGCAATTGCTTATGATGACATCCACAGATTTGTCTTCTACAGGCAGCGCCTCTATATCCCCCAACCTGAATTCAACATTAGAAAAGCCGTACTTCTTTGCATTCTCTCGCGCTTTTTTTATCATTTTCTCAGTCATATCCACGCCGATGACTTTCCCGGTTTTGCCAACTTTGTTTGCTGCAAGGAAACAGTCAAAACCCGCGCCTGAGCCCAGATCGAGAACGGCCATACCCTCTGTTATTTCGCCTAATGCAGTCGGGTTTCCACACCCCAAACCAAGATTGGCTTCGGAAATAGACTTGATTTCATTATCAGAATACCCGAGGCTCTTCGCTATCTGCTCTTTGCTTGAGCCGCTGCATCCGCAGGAGCAGCAACAGCCTTCATCCGCGATCTTTCCATAGCTTTCCTTAACGATCTTCTTGATTTCATGGTTCTTCATGTAGATACACCTTCTACTTGAACCTGATCAGCAGGGCGGAATTCAGCATCACGGAAAAGCACCCTGCCTCTTGGAATATGACTGCAAGAGCCGGGATAAAAATCCCGACTGCCGAAAGCGATATGCCAAGGACGTTGTATAGCATCGAAAAGACTATGTTCCCCTTTATCGTCCGAAGCGTCTGCCTGCTCAGCCTCAGAAGCTCAACGACCTTTCCGACATCGTTTGTTTTCAGGATAATGTCCGCCGCGCCGATTGAAACGTCTGTTCCAGAACCCATGGCGATTGCGACGTTTGCCGCGGAAAGCGCGGGCGCGTCGTTTATCCCATCTCCGACCATCGCCACTTTGTAAGTTTTCCTGAGATCGGTCACAATGCGCACCTTATCCTCTGGAAGCAGATCGGCGAACACCTCGTCAACACCCAGCCGCTTGCCCACTATTTCGCAAGCAAGATTATGGTCTCCGGAAAGCAGCACGATTTTCTTGATTCCCATCTCGCGCAACTGCTCAATCGCCCCATGCGCGTCGTCTTTCAAGATGTCAGCGACCGCGATAATGCCGGCTACCTTGCCATTGAGCGCTATAATGAGAAGGGTCTTCCCCTCATTTCCGCGCTTTACAATTTCTGCTTCAGCTTCACGGGTGATTTTTACGCCGTAGTCCAAAAGCAGTTTGCGGTTTCCCACGAGAACCTCCTTTCCGCTGACGCTTGCCCATACCCCCTTGCCGGGGAATACCTTGAACGACTTCGGATCTGAGAACGCTATCTTGCGGTTTTTTGCCTCCTTCAAGATGCTCGTGGAAAGCGCGTGCTCAGAGAGCTTTTCCGCGGACGCGGCGTAGAACAGCAGTTTTTCTGCCCCAATGCCGTCGAACGTGGAAACGTCCGTGACGGAGGGCTTTCCGAAAGTAAGGGTACCGGTCTTGTCAAAAACAACGCAATCGACTTCAGCCGCCGCTTCGAGGTAAGTGCCCCCTTTTATGAGGATTCCCTTTCGTGCGCCGTTCCCTATCCCCGCGACCACTGCCGCAGGGGTTGCCATGCTAAGAGCACAGGGGCAGGCGACAAGGAGAACCGCCGCGGTCTTTACCGGATCGTATGTAATCACAAAAACAACGACTGCGATTCCAAGCACCGCAGGAATGAAGATAGCAGCAATCCTGTCAGCATATTTCTGCACGCTTGGCTTTTTGTTCTGTGCATCCTGCACGAGCCTGATGACGCGTGCAATAGCCGTGTCCTCCCCGACTTTTGTCGCTTTCATCTCAAACGCGCCTAGTTCACAGATGGTGCCGCCGAGAACCAAGTTCCCAATTGACCGTTCCACGGGCAGCCCTTCTCCTGTTATTGAAGATTCGTTTACTGAAGCGCTTCCCTTGATGATTACCCCGTCCACCGGGATGTGCTCGCCCGGCTTTACCACGAGCAGGTCTCCTACCTTGACTGCCGAAGCATCGATTTCTTCCTGCACGACATCACGCTTCACCCGCGCCTTCTTTGGCATAAGCGCAATCAGCTCATCTATCGCGCTTTTCATCTTTACCAGCGTGAATATCTCCAGCGTCTCAATTCCTAGCATCAGCACTATGACCGAGCCTGCCGGAAAATACCTGCTCGAGAAAAGGCGGTCGAGTACCGCGCCAAGCCATGACGCATCCACAGAATGCGCGACAGGAACAGCAAGCGCGGCAATGATGGCGATTCCGATAAGCACGTCCGTTGTAAGCTGCTTTTTCAACAGGGCATCAAGCGCCCTGCCGTATATCTGTGCGGAGCCTATGAAAATGGCAAGAAGCGCGGTGTCGATTCCGAATAAAGAGTCGAGAAGGTGGAACCAGCGCAAGGTAAACAGGAGTATGACAGTTCCGTAAATCACATATTGCCTGTATTTGCGCATTTTCTGCGCTTCGCCTAATTTGTCAATTTTCGCAGACGGAACACCGCAGGACTCACCAGGACCGCAATCGCAACCCAATCAAATCACCTTCAGGCACTTTGCCACTGCTTTCTCGATTTCTGAATAAGATGGGATAGTGCCTGGTGCCAGCACTGTTTCATCTACTGAAAGAACCGGGAGCGCAATTTTGCCATCAGAGCCTGCCGCCTTGCGAAGATAGGGGTAAGCTTTAAGGTCAATTGCAGCGTACGCCTCAAAATCCAGATTCTCCACGCCGAATTTTTTTACCAGCTTCTCTGCAACAAGCTCAAGCGCCGCCACGTCCTTGTTTGGCCCGCAACCGCACCCGCTTCCGCAGGATGAAGCAAAGAACAGTCTCACCATCACTTTTCCACTCATTTCAACCACCTTAGTGCGCTGGCCGTTTTACTCTCGAATTCATCAATCTTCCTGATTTCATGATTCTTCATGTTTTCACTCCTTTTTCCCTGAACAACGTTCCTCTGAGGAATAATGACACATTGACCAATCCCAAAAGCACGGGCACTTCTATCAAAGGCCCGATAACAGCAGCGAATGCCGCACCGGAACCGATGCCAAAAACGGCAACAGCTACGGCGATTGCCAGCTCGAAATTGTTGCTGGATGCCGTGAGGGCAAGCGTGGCGGTCTTGGAATAATCCGCTCCGATTTTCCACCCCATAAAGAAGCTTACCGCGAACATCAGTACGAAATACAAGAATAGCGGAATTGCAATTCGGAGGACGTCCAACGGTATCTGAAGGATCATGCCCCCTTTTAGGCTGAACATGACGATTATCGTGAAAAGAAGGGCGATAAGTGTCAGTGGGCTTATCCTTGGGATGAATTCCCTGTGGTACCAGCTCTCTCCCTTGGATTTTACCAGAATGAAGTGTGTCAAAGCCCCTGCGATGGCTGGGATGCCGAGGTAGATGAAAACGCTTTCTGCTACCTGCCATATGCTGATATTCACGATGCTGCTCCCCAAGCCGAAGATCGGGGGCAGGATGGTGATGAAAATCCATGCGTACACGCTGTAGAATAACACTTGGAATACGCTGTTGAACGCGACAAGAGCTGCAGCGTAATCAGTATGGCCTTTTGCAAGCTCGTTCCAGACAAGGACCATGGCGATGCATCTGGCTAGCCCTATCATGATGAGGCCGACCATGTATTCCGGGTAATCGCGAAGGAAAACCACGGCAAGGACGAACATGAGGATGGGCCCTATAATCCAATTCTGGACAAGGGAAAGGGCGACGACTTTCTTATCGCTGAAAACCCCTCCGATTTTTTCATACCTGACTTTTGCGAGTGGTGGATACATCATCAGGATCAAGCCTATCGCTATGGGGATTGAAGTCGTGCCGATTTGAAATCCGGCAATGAAAGCAGGGAATGCCGGCACGAATGCTCCGAGAAGAATTCCGATGGCCATTGCAAGGAAAATCCAGAGCGTCAGGTATTTATCAAGCCAGGAAAGCTTGCCTGTCGTGTTTTCTTTCATCATGCATCCCTTTCAGATTTTGACTATGAAGTATTCAGAAACGAAATATATTTATATATTTGCATATTAGAATATATTTGTGAACCGAAAATACGCCAGTCGGCTTCTGAAAGCGATGGGTGACGAAACAAGACTGAGAGTGATCCAGGTTCTTCTTGGCGGTGAGCGATGCGCATGTGCCCTGGTTCCGTCCACCGGAAAGTCACAGCCTACTGTATCAAGGCATCTTAAAATTCTTGAGAATTTCGGCGTCGTCAAATCAAGGCGGGATGGAGTGAATATCTGGTATCGTTTGAAAAGCAAAGAAACAATCCAAGTTATGAAAATTCTTAAAATAAGCAAAATTGAAAACAAGATACGATGCTGAGGTTAATAACCGGGTTAATTATTTTTATCAAGTAAAAAGAAGGGGCACCTGTTTGTATTCTAGAGATTCACATGAGTATCGATTAAATCAAGGCTCAAGATATGCCTGAAGACCATCAAAAAGTGGCATTAAGATTAAAATGCTTTCAGAGTTAATAGATGCATGAATTTCATGGAAAAGCCCGGGAAAACTGTCGTGCTGCTTGGTAACGAGGCAATCGCGCGTGGTGCTATTGAGGCAGGTGTGAGAGTCGTGGCCGCCTATCCAGGGACCCCGAGTTCGGAAGTGCCGATCACGCTTTCAAGGATGGCTGGCAAGTGCGGGTTCTATTTCGAATACTCGTCCAACGAGAAGGTCGCTTTCGAGACCGCGGCAGGCGCGGCCTGGTCAGGTGTGCGTGCGCTGACTGCGATGAAGCATTTCGGCCTGAACGTAGCCTCGGACTCGGTCTCGCCAGTGGCGTATGTAGGTGTGGAGGGCGGTTTCGTAATCGTTGTAGCTGACGACCCAGGGGGATGGAGTTCAGCACAGTCTGAGCAGGATACGCGCTACTATGCGAGGATGATGAAGCTGCCGATGATAGAGCCATGCAGCCCGCAGGAATGCCTCGACCTCACCAAGCTCGCGTTTGATATATCTGAGGAATTCGGGATTCCGGTATTTCTCAGGACAACAACAAAGGTCAGCCACTCCATAGGCACAGTGAAGCTCGGCAAGGTAAAAAAGCCGAAATCCAAGGGCAGGTTCGTCAAGGACTTATCAAAGTACTACAATATCAGGCCCGACCTGCAGAAGCTGCACATGCAGGTGGATGCCAAGCTGGAAAAGATTGAGAAGAAATATGGGATGAAACTTAGCAAGGCTTTCGGGGGAAACGGCAATATAGGAATCATCGCCTCAGGCGTAAGCTTCGAGTACGCCCAGGAGATACACAGGATGCTCGGCATAAGCCCGCCCACCGCGAAGCTGATGCTCACCTACCCTCTCCCAAAAAACTTTCTGAGGAGATTCATAAAGGGGAAAAAAGCGGTGCTTGTGCTCGAGGAGCTTGAGCCCGTAGTGGAGAACGAAGTGAGGATGCTTGCGAAGGAGGCTAACTCTAAGCTCAAAATTTATGGGAAAGACATCCTTCCTAGCTACGGAGAGTTCAACGTGGAGACTCTGATGCCTGCTTTTGAGAAAGTGTTCAGGAAAAAGAGCGGCATCGATTTCGCCGCGCACAGGAAGAAGGCAGATATATCGGTTAGGGGCTTGCCGCCGAGGAAACCCGTCATGTGCTCCGGCTGCCCGCATAGGTCCACGTTCTATGCAGTGAAAAAGGTGTTCGGCAAGGACACTGTGTTCGCAGGAGACATAGGATGCTATGTGCTAGGCATATACGAGCCCTTTAACATGCAGGACTTCATCATCAGCATGGGTGCGAGCCTTGGGATAGCCCATGGGATAAGCAGGGTCAGCGAGCAGGAGATAGTGGCATTCGTTGGAGACTCCACTTTCTTCCATGCCGCGATGCCTGCGTTGGCGAACCTGAGGTACAACGACGACAGGACGCCTCTGGTCGTTGTGATGGACAACTCGGTCACCGCGATGACTGGCCACCAGCCCAACCCTGGAACCGGCATCACAGGCATGGGCGGCAAGGCGCCGCCGATCAAGATAGAGGATGTGGCAAAGGCCATGGGTGCTGAGGTGCGCATTGCGAATTCTTTCAGCCAGAAGCAGCTTGAAGATGCGTTGAAGGGGCTAAAATGCATGAAAGGCCTGAGGGTGCTCATAAGCCGCGGGGAATGCAGGCTTGTCACAAAGAAGAAACTCGAAGGGAAAGGCATGGAGTTCACGAAATACGAGATAGACCAATCCAAGTGCGTGAAATGCGGCATATGCACTGACAAGTTCGCCTGCCCTGCGATAACTGAGCTTAGGAATAAGGCAAACAAGCAGCCGATGTATGTGATGAACCAGGAAATGTGCTGGGGCTGCTCGGTGTGCATGCAGATATGCCCGTACGGAGCCATAAAACCCAAGCGTAAAGAGGTGGAATGATGTTCAATGTAATGCTTACTGGAGTCGGAGGGGAAGGCGTGCTCACCGTGGGTGCGATAATCGCGCAGGCGGCGCATGACCAGGGTTTCTTTGTGCGCGGTCTCCAGCTGCACGGGCTTGCGCAGCGTGGGGGGACGATTCCCACGTTCGTACGGTTCGGGAAGGAGAAGGACATTCATTCCCCGGGCATAACACAGGCGGATGCGGACCTGATTCTCGCATTCGAGCCGCTTGAGGCTGCAAGGGCCACTTACTTCGCGCACAGGAAAAAGACGGCTTTCATAATAAATGACTGGCCGCACATACCGGTATATGCCAACCTTCTCGACCTGCCATACCCGGAAATCAGCGACATTGTAAAGCGGGTGAAGCCGTTCGCGAAAGAGGTGATGGTGTTCAACGCCCATAAGTTCGCGCTGGAGAAATTCGGAGTGCCGATACTTGGGAACATCATGATGCTCGGGTATGCCCTTGGGACGAAGGCGCTTCCGCTCAAGGAGGAAAGCGTGATCGCTGCTATTGACAAGCTTGTTCACCATAAACCGGCCGAGAATCTGGCGGCATTCAAAATAGGCCTGGAGATGGGAACGGGGAGGAGATAACGCAGGAAAGGTATTTCCGCTCTGTTGGAGCCGTGCCGAGGAAAAGGAAGGACAAACGGAAACGCGGTTGGAGTTCAATTTGATAATGAAAATTTGAGCGCTACGTCTTGGGATTACACCATTCGCGTCCCGCATACCGGGCACACGGTGAAAAACGTATCGCTTTTATATCCGCAAATCGGGCAGACGTAATATGTTTTGGCCAGTCTTTTTTCCTCTGCTTCGAAATCGTAGCCGCATTTCCAGCATTTCTTTGCATCGATCGGATTAATGGCTCCGCACTTGGGGCACTTTAGGCCGAACATGGATTTTATACGCACCCCGCATTTCGGGCATTTTTCCATATCCAGCGTAATCGGATAAAAACCGCAATTCGGGCATTTGAATTTTCTTTCTGCAAGTGCGCTTTTTTCGCCTTTGGAAACCCCACGTAAAACATCTACCAAACCCACTTAATATCACCTCAGGAGCTGGGGGGCGAACAACAGGATGATTCCCAACACCGCCATAATGACCCCGCCAATCACCTTGCAGTACTTCGCATATTTTTCTCCAATTCCCCCGCTGATTGCCAGCCCTGCCAAACCAAAGATAATCAAATCGTCAAGCATGAAGAAAATATCATAAAGGAGAATGTATGCATATCGCTCTACAGTTCCAATCTTGCTAAGGGCGAGAATCTGCGTGAAAACTGCAGGGATTGCAGATGAACAGGCAAATTCCACAGAATTTACTACGAATGCAAGCACAATGATCGATATTATTATTGCAAACGATATCGGCTGTGTGACGATGTTCTTTATTTTTTCCGAGGTTTTCATGTGGCTTTCTTCATCGCCGACTTTGCATACGAGCGGGCCTGCAGAAAAGTATTCTTTCAGGCTGATTGCCCCGCCACCCAGCGCAATAAGGCCGATTAAAATGGATAGAGGACGTATATATCCGATTAGCAGGAACGCATTAAGCCAGGCAGTCATGAATAGGAAATAGAGAACCCCCGAAGCCAGGATAAAACTGCCGATTATCAGCCAGAATTTCTTTTTATCATTGACATTTATCAACAGGCCGATAAGATAAACCAGAACCCACATCGCGCATGGATTGAACCCATCAATTAGCCCCAATACGACGGCCAAAACCGGCAAAGAAACAGATGTGAGGTCAGTACGGCCGATAAATGGCAATTCAAACTCGGCCAAACCGGCCGCCGCGTCCTGATAAGTGCCTTTTTCCGCCGCCTTTTGCCCAGCGCAGTTGTTTTGGCAGTATGATATCTCATCCATTATCTCTTGTTTCGTGTGCACTCCGACGAGAGGTTTTTTTCCTACGAACGTTGTTGGAACTGCCAGACTTGCCAGATCCATGCCTGCCTCTGAAGCCATTTCCCGGAATAATCGGCTTCCATCTGGTGTTGAGGCGTCATGTATTACAATGGATACATTGCTGAGTTCAGCGGACAATTCATTGATGATGGGTTTTTGCTCTGCGCAATGTGGGCAGGTGGGAAGATAGAAGAAATTAACAACTAATTCTTTACTGTTATTTTGCTGAATCGTTTGCGGCTCACCCGCCAAAAAAGCCCATATGCCCAACAACAGCAATATCACTACCAAATAGCGGTTGAATTTCGGCTCAAGAAACTCTCTTATAGGTTCGGTAATGTTTGCCATTTTATAGCCTCAATAATTCTTTTAGCTTTTTTATGTCATAACCTATAACGACTTTATCATCGATTTCAGTAATTGGCACGCTCCTGAGGCCCGTCTTCTTTAACAAATACTCCACTTTACTGGGATCCTTTGATATGTCTATCTCCTCATATTTGATATTGTTTTGCTTAAGAAAATTCTTTACCATCAAACAATACGGACACCCAGGAGCAGTGTATACGATTACTTTTTCCATTCAATAACCTCTGTTTTGAATCAGCCGTGTAAAGAAATTTACAACATCTTTAGATTCGGACTGGCGCATGCCGGGCATAGTTTTGGGCTCGTTTCCAGGCCCTCTGGAATAAAGCGATACCCGCATTTCTTGCATTCGTATCCCTCTGGTGAGCCTCTAGCCACAACCCTTTCAGGGGGGTAAGATGCTACTGCCAAAATTTTATTGGCGCACTTCTTTGAACAAAAGTGGGCTGATTTTGTTTGTATCTTGGCGCATATGAATTCAGCTCCAAGTATTTTTCCACATTGGCGGCATTTTTCTTCTTTTTTGTATTGCTTGAGACAGTTTGTGCATTTCCTCATGTCTGTCAACCCCTCAAAATCCTAAATACGGATTATTTGCCTCCACAACAGCCTGCTGGCTTTTCTGCTGCGCCTTTCAATTTCTTGTTTAGTTCCTCTTTCGCCTTCGCAACAACGCCGTTTTCAATGATTATTTTCCTGAGCTCGTCCTTGTTTGGAAAGCTTATCGCCGCGAAAAGGCAGGTGTTCGAGCATGTGACGCACCCGACCAAGCAGTTGTTAGGCCTTGCTACCACCGACTTGTTTTCTTTGGAATCCCAATCATACACGTTTCTTCCACAGCCGGTTATGCACATGCCGCATCCGACGCACTTGCTTTTGTCCACGGTCGGGTTCCACTTTATCTTTTCCCTCGAAATGCCGTGCCATTCCGAGAATTTTTTATCTTTTTCTTCACCAGCCATAAGATCACCCTTTAATTTATTAACATAGGCGAGACTGCATTAAAAAGCAAACCAACGAGGATAAACGAGACCGCCAGAATCCCTGCGAAAACGGCAATGAGCTTTGGTTTTAGTACCCTGCGGAGTATTATCATCTCAGGGAGGGAAAGCGCGGTAACGCTCATCATGAAAGCAAGAGCGGTCCCAAGAGCCATGCCTTTGGCCATAAGTGCCTGGACTATCGGTATAGTGCCTGCAGCGTTCGAGTAAAGCGGCACGCCTACCAATACCGCAACAGGGACCGCAAGCGGGTTGTTTTCTCCTGCGATTCCGGCAAGAAAATCTGTCGGAGCGTAACCATGGATTACGGCCCCGATACCTATCCCGATTATTATATACGGCGTGACTTTTTTCACGATATCTGCGGTCTGGCTCTTTGCAAATGTGATTCTTTCATTCCAATCGATATTTTTATCAATAACCTCCTTTGAATGGATTTTATAAACAAATCCTTCGACTTCAGATTCAAGATTCAACCTTCCAATAAACATCCCGGCAATAACCGCCACGCTTAATCCGCTCAGGATATAAACTGCAGTAATCTTCCAGCCAAACAAGCCAAATAGCAGTACGGCCGCGACTTCATTAACCATGGGCGAAGAAATGAGAAATGAAAACGTAACCCCTAAAGGTACCCCGGACTCAACAAGGCCGATAAACAGCGGAACCGCTGAGCATGAACAGAACGGGGTAGGCACGCCCAAAAGAGCCGCAAGTACATTTCCAACGCCTTCTCTACTGCCCCCGAGCCACTTTTTTATTCTCTGTGGCGTGACAAAAGTACGAAGGACGGAAACCAGGAAAACCATGAACGCGAGTAATATGAGCACCTTTGGAACATCGTAAAAGAAGAATGCTGCGGCGTCGCCAATCTGGCTGCCTTGGGTTAATCCAAGAACCTGGAAAACAAACCACTGCGCCAAACTCTCTAATGGATCCATACGCTCACTTCAAAATCTTAATTATCTCCTCAACATCAGGAACCCGGCCATAGACCTTTACGCCCCCATCAACAACTAATGCAGGAGTCGACATGATTCCATAAGATGCGATTTGGGCAAAGTCAGTGACCTTCAGGATTTCTGCTTTTATCCCAAGCAATTGGCATGCTTTTCTCACGTTTTCCTCTAGTTTTTTGCAGTTTTGGCAACCGCTTCCCAAAATTTCTATTTTCATATTACCACCTTGATATGTCTTGAAGAACCGATTTGCCTTTATCGGATATCGAATACAGCCGCTTAACCCCGTCCTTTCGCATATCAACCAGATTGCAGGCTAGCAGCACTTTCAGATGTTGTGAAACCGCTGGCTGGCTTGTTCGTACAAAACGCGGAAGCTCGCAAGCACATACTTCTTTTTCCGCTATTTTTTTCAATAGACTAAGGCGGGTTTTGTCTGCTATCGCCTTAATAATATAATTATTCATATATATAAGTATAAACTTATATATTTAAAACCTTATCTGTAAAGTGCGTGTGACGAGATAGTAAATGCCCACCAGCAAAAAGACAGCCCCCATCGCCAATCTCATTCCTTTTTCAAATTTCTGCACCTGGCCCATCGCATGGCTCAACTTTGAAACGCCGTTCACCAGCAATATCGAAAACAGGACCACCGGAAGCCCGGTCGCGAGACCGAAGACGGAAGGCAACAGTATTGCATCCCCAGTTTTCAACGCAAGCGGGATCAGCATCCCGAAATATAGGACTGCGCTAAACGGGCAGAATGCCAGCGAGAAGAGAACGCCAAGAAAAAAAGCGCCCAGATACCCATTTTCTGAGGCTATTGTCTGGATGGGCGCCAATCTGCCCCCGCATGTAAGCGATTCGATTTTGATGAGATCAAGAGATATAACGCCGATTACTATAAGGAGGGGACCAAGAAGTTTTTCCCCGTATTCCTGAAGAAAGAAGGAGATTCCCTGTGTATTGATCCCGATATATACAATCAGGCTGGCCAGGACGGTATATGCAAAAGCCCTCCCGAAAGCATACAGCAATCCCACAAAAAGCGTATTCTTGCTGTTGTCTATTCTCTTTGAAACGTAGGCTATTGCAGTCATGTTCGTCGCAAGCGGGCAGGGGCTGATGGCAGTCATAAGCCCTATGAAAAAAGCGGCCAGGATGGCGATGTCGCTTGTGCCCATCTGCTCCAGAAATGGCATGAAATCCATAGCAATCAACTTTTTGTTACTGTGCCCCCTTCTTTAACTTCGAAATTTTTTCCAACCAGTCTTTCCATCAAAAATCCAATCAGAATGAACAGGGGCAATGAAACCAAAGTACGCATGATTGTGAATTCCGCTCCCAGATATCCTATCTCTATTCCAAGCATGGGGATTTTCATTGAAGAGAAAGCTCCGAGAAAAATAAAAATGTTCCTTGTGCCGGTGCCTTTTTTATAGAGAATGTATGCTACTGGAAAAGCCCCATAGAGCGGCCCTGCCTGGAGCATTGCCAAAAGAATTACTAAAACAATTCCTTTGATTCCGGAGTTATGGCCGATATGCCGTTCGATTGTTTCTTTAGGCACCCAGACATCGAAGAGCCCTATCAGAACAAAAAGGATAGGGATGAAGCTTATCATCTCAATGAAGAAGTCTTGGAAACTGGTATAAATGCTAATTCCCGGGTTAAACCCCAAGAGATGGGATGCGATTGAAATCGCTATGAATAGGATTACCCACACGTATGGCTTGGCATGTTTATTTATCAGTTCGATATGTCTCTTTACCATGAATGCATCAACCATCCGACACAAATTCCGATTATAAGGGCTGCGACGAAATTCATGGCATTTCGCAATATCGCGGCCTTCCTGCCAAAATATTTGATCTCAAGAGGAAGCGTCACCACGCCAACCATCATCAAGGTCGTCATGAATACTGCGATAACCGCATATGATGCCCCCTTTGAGATAAGGGATGCTGCAATCGGGTATGAAACAAATCCTGGAATAAGGGTAACCGAACCGATAATAGCGGCTATCAAAAACCCGGACACCCCAGAACCCGGCCCGATATATTCAAGTATGATGTCCTGCGGGATAAAGAAAAGCAGTATGCTAATCAAAACGAGTATATTCATGAACGACGGGGCGATGCCAAAAAACATCGCGACACCTTTTTTCAAGGCTGCCTTGGTTTTGTTTCTGTCAAGGATAAACGATGCAAGCAATGAAATCGCAGCAACCGATGCAAAAATCAGGGCGTTGCTTACCATCAATTCAACTCGCCCGAAAGCCGCTTTTCAAGGATGCTCTTAAGGTAATCGAGATACTCCTTTTCATTGTCTATCTTGTACCACACATTGATGTTTTGCTCCTTGTAGAATTTACCATTCACATATGTCCCGATCCAGAGGGACGAACCGGTTACGCCGTATTTATTGACAAGATCCTGATTTTCTGGAAGCTCTCCATTTATGTGGGCATAAACCAGTTTTCCGGATTCAAGTTCATCCTTGAAGTATGTGTTGACTGTCTTCTCGGCAAGCTCGCCAACCTTTATACAAGAGGGGCATTGATGGGTTCCATGGAAATGATAAACTTCTACGGTGATATTATCATTAACCGAACTGTTCTGCCATAAGGCCGTTGAAGTATTCTGATTAATGAGTGTGTCTTGAGTATTCGAAACACAACCGAAAAACAGAATGGAAATCAGTAATAACAGCAAAGGAAGTGTTTTCATGATTTTCACGTCCACAAGAATCTTCCTGCCATCAGGCCTGCAATAACGGTAAACACGAATATCAGCAATACGTAAATGGCTGTTTCCTTGTTGCCCATTATTTTCCTAACAACGAGGATACTTGGCAGGGAGATAACCGGGTCTGCAAGCATGTACGCAAGAAGCGCACCCTTTGCCATACCCAAATCCAGGAACATCCTCGCCATAGGGACTTCTACGAGCGTTGGGAAGTACACAAAAATACCGAAGAGAACTGGAATCACGACAGCTAAGAGAGAGTTCTGGCCCATATATGTCGGAATCAGATCCGGGGGCATGACTTCACGTATTATACCGGAGGCAAAAACACCTATGAGAAGCAGGGGGGCGATATTTTTTGCAAAAATCCAAGTCTCACCCATCCATTCGCTTACTTCTTCCTTTGTAAAATAGCTGGACGAAATCCACCACGTGAGAATGATTAAACCTGCTACTACGGGGTATTTGATTGTGTCCTCACTAATCCTTGTGCCGACCAGCAGGATGCCGAGAAGTGCACCAAAGAGATAGATCAATCGCTTGGAATCCACGCCATCAGCGTGTTTCTTGAAAGCTTCGGTAGCTTCTTTATTTTCATCGTGGTCAGTAATTTTGGAAATTATAAAGCCGATTATTACCGCGAATACTATGGAGAAAATGATACGCGCAAGCGCAAAATCCCATCCAATAAGGTTTCCAGTATATAAGATGGCGACGATATTTGTAGCTGGAGCAGTATAAAGGAAAGCAATGGCTGGCCCTATTCCTGCACCACCTTTACGAATTCCGGCAAAAAGAGGCAACACTGTGCAAGAACATACCGCCAGTAAAAGCCCTGCCACTACTGCAATAGGATATGCGATAATTTTAGGCGAATCTTTCCCAAGGTAGGGAAGGAGCTTGTCCCTAGGTATCAAGGCGGCCATAGCCCCAGCAATGAAAAATGCTGGCACAAGACAGAATAAAGTGTGTGCCAAGACGTAGTCATAAATCGCCGCAATGCCTGCCAACAGCAATACCGTGAGATCCATCATCTCACCTTGCTTTTGATGAGGCTGATAAGATACTCTTCAGTAGGGAGTATTCCACTAAGGATTTTTTTACCATCCAGAAGAAGGACAGGTGTAGAAACGATACCCATCTCAATCAGACGGTTGACGTCATAGGTGTGCTCCACTTCTGCTTTAAGCCCAAGTATTGCTATCGCTTCCCTGACCCGCTTTTCCAGCTCAATGCATTTGCGGCATCCGTTACCGATAACCTCGAATTTCATATTACCACCTTTTAATCTGGTCAATTACTTTTTTCCCCAATGGGGATAGTGAATAGAGATGTTTCGATCCTTCTTTGCGCATTTTGACAAGGCCTGTTTTGGACAGAATTTTGAGGTGAGATGAAACAGTCGGTTGCGTCTTTTTCACCAAGGCCGGAAGGACACAGGCACAAAGTTCTGACCTGCGAAGTTCTTTCATTAGGGAAAGCCGAGTATTGTCTGCCAGGGCTTTCAAGATATTGACATTCATGAATATTTGTATGCATTTATATGTTTAAAAATCTTCGTTTTCTGATAGGCAGAAGCTATCGAACGTAGAATATATTGTTGTAGGCGGAGAAATTTGCTTTCCAGTCGCGAGTTCTAGGCTTCGCCTTGCTCGACTTATTCCTTTTCCTTCGCTCGAAAAATCGGACCGGGCGAGCTTCTCTGAGTTCATACAACTATTTTTACGAAGACGATTTTTGTCTTGCCACACCAGCTTAGCCCGTTAAATGTAAAGCCACGGGCTTCGTGCCCAATTTCCTTATTGTTTACACCCCAGCATCAAATTTCGCGTTAATCATAAAATAGTCTGATGAGATATCTATTTAGCCATGGCAAAAAACACCGTGGTTATTGGCGATTCCCGGAACATGGCTGAGATAAAAGACAGCTCAATTCAACTGATCGTAACCAGTCCTCCTTATTTCAATGTCAAGGATTATGGGATGGAAAACATCGGGTCGATAAACGAATACGAATCCTACCTCCGGGCCATGCACCAGATATTCAGCGAATGCTACCGAGTCCTTGATGATGGCCGTTACATCTGCGTGAACATCTCGGACATCATAAGCGGGGAAAAGAGATATCCGATCCCCTGCCATTTCGTAGGGATCCTCCAGAAAAGCGGCTTCGAATACCGGGAAGACATTCTCTGGAAAAAGCCCTCCGGCCTTGGAAGCTCCAAGCGGTTCGGAACGCTCATCAAACACCCGTATCCGATGTATTACTATCCGAACAATATCTTCGAGCATATACTTGTTTTCAGAAAAGGCAAATTCGATTTCAAAAGGATTTCAAACGAGGAAAAAATAGCCTCAAAGATCGACTTGGAGTATGCCAAGTCTCATTGGGGCAATGATATCTGGGAGATGGTCCCAGAAACCAAGAACCAACATAACAGGGACACCCATCCAGCTATGTTCCCCATCCAACTTCCGGAAGCCCTGATCAGATTGTACACCTATGAAGGCGAAACCTGCCTCGACCCCTTTCTCGGCAGCGGCACCACCCTCCGCGCAGCGAGAAATCTCCACCGAAACTCCATAGGGTACGAGATCAATTCGGCTTATCTGGACGTCATCAAGTCGAAAATAGGATTTCAAGAAGAGAATCCAGATTTTGAAATAATAATTCGAGGTGATATGATTGAATAAGAAATCTTTAGCGATAGCCCTGCTTTTACTGGGCTTAAGTTTCGCGGATCTGGTCATTCCGTCAGATCAGCCCATCTGTCGGCTTTACAACATGATCCAAGTCTTTGGAACTGTAGCGGGCGTTCTTGTTGCCGCATACGCGGGGTTCACTTTGGCAAGCTCTCACGAGCTGACAGAAAGGAACGCTGCCAAGGCGTTATTAAGCGGAGTTGTCATCGGTCTGGTCATTATCTGGCTGGCTCCGGTGCTGGTCAAGAATCTCGTCAATTCCTCGGGTATTTGCGGGTGGTAGCTTGAGCCTTGAAGCAATAGCGGATAACATCAAACTGCTGGCAACAATCGCGGGAATCATAATGATCGCGTATTCAGGGCTTATGCTCATCGTCAGCCAGGATCCGTTATCACGAAAGCAGTGGAAAGACGTAATTCTGGGAGTGATCATCGGCATCTGCATTGTCTATTTTGCCCCGTTGATTGGCTCCATATTTTCCGGAGGTCATTATTGTGGATAAGGCAATATTTTTCCTATTCCTGATTAGCTTATCATTTGCTTGTCCTAGCTATCCGTATCACGATTATTCGGTTGCTTCTGCATATTCTCCTCCGGCAAAACCAGCGGATACAATTCTCCAATACTGTGATTGGAATCTTGGAGAGATATGCGTATTATCAAACGCGTTCAATACCACCGAAGACAAGAATTTATTCATAGCCGAATCCATAGCGAACGATTCCTTTGCTCAAATCTGGCAATGGAATCAGGATATCCAATTCGGAAAATATCCTCCAAACGCATCGAAAAGTTCAACGAATATCAAGGATGCCTGGGTCAGCATCGCTTATCTGAATCCTTCAGTTTATGACAATGGAACCTATTTGGTAAATGCTTCCAGCCAACCGTTGATTAAGCAGAATTTCACCTTTGTTGTCGACACAAATAAACTATCTGGAGATTGCGATGATAATTTCAGGATCTGCGGATACGACTATTCGGTTTCGGTTCAGAATACAAGTTCGGCAATATCCGCTAACCTGAAAGTCTGGAGCGAATATCTTGTCGATCGCTATCAAATGGTGCGCCATTGCGACCGGTACAGTTGTTGGGTTAGCTGCGATTATTACGCCACCGATAGCTTCAAGGACAGTTTGACTGTTTCAGACTCAAAGAACATCAGATATACGCCATTCAATTCTACCTCGAATTATTCGATTCTGGCACATTACAACAATCTGACCGAGATCGTGATTAACGCGAATGATTTTAATGTGCTTTTCCAGATCGGAAATTCCAGTTTCAACAGAATGGATTATCTTTACAGGATAAGAAATGAATCTGGGCCTTATAATATTCTTATCAAAGAAGCCATTCCGGCAAACAAGACTTCGGCTTACGGCCTTAGTGTTTTGGAGCAGAACGGATCCAATTTTACGATACTGGCCCCTTATTCAGAGAATTGCACCCTTACGATATCTGACCATTTCTCATCGAAAACCATTTCCGGCTGCAATATCTCGAATCTGTCCAATAGCACGTCAATTGTGAAAATCAATCCAACCCAACCCGCATTCTTCGATTCCTTGTTAGATGTCGCTTTACTCGCTATCGTGGTTTACGTTCTCTATCTCATTTTGAGAAAGGTGATGCCCCATGCTTAAAAACATAATTTTGCTGCTCGTGCTAATCACGGTTGCCTATAGCGCTTCGATTGATTTCACAATTCAAAATACATCCTGCCCTGACAATGCCAACTTTCTTCAGGTTATCTACAACCTACCGAATTGCATAGTAGAAAAGTTCTTCAGCTCGCTGGTTAGCGGATTCGTGTATTCGGCAAAGGAATTCCTAGACAACTCGCTAATCTTCATCACAACCGGCCCAAATCTGGATTCATTCTGCGTGCCATACACGCAGGTCATGAGGATTCTCGAGAGCCTGTACACTCTTGCGCTTATGGGGGTTGGTGCGTATTATATCGCTACAGCTGCGGATGTTGAAAAAAGAACCAAGGCGAAACTCTGGATCCAGAATATTCTTTTCCTTATCGTCATCCTCGCATTTTCCTTCAGCATCTTCAAGATGATTATCGAATTGAATCAGTACATAACAATCTCAATCTATGATACGTCATTCTCCAATCTACTGAACATTCAAGTCGTTTTTTCCTCGCTTGTATTCGCCACGGTTCTTTCATTCAATTTCCTGTCAGCTGCGGCGCTTACTTTTTTCACCCTCATAACGCGCTATCTGATGATCCCTTTTTTGCTATTACTATTTCCGATAGCGATTTTCCTCTATTTCATTCCATTCACAAGGGAATGGGGTTTATTCATTCTGAAATTCATCGTGTTAATCATCTTCATGACAAGCATTGATGCAATACTTATCCTCGCGTTATCTTATCTGTTCAACTCAGGAGATCCGGTATTAAGCGGGGGATTCGTGCAGGGAATAGCCCTGATGCTTGGTTTTGGTCTTATCGGATTCGTGAATGTCCTGATCTACTTGATAGCGACGATTTCAATTGTATCGGTTGTTTTACGCGTCCTGAATGCGGCTGTATCAATCGGTTGGAAGGTCGCCATGCTGCTGGCACTGTTGTGATTTTATGGGATACGACATACCTGACGAGATAAAATACAGAGAAAAGATAGTCGCCAATCTTGACCTGAAACAGCTTGGGTATGCCGTCCTTTTCGGTTTATTGGCCTTCTTTGCCTACAACCTATCAATAGAAGGAGATGCGAAACTAATCCTTCCCGCGATATTCGGGATGATCGGAATCGCATTCATCTTCTTCAATCTGGAAGAAAAGACTTTCGATGTTCTCTCCTATTATTCGGGTTTCCGAAAGGCCCAGTACAACGATAAAAATGCCCAGAAATTCTTCGAGGTCAAAACTATTGAGAACGATGCGGTTTACCTTGAAGATGGAACGATATTGGTGATTTTGGAAATCCAGCCCATCAACTTCGCTCTGCTGGACGAGAACAGGAAAAAGGCGCTTCTGGCGAATTATAGGGCATTCCTGAATCAGTTGTCAACTCCTATCCAGATATTCATCAGGACAGATACGGTCAGCTTGGAGGCTTATTTTGATTCGTTGAAGGAGAATGTTAACGGGCGAAGCGATCTTCTTGTAGGTATATACGCCGATTTTCGAATCTTTGAAGAAGATCTCCAACGGAGAAAAGTCACAAGAAACAGAAGATATTACCTGGCTATCCCTTCCAGCAATTCTTTGTTTGGCAAGAAATCAAACCTTAAGCCGCTGAACGATACAGTGGAGATAATACAGGAAAAGCTGGCTGGCTGCGATCTCAGATCAATACGACTTTGTAATAAAGAAATCGAGGAGTTATACACCTCATACGGAGATAAAACAGACGGACAGACTAAAGGGGATAAACCCAAGAAGGATAAGGTATCTGAAGATGCTTACCGGAATGATATCACCCCTTCATTTGATATCAGACCTGATCACGCGGTCGTTAACGGAGAATACCATACTATAGTGAAAGTTGTCGGTTATCCAAGAAAAGTCGAAGATGGTTGGCTCCAGGCGTTCTTATGCAGAAATGAGAATTACGATATCTCAATCCATGTCTCTCCTTCGAGCATAAGTAGCATGCTCGTGCATCTTCACAATCAGATAATCCAGCAGACAAGCGACCTGCTCCTGAGCACGGCAAAAGGCACGCCAAACCCTTCTCTTGAGATCAAGAAAGCGGATACGACGCACGTATATAATGCGCTCTATAAGGGCGAGGAGAAGCTTTTCGGTTTGGCTCTTTATATCGACAATAAAGCGAGTGGAGTTGATGAGCTCGCCCTTTTGACCGAGAAATGCAAATCAAACCTGAATGCCCAGCTCATGATCCCGAAAACGACTTTCTGGAGGATGGCAGATGGAATAAAATCCACTTTGCCATTAACAAAGGATAAGCTGAATTCGACCCGGGAAGTACTTACCGGAGCATTGACAGCAACGTTCCCGTTTATCGCTGCCACAAGCTCGGAACAAAAGGGGATACTATTCGCCCATGAGATCCAAACTCTCAATCCCATATTTTTGGATCTGGAGAACCAGAGCAACAAACATTTCTTCATCATCGGAATATCGGGATCCGGGAAAAGCTACACTGCGAAATATTTCATGATTCAGCAACTATTGAGGCGGGAAACTGGATTATATATCCTCGATCCCAACGGAGAATATAGCGGGTTATGTAGAACATTGGGCGGAAAGGTGATTGAGATTTCCAAAGAGTCGAAGCATATTCTCAATCTTTTCGATATGAATGACGAAGATTTCGGCGGGAAAATGCTTCAGCTAATCTCGGCTTTTGATATCATTATGGGCGGTCTCAACGAAAGTCAGAAGGCGATACTCAGCGATGCGATATCCGCGATGTATGCCAGAAAAGGGATTGTTGCCAGCAAACCAGAGACCTGGAGTAGGATTCCACCAAAGTTTACCGATCTAAAAATTGTTACCGAAGAGATGCTGGATGAGTTCAATTCCCTATCTCCTCAGGCAAAAAGTCTGGATGCGATTTACAGAAGGATAAAGATGTATTGTGAAGGTGGAGTTTTCGGTTTCCTTGACCAGAATACGAAGTTGAATACAGATTGTGGAGTGCTTTGTTTTGATTTGAGCAAACTTCCTTCAGCGATCAAGCCACTTATGATTTTCATGGTCCTTGGTTTCATTCAGCGCAAGATTTCCAGGGACAAAGAAGCCAAGACAGTTATCATTGATGAAGGTTGGGTGCTTCTCAGAAGCAAGGAAGCGGAGCAATATCTTCTTGAATTTGTCAAGAGTTCAAGAAAGTTCAACGCTTCAATAGGTTTCATCACGCAGGAAGTTGAGGATCTGCTCCAAAGCAATACTGGAAAATCTATTCTGAATACTGCCTCCGTAAAAATCTTGATGCGTCAGAGCCCAAGCAACATCAACCTTGTTTCAAGCAATATGCGGCTTAATGAGTTTGAAGAATATTATCTTATGGCTGCACGAAAAGGGCAAGGTTTGGTTATTAGCGAGGATGATTCTTATTGTTTTTTCATTCGAGCATCGCCGAAAATTCATCAGCTGATAACAACGAATCCGAACGAGGAGGTTGTCATTGTATCTGACAACGATGAGAAAATCGTTCTTGACTTAAAGAAAGGCATGTACTTGCGAAGCGAGCTTTCAGAAAGGGAAGTTGGGGAACTGGTTGCTCGGGGATATAATATTTATGTAACGAGAATTACAAGCGAAAAGCCGTATATTGAATATCTGATCAAGGTTCGTTCCAACGAAAGCGAGGAGCATTCTTTTCTTTGTTGGTTTACTGCAGATCTTCTTGCAAAGAAAGGGCTTAAACCCAAAATCGAAGCCGCTCCAGGACCAGATATCAAAGTCAATATAAAAGGGAAAAAAATATGTTTTGAAATAGAAACAGGCAAACGTTTAAGGTATGAGAAAAAGACAGATATGGCAGCACGATTATCTGAAAGAAATAAGCAATACGATAACGTTTATCTAATCGTGCCAAATGAACGGGTGGCACGATCATACAATGGTCTTAACAATAATATCCTCACAAAGGCCGAACTTGAAGCCTTTATTCTCACACTGGTTTAGGCTCTCTCTAATCTATGCAGCCAGAACGCTTGTTTCAGTGTGTTCTGGGCTTCAGAACGCTTGAAGCAGTGTGAAAGCACTGTGCTTGTTTATAATTGGAAAATTACCGAACACACTGGTTTTGGGAGCTAAGAAAAGCCGTATGCTAAACATCGTGCGTCAGAACTGTTGTGCGGCGATCGCCCTTGGCCCGCTGTGCAATCTTCAGAAGAATTGTCCGAACCTCATTATCCAGAGCTTCGTAAAAATCTAGTGAAACCCTCAACCCTTGCTTCTTCAGGAACTTCTTCACCCTTGTTTTAGATATCAATAAACGCGCTATTATGCCACCCCGCGTGTAGTCTTATTATTTTTGAACCGAAGTTATACCTATCCCGCACTTGACGTGTTTTGATAATGCCTCTTGCTTCCAAAGCGTGGATGTAGTTGCGTATCTGCCGGTGAGATTTCGATAATTTCCTCCAGAATAACGAGTAAAGCCTTGAGGATGTTTTAGGGCCATCCTTCAGCAATTCGATTATTTCGAGCTCGCCCCGCGATAACTCCCGTTCTTGAAGCCCTAAATCGTCTTTTATGCATTTCAGTTCCTGTTTTGGTATTGAGTTCAGCCCCCGATCCTCCGAGCTTCTCGCAGCCTTCCAGAGGATTTCAAGGGCGAAACGGCCACCTCCGTTAACTGCTACGCTGATATCCGCGATGCCCTCGATCAGTGGACTATCATAAGAACCCAACCGTAACCCGGCGGATGCACGTTCTTTCAGAAGCGTAAGCAGCTCATCGCGCGTGAACTGGGGGATCTCGATTTTTGTGAAACTCAGGATCTCGCGGGTTTCCTGCGGAAGTTTCGAAAGGATGGTTTCATTATCTGATATCCCAATGATTCCGAAACGAACCCCTTCTTCGTCCAAATGGGCGATATTCTGGAGGATCCGCGCGCCATCGTACTGAACAAGCGTTTCAATCTCATCGAGAACGAGAAGGACGGATTTCTTCGAGTAGCGCATGAGTTCCACGATCCGGTCGAATATCTCATCGGATGCCCGTCCTCTTCTTGAGACCGGTTCGCCCAAAGCGTCCGCGATCTTGGTGAATATGGACATCGAGGTGTTGTACCTGCAGCAGTTGACATAGATGCACAATACCCCGCGGTTTTCTTCCATTCTGTTCATAGCCCATCTGACCAAGGCGGTTTTGCCCGAACCCGATGGACCGCATATGAATAAGTTCTCGGAGGGATGACCCGCCTGAAGCCGTTTTATTGCTTCCAGAACGCGATCTCCGGTATTGTGGTGGCAGCCGAGGGTGTTTTTCTGGAAGAATCGGGGCATGAGAACAGATTCATCCAGGATTATACGGTTTTTGTTGGAAACCCCTGTTTCGATTATTTGTAATTCCATTCCGGTGACCTTTCAATTATCATACTAAATTACTATTGTGTATGAAAATGTTTATAAATGTTGCCCTAAGAAAACACATTTAAGTATACCATAACCATCAATGAAAGTAAAATCCGTGTGTATTTTCACAGATTTTATTTAAAAATATGTTAATTTCTACAAATCAGGGGTTAGCCTTCTTTCCTGAACATTACCCGCAATCCCCGGAGTTCTTTCTTCATTTTTGGCGAATTCTGGATGTGCTCGATTATAATGAGGTATTTCTTCACCGTTTGATTATGGAGTTTCGTAGCGCATACGATCTGATGGGCGGACGCCGGTGTAGTGGAAAGGTAATTGAATATTTTATCCACGATCACAGCCGGGTCAGCCATACAAAGGTTTGATTTAATGTTATATAAAATGCTTTAATGAGAGAGTGTATTTTTCCGTGTTAAAAAATTCTCAGACGTGACTATTGGGAAATTATAGGGAAATGTGGATGGATTAGGAGTGAAAAGTTAACCTGTTAAGTTAAGGACGGAAAATGCAGAAGAAAATAAACAAGAAAGATATCTGGAGAATCAACAAAATTCAGGATGGAGCGCCGACTGAATTTCTGGGGAGCAGAGGATTTAAAGCTAGCTCCAGCCCGAAAATCTAAACCGATCTCAGGAACCCGTCTTTCCCTATTCTGAATCTGTGCTGGGGATCCTTGGTGCAAACGAGTACATCGTCTTTACGGGATAATTGATAATTCATGCTAGAGTCCATCCGGCACGTCGGACATATCCAAGTATATTCACCTGTCATTGGCAAAACCTCTTTTTACGAAAAGTAGAAGCTGTCAGCCCGTAAGGGCGGTTTAGCTTTTCGCCAGGTGAGCTTCATCGCCAATAATATTTACTTATGAAACATTTATATATGTATTTTAAAATCATCGTCCTTATATTTTCGTCTCATTCTTCTTAAAAATTTGTTTTGATATAAATTCAAATAGTGCATATCCGCAAATGCCTAAGGCAAACCCACCAACAACATCCAATAGGGTATGGACTCCAAGATATAATCTGGTGAAAGCAACGAAAATGAGCAATGCAGCATAAAGCCATCTACTTCTTTTGTTCCAAAATGCGTATACGACTGCAGATAATAATATTACGTGATTACTTGGAAACGAGAGACTATCTGGGCAGCTTATTTTAGCGTTAAGTTCTACACACGGTCTTTCTATATGTGTCAACTCCTTTATTGTCAGTCCAATCAAAAAAACAAACAGCAAACCAAAGAGTACTTTTATTCTTCTGTCTTTTTCACCTATAAAAATAAGCAACAAAAGAAATGCTGCAAAAAATATTTCGTTGTTTATTATTCTGGCAATTTCAAAGACAAACGGGATATCTAGGTTACTTATCAACTGAGTTATAATGTCGTAAGGCATAAAATCACCGGATCAACCATCGCACTGTTGCAAATTCTACTCATTTTTAGCGGCATGATTCGTCCACAGTAGCATAACAGTTCCTATCAGTCCGAGCACTGCTGAAAAGGCAAACCCGACAGCGAAACCGAAAAACGCCCATAAAATGCCAACCACTATACTTGAAACAAAATCGCCAATACCGTTTGTAGTTGCCAATGCGCCGAATCCAAGACCCCGCTTTTTTTCCTCTACAAGCTCTCCGGCGACAGCGCCCTCAAGCGTATCTTCAGCCGCAATGAATGCTCCCGCCAATGCGAACAAAATTCCGTAGATGACCAGATTCGGAGGTGCCAAAATGAAGCCGATGAAAGTAAGCACTGCGATTGCATACCCGATTGCAAGCACCTTTCTTCTTCCGAACCTGTCGCCCCATGTTCCGAAAGGATAACACGCGGCTGCATATACGATGTTTCTGATTGTATAAAGACCAACGCCCGCTGCTGTTGCCTCGACGAACCCAAGAGAAGGGGTAAGGGTTACCACTGCAAACGCTATCAGCAGTGTATGGGAGAAATCGGCAACGCCGAAAACCAGCACTGCGCCCAGGAACGACTTGAATCTGCCTGGCAAGCCTGTCAGCGATGCTACCAGTGTCCTTTCTTCGCCTGAAGGTGCAGGATTCTTTTCCTTCACCAAAAGCCAGAATGTCAGCACGGCAAGAAGCCCTGGAATCAGTGCAAGCCAGAATATTTCCCTTACACCGACCGAAGCTACGATTGCGAAGGCAGCCAGCGGCCCCATTATAGCTCCGAGCGTATCACCGGCCCTATGGACCCCGAATGCTTTTCCCAGGTCTTTTTCTTCGACAGATTTGGCAAGTATGGCATCACGCGCCGGCCCGCGGAGTCCACGCCCCATCCAGCCAAAGGCTCGGCCTAAAAGAGCCACCGGCCACGAAGTTGCTACGGCAAGGATTGCAGGAAAAAAACCCGTGGCCATATAGCCCAGTATGGCAAATTCCTTTCTCTTCCCGAGTTTATCGGAATAGTAACCTGCAAACAGCTTAGCGAAGCTTGATAGCCCATCGCTTACGCCTTCGATGAGGCCCAAAGCGTATGCAGGAGCCCCAAGCGCGATCAGAAACGCGGGCAGCAGGACAGTTACCGCCTCGTGGCTAAAGTCGGACAGAAAGCTGGTTAGCCCAGCACCTAAAACAGTAGAGTTCAGCCATCCTTCTTTTTTCATTTATTTACACCACTTTTGAAAAGCAATATAAGAAACATATACAGAAGAACTATCAACATAATGATTATATAAATAGCATTTTTCAAACTCAGGATAATCCTCTTTCTTTCCTCCATCTTCGGAAAATGAATATAAGTCCCAAGAAAAATCATCAGCCCGAATAAGGCCGCAAAAATAAGCACCATCGGCACTGTAGCGAAGATTATCGTGTTTGTATCGGGCATTTATATCATCCTCTTCTGCCGAATGTTTTCTTCAAGTTTCATTCAAACACCCCTCCAGGCTCAGATGATGCCCCGGTATCCTTCATTCTTTTCTGCAACTCGGCATCTATCGACCCCTCAAATTCCTTAAGTCCGGTATTCGTTTTTACAAGTCCCTCAATTGCAGCAACCAGTGACTTTTTTTCCAGAAGCTCTTGCACTCTGCTGATTTGCTGCCTTTTTGACCTGATGAATCTGATTTTTTCAATGCCTTCCTCTTTCCAGATATCCTGCGTTTCCACGATGTGGATTAATTGATAATCGACTTCTTCAAAAAGCCTGGCGCAACGCACGGTAATGGCAAAAAGAAGGTCCCTGAACGGGGCCTGGTATTTGGATTTTCCAGGTGCCACGTATTTCGGGTTGATAAAAAAAGACATCGAACTGGCCACCTCCAGAATATTTGATACTGCTTCAAGGCGCATTTGCATCTTATACAGTCTTAAGATATTATCTGTTAGCGTTTTACCAACTCCGGGATGCCGTTAATCGCTCCATTCCGACCGTACGGGTTTGGGGAAAGCGCTCAAGCCACGGTACTCCGCTTCTGAGCCAAGCTCGTGCTCTATGGCAAGCAAAGCATTATACTTTGCCATGCGTTCAGAGCCTGAAGAGCCGCTTTTTATCTGGCATATTCCCTCATGCATCGCAAACTGTCCGATGAAATCATCCTCGGTTTCTCCAGAGCGGTGGGAAAGGACACTGGTCTTTCCGCTTTTTGCCGTCAGCGCCATCGCTTCGATTGTTTCGGTCACGGTCCCGATCTGGTTGAGTTTGATAAGGTGCGAGTTTCCAAGCCCGTCTTTTATCGCCTGCCTTATGATGGCTGGATTAGTGCAGATGTAATCATCCAAAACAAGCTGGACCTTCGCGCCGAGGCGCTTTGTAAGGAGCTTCCACCCTTCGGTGTCCTTTTCTCCGACGCCGTCTTCAATGGAAATGATGGGATAACGTTCAACTTTCTCGGCCCAGAATTCAACAATCTCTTCCGGAGCCATATGCGTGCCCCCAAAATGGTATGAATTGTCATCCGGTGCCGCTGTTTCGCCTTTAAGGTCCTTTCCAAATATTTCTGAAAACGCCCCATCGAAAGCCAGTGCGATGTCCGTTCCGGGAGTATAGCCGCATTTCCCGATGGCTTCCAGAACAACATTTGCGGTTTTGTCGATGCCGTGGAATGGATTAACGAAACCGCCCTCATCGCCCCGCCCGGTCGAGTTTCCCTGATTTTTTAGGAGTGATTTGAGGGCATGCCATACATTGGTGCCCATTTCCATGGCTTCGGAGAAACTCCCTGCACCGACCGGGATCACCATTGTTTCCTGCACTTCAAATCCACTATCGGCGTGCCTCCCGGCGTTCAAAACGTTGAATTGAGGGACAGGCAATTTCGTGTTCGAAAAGGCGAAGTGTTTCCAGAGGCTTTGCCCTTCAGTGTGCGCCTTTGCACGGGCAAAAGCGCCGGAAACTGCCAGTATCGCATTAGCACCAATTTTGCTTTTGTTCGGGGTCCCATCCAGCTCAATAAGGATGTGGTCAAACTCGTCCTGCTGGACTTTATCTATCCTGAGTCCTTTGATTGCAGGGGAAATGACACCTGAGATATTTCGTATCGCTTTTGAGACTCCTTTGCCACGATATTTTTTTGGGTCATTATCCCTCAGCTCAATAGCTTCTTTATCCCCCGTGGACGCCCCCGACGGAACTCTGAACCAAACTGCGTTTCCATCAGAAAGATTCATCCTGCACGCAATCGTGGGGTTGTCCCGCGAATCAAAAATCTGTAAGGCTTCTACGGACCGCAAATACAATGCTTTCTCTTTTTTCATATCACAAACCTCGCATACATGTTATAATCTATCTACAGCCTCAAGAATATGCCCAAGCTCGGCGATTTCCTGCTCAAGCTCAGACGCACGTTTATTCGCCTTGTTGCTTCCGGCCACCTTTATTTTCAGGGCCCGCCCATTCGCATCCCGGATTCCCGCTATGGCCGCATCGATTTTTTCATCAAGCGCCCATTTGAAATCAAGGGCACTTTTCTGCATGCGCTCAAGGAAATCATATCTCATCCTGCCTGAGTTCCTCTCAAGGTCTTTCGCTACCTCCTCTGAAATTCCGGAAATAAGCTTTTTCCTGAATAGATGGTGCGGAAGGAGGAGTTCCAGCCTTGAGAGAGTCAGCCCCGAAAGGGTGGAGATTTCATCCACCCTGCTCAGCTTGAAATAGAACATGCTCTCCAGCGTAAGGCTTTCCTCCGTTCTCACGTTCTCGATTTTAACCTCGAACAGGTCGGACGCGAGTTTTTCGATTTTGTCTATCGTGCTGTCCACCGCCGCAGAGTATTTTCTCATTTTCTCTGAAAAAAGCCCCGAAATCCTATCATCCTCGTCGTTGCGCCAGTGTTCGAGGACGTGCAGTACTGCTTCCTGCCGGTAATCGTCAACCGCTGCGGCAAACTCGCCATTACCCGAATCGGGCAGGGCGTTGGCGTATTCCGTTATTTTTTCAACAAGCCCAGGAACAGCCCTGAGCTTAAGTTCGGACAGGTCAGCATCGATTACCCCGAGGATTTTCTTCTGTTCAATATCAATCATGTCTGCGGAGTAGTCCTTATGGGAGAGTATGCCCTTGAGCTCTGCTTCGAACCTTTCCGTGCGCGCTTCAAGCTCTTTTTGGGAGATAACAAGTGCGCTCTTTTCTACGAGCCTGTGGTTCATAAGCTCCTTTGCAACAGCCATTATTTTTGACCGGGAGGAACGGAGAACGAAGGCCCCTTTTTCCGACACTACGAACCGCTCCACTTCACGCTCGAGATTCAGCAATCCGCTTCTTTCAAGCCCTGCCGCGTTACCTTCGATCCTTGCCTCAAGGGCGCGTTTTGCAGACATCGGCACGATGGGGGCATCGGCATAGGCGTTTCCGGTTTTCTGCAAGATGATGTTTTTGCTGAAATCCAGCAGTTCCCTTACCTCGGCGGCTTCCAGGTAATCGGTCTTGTTAAGGACAAAGAAGAATTTCGAGGCGTATTTTGCGCTCTCTTCGAGGAACCTGCATTCGGCATCGCTTATCGGAGGGTCGGCGGATATTACGAACAATGCCGCGTCCACATCGGGAAGGAATTGGTATGCGATATCTGTATTGTGATGGTACACAGAGCCAATGCCCGGCGTATCAACAAGAGTTATCCCTCTTGAGAGGAAATCTGACGGAAGATTTACCTCGACCCTTTCGACCTTTTTTATATTCTTCGGATTGCCTTTTTCAGTGACGTAATCCGCCAGCTCGTTTTTCCCGATCAGAAGTGCTTCCTTATTCTGATACACCACTGTGACTTCCGGCTTATCGCTATGTGTTATCACGGTTATCACTGAAGTTAACGGCAGGACGGCTGTCGGGAGAAGAGATTCGCCAAGGATGGCGTTTACGAGCGTGCTTTTTCCTCTTTTGAATTGCCCGAGAACCGCCATGGTAAAAGAGCCGGTTTCCAGGCTATGCGCTATTTTCCCGAGCTTCTTCCGGGCGCCGCCATCAAGCCTCTCCAATCTTTCGATGGCTCCAAGCAAAGCGGATTTTTTTGACCCATAATCATTATTCACTTCCAACATCGTCACCACCAAGTATGGAAAGCGCCTTCAGCGCGTAATAGCTGTTGCAAAGAGTCGATATGCCGAGATAGGGCGAGCGCCGGAAACCGCCATCGCCATTCTGAAGATTCATGATAAAACTCCGGTGCTTTTCTTTTCCAGCGATCTTCGAATGGAGCAACTTCAGCGCGCCTATGGCAAAATAAGTCATTTCAATATACGCGGGCTTGCTTGCCGGAACGCTTGAATAGCCGCCGTTTTCTTCCTTACAGTCCGCGATAAATCCTGCCGTATCATGAAGTTTCTCTAAATCGTAACCACCATTCCCCAGCACCGTCAGGGCATGGTAGGTAGCTGTCACGTCTGGCCTTCCGACTCCGAAACCACCATCGCTTTTGAACCGGAGAAGCCATGAAACGTCACCCTCAAAGTTAATGTTGAGCATTGATAGCGTCTTCGAAGCATAATAAACAAGCTTGAATGGTGATTCGCTGGTGTCGTAATCGGCTGAGAAAAACTCGCCTCCGAACTGCTCGCTGAAAATCCTATACTCACGCAGTATGCCGCGAAGCTGGTCGACAAACTCAAGCCTTTCGGGTTTTTCGCCCAAAAGCAGCAGTGACTTTATTGCGTAAAATGCGACACCTGGGGAATCATAACGTCCATCCGGCCGCTGGATATCTTTTAAATACCCCAAAGTCCTGTCCCTCGCTGGCATGCCCTCCCCCAATATAGATAAAACGGCAAGCGCATAATATGTTTCTGAAATACTTGAGGGGAATTCCACATCATAAAGAGGGTAGCAAAACGAGTATCCGCCGTCGGAATTCTGCCTGCACTTTACAAAACTGACCAGATTTTTTCTGTTAATAATAGGTATCGTTTCAGCCATATCTCCCACAACTTTATTAGCTTGTGTTAATCCCTGACTGATTCAAGACAGCCGTTCTTATCCAATTTGAATTTATGTTCTGAGTTTGTGATGCATACCCATATTTCAGCAGCGGCGCCCTTTATCAGCCGCGATGACAACCCCTTTTCTATAATACACTGCGGACAGCTATCCATAAAGCTCACCTTCTTAAAAGTAGAAGCTATCAGCCTTTTGGCGGTTTGCTTTTCGCCAGGTGAGCTTCATCACCTGAAACATTTGAGCCCAGTAGTTATTAAGAGGATTTCGATTTGAAGCCCGCATTTCCCAAACCTGGGCGAAGAGCCATAACCTCAATAACCCACTTTTATAGGATTCGAACCTTTCTGATTTAGTTACAGTTCAATTCATTGCGTTGATATAACCTCTGGTTTCTGCTTCACAAGGCGTCCAAGCAGCGGTGGCACAGCAAATGTCGTAAGGAGAGCCATCGCTGAGATAATGGAGTATTGGCTAGCGCTCAAGATATTCGTCGTTAACCCTATCGAAGCGACTATCAGCGCGACTTCTCCTCTTGGAGCCATGCCTATCCCAATCATAAGCGATTCCTTTGTACTGAGTTTAGCCCACAAAGATGCGGCTCCGCAAGCTATGACCTTGCTCAAAATGGCAAGAACGGATAAGACAAGAATCGGCACGGCAAACTCGGCTAAAGCATTTACATCAACAAGCATCCCGAGGGTTATGAAAAATATCGGCATGAAGAGCAGCTCAAGGCCATATGTCTTTTCTTCGATTTCTTTTATATGGCGGCTGCGGTTGAGGATGACACCAGCCAAGAATGCCCCTACAATAGCAGAGAGTTTGATGTACTCGGCAACATAGGCATACATAAGCATGAGCGCGAGCACAAGCAGGAAACGGCGCGGGCTCATCTCTTTCCGGTCCAGGTATTGGATAAAATAATCCCCGGCCAATACGCTTCCGACAAGGAAGACTGCGGCTGATACGAATGTAGTTACCAGAGGGCCGATGGAACCGTCACCCCCAACGATATTGATCACGAAGGAGAGGACAAGGAGGCCCAAAACATCATCAATAACTGCCGCACCGATAATAATTTTGGCGAACCTTTCTTCAAGCATGTTGAATTCCTTGAGCAATGCGACCGTCACGCCGACGCTGGTGGCGGTCAGGGCTGCGCCAAGGAACATTGAATAAGCGAAATTGCCGCCTGTTGTTGTGGCATAGAGATAGCCGACGATGAATGGCAGAACGACACCTGCAATAGCTACGGCGAGATTATCCAGCTTGAAGATGCCTTCGATCTTGTTGTGGAGCCCGACTTTGAATAGGAGGATCACTGCCCCGAGCTGGGCGAACACATTAATCACATTCTCAAATCGTAGGATTTCTGGTGGTGAAACAGGCAGGGCTAATGGTAAATTCAATGATCTGACAAAGTTCCATTCCATGACGAGGAAACTGTGGCTTATGAGAATCCCCAACACCATGAGGATCATGACTGATGGTTGCTTGAGGTATATCACTGCGAGCTCGCCAGTCACAGCAAGGAGCAATAGGAAGACGATCTCGAAATAGATATGCTTCTCGGGTTCAACCTCTCCAAAAATACTTATCCTGACAATCGAGAGGAGGAGCAGGATGAAGATGGCGACGATGGTTAGCGGTATTAATTTGTCAATAAATTGTTTCATGAATACTAATCTTTTTTAAAAGTTTATATGCGTTATGGTTACGATGGTGTTCCTTGAGATTGGCATTCTAATTGTTTCAGTAATCATTTTAGCGCGTTCATCAGGGCTAGTAGTGGATAGCGCGGTGAAGCTCTCTAAATTCTTCGGCATAAGCCAACTCGCCATAGGTTTTCTCTTGCTTGCGGTCTCAACAAGTTTGCCTGAGCTTTCAGTCTCGGTCATTTCATCCACTGGCGGTGAAGGAGCGATTGCCGCGGGAAACGTATTCGGATCGAACATCGCTAACATCCTGTTGATTCTCGGTCTCGGTGCTTTCCTCTATGGCTTCAAGATCAGCACACCCAATCTCAAGGAAATAGGATTGGTTCTCCTCCTCACAACCCTCATATCGATCTACATCATTTTCAACAGCTCGATCGAGGGAAGGGCGCTCGGTTTCCTGGAAGGAGCTTTGCTTTTGATCGCGTTTGCAGCATA
>Ga0315275_10000363_pt1 | contig 37509 bp, 28 predicted proteins | sample YL17G03_0_MG_FD_205557 | JGI IMG/M metagenome (GOLD analysis project Ga0315275, IMG submission 205557) | Sediment microbial communities from Yellowstone Lake, YNP, Wyoming, USA - YL17G03_0 | ecosystem: Environmental > Aquatic > Freshwater > Lake > Sediment | place: USA: Wyoming | collected... | reverse complement strand
CAGCGGCCCTCAGGAAAAAGCGGTCGCTCCCCCGGCCGTCTGCGCGACATGCGGCGACACCGATCCCCGCCTGGAGGCCTGCACAGTCATCATGGTCGGCCGGCTGGCCTCGACCGACGGCTCGGTCATGACCACCCATACGTGCGACTGCGGCACGTGCGACTGGACCTTTCGCCGCATCCCGGCCCGCGACCACAAGCCCGGAGAGATGCGCAAGATCTACCATATCGGCCAATTCGACTCTATCTCGCCCGACATCGGCCTGAAGTGGGACCGTGTTCCCCTGGACAGCTACGCCGGCCTGGACCTGCCCGAACCCGCCCACGCCTACGGCTACATCCACGGCGATTTCGGCTACATGAACGACATGCAGGTGTCGATCGGCGAGTCCACGCTCGGGACGCGCCCCAAACTGGAAAACCAAACCCCCACGCCCAAGTTCGACATCACCATGTTGACGCTCATCGCCATGGAGCGGGCCGCCACCGCCCGCGAGGCGATCAAGCTCATGGGCGAGCTGTCCGAGAAATACGGCTACGGTTTCACCGACTCCGGCGAAATGCTGGCCGTGGCCGACCCCAAGGAAGTCTGGGTCTTCGAGATCATGCCGGCCGGCCCGCTGTGGACGCCCCAGAACGGCAAACCCGGCTGCGTCTGGGCCGCTCAGCGCGTACCCGACGACCACGTCTCGGTCTGCCCCAACGAATCGCGCATCGGCGAGATCGACCTGGCCAACAAAGACTACTTCATGGCTTCGCCGAATGTCGAATCCCTGGCCGTCGAGCAGAAGCTCTTCGACCCCAAGGGCGGCAAGCCATTCAACTTCAAGCGGGCCTACTCGCCTAACGAGGTCAGCGCCGCCTCGTCCAACGGCAACCGGGTCCGCCTGTGGCGGTTCTTCAACCTGGTCGCCCCCTCGCTCAATCTCGGCCCCGAAACGCCCAACATGGACCTACCCTTCTCAGCCAAGCCCGAGAAGAAGCTGTCCGCGGCCGACGTCATGGCCATGACCCGCGACCGCTGCGAAGGCACGGTCTTCGATCCCGCCCGCGGCTTGCAAGGCGGCCCCTTCGGCAACCCCAACTTCCTGCCCTACGGCTTCAAGTTGGACGGCAAGCAGTACAATACCTCGCGCATCATCAGCGTCAACCGGGCCGAATACGTCACCGTGACCCAGTCCCGGGGCTGGCTGCCCAATCCCGTCGGCGGCATCGTCTGGCTGGCCTTCGGACACCAGGACACCTCCTGCTTCATGCCTCTCTATGCCGGCATGACCGAGATCCCCCGCTCGTTCCAGATCGGCGATCACTGGGAATTCGACCGCGAATCCGCCCGCTGGGCCTTCGACTATGCCGACTTCCATGCCCAGCTCGTCTATTCGGAAGCCATCAAGGACGTCCGGGCGGCCCAGGCCCGCTACGAGACGAGCGCCGTCGAGCGGACGCCGATCGTCGACCAGAACGCCGTCGAGCTGTTCCAGAAGGACCCCGCCGCGGCCAACAAGTACCTGACCGATTATTGCCTATCCAACGTCCAAGCCGTCATCGACGCCTGGTGGAAGCTGGGCGACAACCTGATGGTCAAATTCAATAAACTCTGGATCTACGATTCCAAGACCCGCAAGCGCAGCCCACTGCCCTTCCCGGATTGGTATTTGCGCATGCTCGTCGAGACCAACAAGCTCCAGCCGCAGGGCGAAAAGAAGTAACGCCGAATCGGAAATCGGTACTCGCCCTACCCAAGGTGTGGGGCGGATTTATTTTTCGGGAAAGGAGAACCGATGAAAACACTGCGTCAGACGGTTACGTTCAAGGCCGTGCCCGAAGACGTCTACGAGCTCCTCATGGATTCCCGCAAACACGCCCGGTTCACCGAGTCCAAGGCTCGAATCAGCCGCGAAGTGGGCGGCAAGATCATGGCCTACGACGGCTATATCGAGGGCACCAACCTGGAGATCGTCCCCCATACGAAGATCGTCCAGTGCTGGCGCGGCAGCGACTGGCCGAAAGGCCATTATTCCAAGGCCACCTTCGCTCTGGCCAAGATCAAGGGCGGGACCCGGCTGACCTTCCTCCAATCCAACATCCCCGACGACCAGTACGAGCCGATCAAGGAAGGCTGGAAAGAACACTATTGGGAGAAGATGAAGGCCCTCCTGGAGAAAGCGAAGTGAGGCTGATCGGACTTTTTTCGTCCCGGCGGCCTTGAAATAAACGATGGCGATTCCCCTTTTCGGCTGGCTGAGGACCGCTCCGCCGGCGGCCCGCCGCTCGCTCTTCGCCGCGGCCTTCGGCTGGATGCTCGACTCCTTCGATGTCATGCTCTACGCCATGGTCCTGGCCTACCTGATGAAGGACCTGGGCATGACCAAGGCCACGGCCGGTCTCCTCGGTTCGGTCACCCTGATCGCCTCCGCGGCCGGGGGGATTATTTTCGGCGTCGTCGCCGACAAGCTCGGACGGACCTGGGCGCTCCGGGCCAGCATCCTGATCTACTCGATTTTCACGGCCGCCTGCGGCCTTTCCCAAACGGTACCCATGCTGGCCGTTTTCCGGGTCTTTCTGGGATTGGGCATGGGCGGCGAATGGGCCAGCGGCGCGGCCCTGGTCTCCGAAACGTGGCCGGCCGAGCACCGCGGCAAGGCCTTCGGCTTCGTCCAGAGCTTCTGGGCGGTCGGCTACGCCGCGGCCGCGCTGGTCACCGCCGTCGTCTACCCCTGGCTGGGCTGGCGGGCCGTCTTCTTCATCGGCGTCGCGCCCGCCCTCCTCGTCTTCTGGATCCAAGCGCGGGTGGAAGAACCCGAACTCTGGAAAAAGCAAAAGCAGGCCGCCCCGGCCGAAAAGCCGTCCATCCGTTCGACCATCCGCGGCCGGCTCCTGGGGATCACGGCGGCGGTCACGGTCATGAACGCCTTCACCCTGTTCGCCTGGTGGGGTTTCAATCTCTGGATCCCAGGCTACCTTTCCCTGGCCGTGGACAAGGGCGGCATCGGCCTAAGCCCGCGGGATATGTCGGCCTTGGTGATTTTCATGCAATTCGGCATGTGGCTGGGCTATCTGACCTTCGGCTATATCAGCGATGGATTGGGGCGAAAACGGACCTATGTAGCGTTTCTCTCCTTGGCGGCTCTTTTCATATTCTTTTATGCCCGTATCCGGTCGCCATGGCTGCTCTTTTTCCTGGGGCCGTTCGCCGCTTTTTTCGGCACAGGCTATTTTTCGGGATTCGGGGCGCTGACGGCGGAGCTTTATCCGACTTCGATACGGGCCACCCTGCAGGGATTCACTTACAACATCGGCCGGGTCGTCTCCGCCGTCGCGCCGCTCATCATCGGCTCACTGGCCCAGAACAAGGGATTCGGGACGGCATTCTTATTGGCCTCCGTGGCGTTCATCGCCGCCGCGCTGATGTGGCTGTGGATTCCGGAGACCAAAGGGCGGGCCCTTTCATAATCGGTCGGCCAAGGCTCTTTTTGTCGAAATTTCAATTACTACGGGGAGCAGTAAATATGTTACATAATCCTTACTGCTCCCCGAGTACTAGCCGGGCGACAAAGACATCCGGGGTCAACTATATTCCGCCCGGCTTAGTAAGGTTGATTTCCGATCACGACCGTCCAGGGCCTGACCGTCCATTTCTTAACCAGGCCGTTCCGGACGTAGGGATCGTTAATTGCGAAATCCTCGACGACCGACGCGTCCTTGACCCGGAAAATCAAGAGCGCCTTGTCGACGGGATCCGTGAAAACGCCTCCGAGGAGAAGCTCGCCTCGGCCGTTTGCGGCGTCGGCATACCGAAGATGCTCGTCGCGAAAGGCGGCTCGCCGCGCAACGTAGTCGTTGATCACATCATAAATAAGGGCAAAATAATTCATATCGTTTCCCCTCTCCCAGGCTTGAAACCGGGAACTATCATCGCGGTCATTTCCCGCCGTCCATTATAAGCCCGCGGCGGCGAAGAGGGAATGCCGATATTGAAATCGAAAAAATAAGTGTGATAGATTCATTTCGATATTATACGGAGGGACTCATGAAACGCACATCTTTCCATTCCCTGATGCGGACCGTGGCGGTCGCCGCCCTCTTAGCCGCGCCCCTGGCCGCATTGGCCCAGGACCTTCAGCCCATCGCCCTGCCTAAGCCGCAGACGACGGGCGGCATGCCCCTGATGGACGCTCTGAGCGCGCGCAAGACCGCCCGCGAATTCAGCGCCGACAAGCTCCCCCTGCAGGTCCTCTCCAACCTGCTCTGGGCGGCCTTCGGCGTGAACCGCGCCGAGATGGCCGGACGCACTCCCAAACCGGGACGGACGGCCCCCTCGGCCATGAATTTGCAGGAGATTGATCTTTATGTCGCCTTCCCTGAAGGCGTCTATCTGTATGAGGCCGTTCCTCACCGGCTCGTCCCCGTGGTCGCTAAAGACGTCCGCGCCCTGACCAATCGCAACGCCGCCGCGGGAACCGCTGCGCTTTGCTTCATTTTCGTCGAAGATCAGGACAAGCGGCCCGCCCCTCCGGCCAAACCCCAGCCCGCCGGGGCGCCCCCCGTCAAGCCCGAGGCGGCCGCCCCACCCCGCGCGACGTCGGGGGAAGTCGATACCGGCTTCATCGGGCAGAACGTCTATCTGTTCTGCGCCTCGGAAGGGCTGAACGCCTGGTTTTACGGGACGGACCGGGAAGGCCTAGCCAAAGCCCTGAACCTGCGCCCCGGTCAACGCGTTTTGTACGGCCAGGCCGTGGGCTATCCGAAGAAAAAATAGCGGAAGGAGGATGAGAGCGATCGGGCCATGTTATTTTTTGGAGGTGGCCGAGCGCAGAAGGCCCTCGAGATAGACCTTGCCCAGCGCGGTCCTGGATTTCCAGTCCGGGCTCAGGCGGTCGAGAAGCCGGGCCTGGGCCATGCCGCTGAGGTAGAAGCGAAGGTCGCCTTCCTGGGTGCCCATCTGTTTTTCCAGCCGGACGAAATCCCATTGCAGAAAGAAAGGAAGCCCCGGGTTGAATTTGATCGATGCCGTTTGATCGGCCCGTGAGGCCGCCAGCTCGTAGAAGCGGACCTCCGCATACTTGGCCAGTCCCTCCAGCCATTCGAGTTCCCGTTCGTAATCCGCGAGTTCGGGGGAAAGCCGGGCGGCGCCGCGGCGCGCGTCCCGGATCTCAAGAAACTTTTGCGCCAGCCGGACGGCTTCATCATAGGTCGGGGCCTTGAGCGCTTGGGCCAGAGCCGCGCCTTCAGTGACCCAAGCCGCGGCCATATCCTTATCCTGGAACGGATAATTTTTTTCGACCTTATAGACCGCCAAAGCCCGGTCGAAGCGCGCCGCATCCTGATCGGCCTGATAGGCGTGGAATATCTCGTGGAGGACCAGGACGACGTGGAAATCCAGGCCGATTTTCATCGGGCCTTTGTTGTTCATCAGCTCCAGGCTGGACGCGCTGCCGGCGTAAGCGGCCCCGACTTTCACCGCGAAATTTTGAGGTCTATCAACTAACCTGCGGCTGTAAGGTTTGCCCTGAAAACTTTCGTCCTTGAGGACTTCCCAGGGCACGGGGGGATTTGCCGCTCCGACAAGGAACTCATAGCGCGCATTGAAAAGAATGAGCGGGAGATCGGCGGCCGCCAGGCCGGGCCAGACCTTATCTCCGGCTTCCGCCTTCAGCTTTAAAACTTCGGCGATCTCCGTCTTGTCCTGCGCGCTCAACACCGGTTGATCTGGTGGTGGAAGCGTCGGGCGCGCCTGAGGCTTTCCCTGGGACGACAGCAAGGCGTGTCCGAGCAGCGAGACAACAAAGACAGCCAGCCATGCCATCTGGGCAAGAGAGGCCTTCATGGCAAAAGACGTCTGGGGCAGGTTCAGGGAATTCTTTACATCCATCTTCTCGGCCATCCCTGGCTCCGATTGTCGGGTCCTATCATCGTATTATAGAGTGGGATGGCGGTTTTCGCTACATCCGCTGTGAAACAATCCGCACCGGCAGGCCTTTTGTGGAAATGAGCTATGGGTCTGCGATGCTGTTCAAGAACGGCTCTATAAATTGACTTATAGATTTCTAATTGTATTATTTATATTGAGAGATATAGTTGCGCCTAATTCGTTATGTATTTATTCTGATCTCGACATTATTGTGCCAAGAGCTGCAACACTTTTCCTCAGTCATAAACATCGAAGTCCCGGTACGCGTGTATAGCGCCGATAACTTCGTAGATGACCTGACTATAGATGATTTTGAGATCTATGATGACGGGATATTACAAAAAACGGAAGCCGTCTATTTAATCAAAAAAACGAAAATCGAGCGGAAAGAGGAACGAAGTCAATTTATTCCGAAAACATTTCGGAGTTTTTATCTATTCTTCCAGATTTTCGATTACAATGCAAAAATCAAGGGTGCTCTTAGCTATTTTTTCGAAAATCTCCTCCAGCCATCGGACGAATTACTAAGCCGGGCGGAATATAGTTGACCCCGGATGTCTTTGTCGCCCGGCTAGTACTCGGGGAGCAGTAAGGATTATGTAACATATTTACTGCTCCCCGTAGTAACAATCGTTACGCCACTAAAAACATATGTTTTAAAGAAAGAAAGCTTCGAGAAGATTTCTAAGAGCGAAATGCTAAGGCAACTTCACGAAATCATCCGCCGCGATATCTTAATCGGCACCAGCGAATATCGATCGACTATCGAGGAAATGAAAGGAGTAACAAAGACCCTCATAAAAGCCATTACGATGGATTCGACAATCGATAATACGGTTTCCTCGGCTTGGATCTACGCAGACTGGAACTCCGTCAACGATCAGCTCACGCGTTATTCCATGTTCAGAGAAAAACTGGAAACGCTTGGTGGCATCGACGTCCAGAACCTGTTGAATTTCGCTAAAGCCATTAAATTCAAAGATGGGCAAAAACATGTTTTTCTTTTCTATCAGCGAGAATTGATTCCCAGAATCGAGCCGAGTATGGCCAATCTCCTCTACAGCCTCAATCAAGCCGAGCCGGCCACGGTATTGGATGCTATGCAACTCTTCGAATCTCAGACAAATCCCCTCCTCTTCAGCCCCGACGTCCTAAAAAAAGCCTATTCTGAATCATCCATCACCATCCATTTTTTGTTTTTTACTCCGCCGCGTGAATCCGTTCCAGGAATTTATTTCGAGGAGCGTTCCGATGATGTCTTTGCGCCATTCATGGAAATGGCCAAGGCGACTGGGGGAACGACGCAGAGTTCGGCGAACCCCGAATTCCTCTTTCGTAAAGCGTCGGAGGCGGTAGAGACGTATTATCTGCTCTACTATGCTCCCAAGAACTACAAACCCGACGCCAAATACCACGAATTAAAAGTTAAGGTCAAAAAGCCTGGATTCACTATTACCCATCGAGCGGGATATTTCGCGAATTGAATCAACAAATCCGAATCCAAATTCCTTAAAGTCCGTTATTAAAAATATACGAATTTCCTTTTCCACGAGGCGGTGAATTCCCGCTTCGGACGATGAATCTCTCCGCTTTTCCAGGCCGGAACAATATTTCCTCATGCATTTCCACGTTCGCAAAGACGGGCACCGGGCGTCCGGCGAAATGCTTGACAGTCATGCATATTTCGCTAACAATAGAATTCGTACATATCTCGAAGGGAGGAAATAATGAATAGCTTGAAAAAGGCGATCGTCATTATTGGGATGAGCGTTTTTTCCTTGTTTTTCCTTTGTTCCGCCGGCCGGGGACAGGGGCTTAAACTCGGATTCAAATTCACGGGAGGGATAAATTATGCATTGCTTGGAGACGGCGATGCCTTTCTAAAGGGTACCAAAGCGCGATGGGATGATTATGTAGAAGCCTATAGCGGTTATACGCTCGAACAGTCCATATTTCCGCTTGCGTCCCATTTCGGGTATGAGTTCGATGCCGATGCGATCCTATTTCTGACGCCTCAATTCGGCATAAGCCTTGGAACCGGATATATCCGGAACGGAACATTATTCGGTTCCGGAAATGGAATCCTCAGCGTCGGAACTTCGGGAAAACAGACGATGTCTAATGATATAGCTGCCAGCGCTGTCCCAATCAAGGTCGGAGTTTACTACACCTTCTCCTCTGTTTTTGCTGCCCAAGGCAAAAGCAGTTCTTATTTGTTTGGCGGGATCGGCTTATACTCGACCAAATTCTCCTTTTCTGAAAAAGCCACTTATCAGACTGATTGGTCGAACTATTCCTTTGAAGCTAAGGCCAGTGGAATCGGTTTTTATGCGGGGTTTGGGGGAGAAAGCTGGATCAATCCGCATTTCGCGTTTATTTATGAAATTTCCGGCAGATATGCCAAAATAGGGGGGTTTACGGGAACTTGTCAAAGTGATGTCAACGGGACAATGTCTTCAGGTTCCGGAACGGTTTATTATTATGAATACCTAGATTCTACTATTGGAAATTGGTATCCGGATACGTGGACGTTTGAGGCTGCCCCTTCCGGGTCTACTGTCAGGAATGTGAGAGAAGCGGAGATCGACTTCTCCGGAGTCGGTTTCAAGTTTGGAATAAAAATAAATTTTTAGCCTGGGTCATTCGCAAAAAAGCTGCCCCGCTCCTGTCATTGGCTGGACAGGAGAGCGATCAATCGATTGGTCAGGTATTGGGTGTAAAGCCGTTTTTGTTCTTCGCTCTCGATCGGGGCGCGAAGAACCGGGAACATACCCGATGCTTCTCGACCCGCCCAGGCCAAATTCTGGCGGAATCCGTCGACGGAGAAACGAAGATCTTCTCCTCGTAAGTCGCACGGCGAGGTTCGCAGGGTGAACAGCCCGCCCAACTGGCCCCGGTCGACGATAGTCAACCGGCATTCGAGGGTGGCTATGCCGCATTCGACGTAAGTCAGCTCCGTGGCGAACGGCTCTTCTTTCTGCGTCGTCTTGTTGAAGAATGTGCGGGCCTGGATCGATTTGTCGAAATTCAAGGCCAGGATATCAATGATCAGGTCCGTATCGATCTTGTCCTTGATGCCCTTGTAATCGATGTTTCCACCCCGCATGAGGTTCTCCAGGAGGGCCCGGTCGCGGACAGTGTAGCCTTTTTGAAGGAACACTTTCTCGATTTCGTTGATATAGGAGTTGAACTTCTCCGCCTCGGTCACGCTGGTCGGAGGATTGCTGACGCGGATGACGATCTTCGGCTTGGGGATGGCCTGAAGCAGAGCTTTCAGCTCCGGGGTAATTACGATTTCGTTGTTCGCTTCGACGTTGGGCTTGACGTTGCCGATATAGAATCCGGCGCAGGATGATAGAATGGCGGTTAACAGGACAACGATTGCAATCTTGACGAATCTCATGATCTTTTCCTCCAGGTCCGGGTTTCTTCGCCCCGTTTTCCCTTCCAGGGAAACGGAGAATGCGGATCACCCGAAGCGATATGAATAAATTCTATATTCGGGAGACCGCTGTGTCAACCTAATGACAGGATTTTCCTTTTTCCGCGACACGGTGAATTCCCTCTCTCAGAGCTGAATCTTCCTTTCTCACCGTACCGATACTGTATCGTCGGCCGGGCGGTAATGTCAGCAACCGCAAAAACCGCACCCGAAGATCATATCCGGACAAGAAATCCATTCGAACCGGCTAAAAGGCGACAGACTCCCGCTCTCCGTAATTACGAAATCTTAAAAATATTCCACACTCTCCTCGGCCTCCGCGAGCGCGCCCGGTCATCTCAATATTTCTGGACCGTGTAGGCGTACCTTTTCACGTAGTAGAAATCGTCGTTTTCAGCGACGCCGTAAGCTTTCCCGCCTCTGAACATGAGTGTCGCCGCAGGCACGTCCGTCACGAACCGGCCGACGTAGACCCCTCGCTGATCGAACAGATCGACGGTCGAGGCGTTGTGGAGCGCATCCGTGACCACGAACAACAAGCCGTTGTCCATTGGGATGATCCGGCGGTAGGCGGGAAGGACTATCGGATAGGTCATGGCTTTCCGGACGTCTTCGTCCTTCGGCCGGGAGCCGCCGCTGGACGCTAGAAAGCTCAGGACCGCCGTTTCGAAATAGTAGTCCTTGTGCCGATCGGTCACCGGCTGCGGCTCGGAGTCCTTCTTGATCAAGAACCGAGGTTCCCCGGAGACATTATAAACCGTGAATTCATACCGGTCCGGGAATCCCACAATGATCTTTTCGTCATCCGTCACGGCCGTGACCACAGTCGGTTTGTAAGCGCTCCGACTCAAAAGACCGGCGATGAACTTTGCCCGGTCGCCATGCTCGGGCAGTCCCACGAAGTTGATTTGATCTCGCCGGAATTCGGTCTTCATCTTGAAATTCCGGTCGAAGATCCCATAGGGGATCGTCCAGATGACGCCGTCCGGCTTCTCCTCCCGGCTGTTCGTCGAAGTGAAATATGTACCGTTGGAGAGAAGAATAACCGCGCCTGTCTCCATCCCCAACTTGATCGCTTCCTGGAAATGGCCGGTCTCCTTGTCGAAGAACGAGACTCTTTTATTAGAGATGTCGGTGACGTAGATCCGGCCCTTGGCGTCGAAACGCATCTCCCAGAGATTGCCGAACTCCCCGGGGCCCTGGCCCTGGCGGCCGATGGAAAAGAGGAACTTCCCGGCCGGATCGTATTTCTGGATCTTCTTCCGGGTCCAGTCCAGAACGTAGACGCATCCCTTCTCGTCCGCCGTCGCCTCAATGCTGGCCCCGAACATATAATTCTCATCGCCTTCCGCGACGCCGATCGTCAGCTCTTCCCGGAAGGCGATTTTCGTCCTTTGCCCCGGCGGGGGGATAGGATCCCTCGGGTTGGAGACGACAACCGGTTTCCCGGACTGACCGCCGGCGGCTGGCTGCTCCCCGGCAACGCGGCCCAAGGAAAACATAAGGCCGACGACTACGACGGACCCGATCCCAAAACGCGGTTTCATGATCCCCTCCTTCAAGCGCGGGGCGATCTTCCAGGATGCCCTCGGTATTGGTTTCAATTATACAACAATTTCGAGGAGCGTTTCGTTTCAATCCGGCCTTAAAATCCGAGGATCAGAAAAGGGAATTTTTCTTGATTGGAATTGTATATTCGTTGGAGTATATTGATCAGCACGGGGGACCTGAAATGAAGCGCTTGATCCTCGGAATTGCAATCGTCGCGGCGATATCGACTTTGCTGGTCGTCAACTGCAGTCATTCATCAATCGACGCTTCGTTGTTCACAGTCGAAGTCGTCGACGGCGTTCGCCATGTCCATAACCACCGCCCGCAACGCGGAAATCCCCCCGACGTGAAGCTCGAACTCGTCGGGAAAATCGGCGAACTGGAAACTGAGGACGAGAAGAAAATCCTCTATGATCCGGTCGACGCGGCCCGGCTTCCCAATGGGGACATCCTCATTCTCGAAGGGAAGGGCTGCCGGGTGAAGCGTTTCAACAAGGACCATCAGCTGGTCTCTTCTTTTGGACAACGAGGCCAAGGGCCCGGTGATTTCAACACTCCCTATTTATTGAGGCTGAATAAAAACAAGAACCGGCTATATGTCGCGGACAGAAAAATCTCTCGCTTTTTGCTCGACGGCCGATATGAAGAAGGATTTAAGCCTGAACGAATGAGCCTTTCCGAAAGCAGCGTCGATGCGCTCTATCAAACGTCGGGAATGGCGGTTCTTTCCGGAAATCGCGTCATCCTGCCGAACGGTTCTTGGATGGGGAAGGATCCCGGGGGACGAGCTTTGTTGTCCGTCTATGACGAAAAAGGGACGATCATCCGCTCTCTCGGCGTCGTCAAACAGTACGATGATCCGAAATTAACCCTCCAAGCCAACGTTGCGTACTTTACCGTAGATCCCGCTGATCATCTCTATATCGCCTTCGCCTCCCAGAATCGAATCGACGAATATTCGCCGGACGGCCGGATGATTTTTTCCTCCGATTGGGTCATTCCTTATGAGCTGAAGAATGAATTGAAGGCTGTCTTGTTCAAAAGCGGCAACATGGAAAGGGAATTTCTCTGGCCCTCCGTCACGTCCGTGACGAAGGGAATCTATGCGGACTATAAAAACCGGATCTGGGTCCTGACCTATCTTAAACAGCCGAATAAATTCGGGGAATTCGATAAAAAAGAAAGCTTATCCGACTGCTACGAATTCAACGTGTTCGATTCCGCCGGAATTCAGTTGTTCAAGATCCAATTTCCGAACGTCCGCTTCAACGCAATCTCCATCTATGATGATCGGCTGTATTTGATCGACGCGGGGAATGAATCTTGCGTCTACGAATACCGCATCGCCGATACGCGATAAAACGTACGCGAAAATCCGCCGCCACCAACGCGACCGTTACAGCCCGATCAACTTCCCGAATATCACCGCCAGACTGAACGGAAAGGATATCGCGAATCCCGCGAATTTGTCCCACTTTTCGATCAGAGGAAGGCTGGTGATCTTTTTGTTCGCTATGGTCTGATTGACATAGATCGAATATTCGTCCGGCAGCACGGAAGCCTTCGTGATCCCGTAAAAGAGATTCACGGAAAAGAACCCGAAATCATACCCGGCGCCTACATAAAGGCTCTTCATGATCGAGCTGGAGAGTTCCGTCCCCAAGTTTAAGTGGATATTTTTCCAGGATAGGGGCCCCTCGGGCTCGATTCCGCCCAGGTAGAACGAAGCAAAAAGGATCGCTTGGGTCTGGTAGTAGCGGGTTCTTCTGATCGTTTGAAGGGCGCCGTCGGAGTCGTCGGCCGGATTCGCATGGTACAGGGTGTAAGAATAGAAATTATTGTTAAGGGGAAGCAGCCAGCCGGCATTCAATCCCACGTAATAGACGTGATACGTGCTGAAATTGCCCTCATAAACGGTCGCTGGATTTTTTCCCCTTAATTTATCTTCGAGGCTATCATATCGATTGATCTTCAGCGAGTATTTCTGGCCGGCGAGATCCAGGAGCAGTCTAGAATCCATTGTTAAGATCAGTTCTTTTTCCCCGGCCGATTTAATTCCCTTCTCAGGAAAATACGGCTCGGTCTTGATATTGGGCTTGTTTGCCGCCAGTTCCTCGTGCGTGAACTCGATCTCGATATGGTCTTTGATATCGTAATCGGGGGGAAGGGAAGTCTGATGAATCTCCTCGATGATCAGATGGATCGTCGAATTTTTCGGGACGCGGGAAGGAAATTCCTCTCCGGTTTTAGTTGGCTTGGTAACATTTTGAGCTTTGTCTATGACCGTTTTCGATACTTTACTGATTTTTCCGCAAGAGATCGTCAATGTCACTTTCACTTCGATTTCCGTCGGCTTAGCCTGCAAGGAAATGAAAGCTAAGGCTACGAATAAAGCTAAAATGGATAATCTGGCCCCAAGAGATTTGAACATTTTGACCCCCTTTTTAGTGAAACGGAATAATATCCCCGTATTTTTAGTCGTTTTGATAGTGCAAATTATGAAAAAATCAAAATCCTTTCAATGATGGAAATTCAAAAAACAGCGTTGCTGGATTACAAATCCGACGTCTCCAGGCGGTGCTTGATTGCTTTCCACCTCGGACACAATTTCTCAAGCTGGGCATAGAATTCTTTGTCGTGCCGCGGATGTTTGACATGACAAATCTCGTGGGCGATCACATAATCGATGCATGAAGATGGGGCGCGTACCAATTCCGGATTCAGAGAAATGCGTCCGTTACGGTGGCCGCTGCCCCACCTTTTGGGCATGTCGAGCAGATGCAGCTTGGGCTCGGGCAGTCCCCGTTCGACACACCAGGTCAGCCATTTTCCCAGTCGACGTTCGAATTGTTCCTTGGCTCGCTCCCTCATCCAACCAGAAACCAAAACGGCAACCGCCCGGCCGGAAGTTGATCGTGTGTGGACGTGTAAATAGGCGCCCCGTAATTTTACGTCCGAGTGGTCTGCCGTCGTCACTTTAAGACGGTATTGCCGCCCGAGGTACCGATGGGTCGCGCCGGTACAATACCGTCGTTCCGGACGTTCCAAACGCAAGGTGGAAAAAAAACGGCGTTGGCGACTGATCCAGCCGGAGCGCTTTGCAATTTTTCGTTGTATTTCAGAGAGGGCGGCGTCCAAAGGGGCAATAACCTCAACCGATCCATTCGGCAGAACACTGATCGAAAGCGTCCGCCGACGGGACCGTTTCAGGGAACAACGGCCGATGGCTGTGGTGATGCTTTCCATTTAAACGTCGTTCGGGCGATTTCGGGCAATCCGAAGGCAGGACTCAATTAGAACGTCCATCTGTTCCAGGGAAAGGGTGATTCCCCGTTCGCTTTGAAGCCGGAACAGAAGGTCGTCCATCTTATTTCGCATACGGTTTTGGGCGTCCGGGTTGTCTCGCCAGCGAACGACGGCTTCTTTCCGGATGATCTCCTCCATGCGAAGACTAGTCTCAGCACCGATCCGGTCGAAGTCGGCAATGTCGGATCGCGTTTCAGTCCCGTACAAAGCGGGACTTTCCTGTACATGCCATCCATTTACGGAAGATAATTGTTCGGAAACCGCCCCATAGAGGGCTTGGGCAAAATCGTTTCCCTCGAGTGCATGCGGCAGTTCTGATTTACGCCTGTCGCGGACACTCTCCATGATCTCCGTAACCTTGGCCAGATATTGAGCTTCAGAGATCCGTTGTTGTTTGTATTCGGCAATCGTTTGTTCCAACAGTAAAGAGAACTTTCGATAGAAAAACGGATCTTCCTCCATCTTCTCGGTGATGGTCTTTTTGGTCCGATTGGCGATGATATCGGCCTTGGCCCGCGGGGATTGCGCCTTCTCGACTTCTTTCTCGAAGGCTTGTCGCTCGAAGATGTTCACCGGGTCCACCACTTGGATGATCTCATCCGCCTGCACGTAAGTCGCCAGCATCTTCTGGATCTGGACCTCATAATCCCGGTAGTCAATCTCCTCGGCATAACGGATTTTCACGGACGCCCGCAATTTCTGAAAGAAAACGGCGTCCTTTTTATAGCGGTCGGCCGTAGCCGCCGGAGCGGCGTTTATCCATTGAATGCTGGACAAGGCCATTTTCAGAACACGGCAGAATTTCGACAGTTTGGTATAGAAATCCTCCCGCCGCTCGGGTTTCTCCAGCGCTAGTTCAAAGGCTTCCTCATCCTTTTTATTGGTCACTTCGCGAAACAGATCCCAAAGCGCGTCGTGCAATCGCGGTAACGATTTGAGTTCTTCGATCAGATCGGTCAACGTGCCATCCAGATCCGCCTGGTCAAACTTGCCTTCGAGTGCGCTGTAAAGCTCCAAGGCCTCGTGCAACTGCGTAACGACGCCGTAATAGTCGATGATGTATCCGTAATCTTTCCCCGTATGCAGACGATTCACCCGGGCGATGGCCTGTAGTAACGTATGCTCTTTCAGGCTTCGCACAATATATAAAACCACGCTGCGCGGCGCATCGAAACCGGTGAGCAATTTATCGACCACGATGATGAGTTCGGGGGCATCGGCATTCTTGAAAGCGCTTATGATCTGCCGATTGTATTCCTTTTCGGTGCCATACTTATCCATCATCACTTTCCAAAAGCGCTCCACACTTGCTTCCTTGACCGCCAGGCTGCCGTCGTCGCCCTCGATCTCTTGGGGACCGGAAATAACCACTTCGCTGGTCACTTTTCCAAACTGGTCGAGAAAGCGTTTCAGAATCAGCGCTTCTTTCTTGCCGGATGCGGTCAACTGGCCCTTGAACCCCGTCCCTCCCCACTGCGACGAAAAGTGCTGCGAGATATCCCAGGCGATTAAATAGAGACGACTTTCCAAGCGGTTGAGCTCGTCGCGTGAAGCAAATTTCCGCTTCAAATCGGTCTTTTGCTCCGCGCTCAAACCTTGGGACATCGCCTCGAACATCGTGTCCACGGCCTTCTTATTCACATCCTGTATGACATGACGCCCTTCGTAGAGAAGCGGGACCACGGCTTCATCAGCCACAGCGTCGCGGATGGTGTAAGCGGGTTCGATGAAGCCCCCGAATTTCTGCGCCGTGTTTTTCTCTTTCTTCATCAGCGGAGTGCCGGTGAAACCAATGAAGCACGCGTTCGGCAAAGATTTCCGCATTCGGATATTGGCTTCGCCGTATTGGCTGCGGTGGCTTTCGTCAATCAAAACGAAGATATCGTCATTCTCATTTTTGAAGCCCTCGGAGGCATTGGCGGCCGCGCGGAATTTGTCGAGAACCGTGGTGATCACCGCGATGCGATCATCCCGCAATAATTCCTGCAGATGCTTCCCCGTCTTGGCCATCCGCGGCTCTTTGCCGCACTGATGAAAGGTCTTCCAAATCTGTTCGTCCAAATCGATACGGTCTGTGACGATCACAATCCGAGGATTCTTGATTTGGCCATCCAAGGCCAGGGCTTTGCCCAAGAGGACCATAACCAGCGATTTGCCCGAACCCTGGGTATGCCAGATCACCCCGCCTTTACGGCGGCCTTCCGTATCGCGCTGACGCACCCGCTCCAGTGCTTTGCGAATGGCGAAATACTGCTGATATCGGGCCACCTTTTTCACCGCCCCGCCCTCGTCATAAAGCACGAATTGACGGGCCAGCTCAATCAAACGCTCCGGCCGGCACAAAGACCAGATCAGACGGTCCTGCCCGGTCGGTTCCCGGTCCATAACGGCCATTTCCTCAAACGCCCGCTTGGCGTAGGCGAAGACGCCCTTGAACAACTTTTCGTGTTCTTCCAGGCGCACGGGGCCGTTGATGGCTGAACGAATTTCCGCCTCTGTATCCCGCATTTCGCGCCACTTCGCCCAAAACTTGATCGGCGTGCCGGTCGTGGCATAGCTTCCCTCATTCTTGTTCAAGGCCAGAACGAGCTGGGTGTAAAGAAATAAATGAGGAATCTCATCATTTTGCCAATTACGGATGCTTTGTTTGAGGGCTTGTTCCAACGAATGTTTTTCTTCCGGCCGTTTACATTCCATCACGACAAAAGGGATACCGTTAACGAAGCACACAATGTCCGGTCTGCGGGTCTCCCGGCTGCCGGCCCGCTCCATTTCAAATTCCGTCGTAACGTGAAAGACGTTATTGCGCGGGTTGGTCCAGTCAATGTATCTCAGGGTAAAACCCTTGGTCTCGCCGTTGATAGTCTGGTCCAGGCTCTTGCCCAGCGTCAGCAAGTCATAAACCTTCTCACTAGTCCGCACCAGTCCGTCGTATGGCACCTCCCGCAGCGCCTCGATGGCCTTGGCGATATTCTCGTCCGAGAACGGCGACTCCTTGCTTTTGAAGGAGATCGTATTCAGCCGCTTCAGTTGTCGGGCGAGCACGTTCTCCAGCAGTACATACCGCAGTTTGGTTCGCCGCTCGGCATAAACCTCCTCGGGGCTCAAGTACGCGTACCCCAGTTGTTGGAGCAACCGCACGGCGGGGATTTGACTAATGTGGGCTTCTTGGAAGGAGGGATTATCCATATTTCGATCCTCTAATTACCGGGATTTCAGTTTTCTTTTCGCCACCATCGTGCGGAGCTTCAGGTCCACGCCATTCCCCGCACATTAGGAAAAGTTCATAAAAGACAAGCCATTCGGCTATCCAAGGAATTATCTTTTTATGCAGGTTATCTCTCGCATTCCAGGGTTGATCCCGGTGGTCGTACAAACAAAGAGTTCCGTTCGGATACATATGAACTCTGTGATGAATCTCCGGGTATAGAATTCGCACTTCAGGAATACCGTCCTTTTTGTAGCGAATGGATATCTTATATGTATCGCAATGCTCAGATGGCGTGATTTCCCCAACACACTCGAAGATGTCTTTCTTGAGCGTACATCGGAAGAATGGGAAGGACCTTTCCACCATTTCCTTTTGGAGAACAAAGCATCTGTATTCTCCAGCGCGATCGTACTTATTCTTGAGTTTTGTCGCCATAGAACTTGTGCGGAAGATTGGATATTCCGGACGTCCCGATAATCCCCGATCCAGAAGTCTTTGCGCCCAGGCCAATCAGGGTTGCTTTATTCATCAAGTCCTTCTTTTTCTCCTCCTCCTTCCTCTTTTCGTCGATCTCTTTAAAGAATCCGTCACTCTTAAAAATCCAATCCCAAACGATACGAACTGATTCGGGATTTTCATTGCTCGGTTTATCCAATTCTCCGAGTTTATCGACCGCTTCTTTGCATCGATTCTGTAGCTCGACAACGTTTCTATCCGATTCAGTTCTCGTAATCGTCGGTTTCTCGGGATGGGCAAGATTTCTGATCGTCTTCGAAAATTGTAGACGGCCTTCGAGATTGTTTATCAATTCGCGGAAGGCGATATCAATTCTTGTATGGTAGCCAGGCTGGCATTCCACCACCAACATTGTGAGCTTCATCCCGTTTGGCATGTCCCACTCTGTATCCGGACGGCTTCGGCAAAAACGCTTCAACAACTGAACAAGGTGACGGAGTTGGGAGCCCCATCCTTCCTGGACCGTGTTTCGAGTCTGAACCAAATCCTCAAACCACACATTGACTTGCGTTGGATCGGACCTTTCCCATTTTGCTTCGCTGGCCAACTCTCTAATCGTATTTCCCTCAGCATCCACCCACTTGCGATAAACCGGAAAATCCACATGGTGTTTTTCTTCGTCTTCATCAGCATAGTAGACTCTCACGCAATTCGAACAGAGTTTCGGCTGCCGGCTGAATCGTTCATCCTTAAGCGCTTCCCGAACCTTCTCCTTGACCTCCATGGCCGTGAGCTCGGCGCCATCTTTATTCAGGAGCTGGTGCCTCCAAAGCACAAGGCCATCATCGATATCGTATTCCTCATCTGTAAAACGAGTCTGAATCACTGTTTGCATGGCGAACGATCCCTGTGGTTTGAAGCTCGATACGCCAATGGCAATCCCTTCGATCTCATCGGGCAGGCGTGCGATGAGTCGATCGCGATTTGCCTTTCGATGAGCAAGCAACTTGTCGGAAAAGTCAGAACTCAGACGCACTTTCTGGTCCCGGAAGCTTTCTATTCTTTCTGCGTAGTCGTACATTTTTACACTCCTTGTGGTTTATTACCCAATTGGTCTGCGTAAGACATCCAGTCTACGGCGGGCACTGTAGCCAGGGCCTGGAGTTTCCACAATAGTCGAAAAATGAAAAACGCGAGAGCATTATCAGAAGGGCCGAATGTGTATGCTCCCGCGCCGGCAAATACGTCGAAAGAGGCCCCTTTAGCCGCAAATCCGCAGTCGATCAATCCTTCTGTGGGCAAATTCTTGTGAACATTGCGAAAAGAATCGCCGAATTCATCAGACCACGCGACATCGATTGCAAGAATTCCCGCCACGATGTCGAAGTGCTTTTTAGCCGAAAATGTTCCACCTGCATGTTGGATCGGAACCGACGTTCTCTTTAGCTTCCGCACAGATGCAGCTTTGCCTGCGGCATACTCCAGATAACCCTTGTCGATTTTCGGCTTGCACTCGAACACCGCATAAACCGCCTCTGCGGGCACATAACGATGTTTGTCGTTATCCAGCAGAGTCGGGGTGTACTGTCTGTCGAATATGACAACATCAATCGAGTCGCTCACATTACCCAGAGAGTCGATGACGATAGCTTTTTCGACCGTGTATCGATTTGGCAAATATTTTCGCAGAATATCAATAAAATGTCGCTCATTTACCTCGCCCCGGTCACCAGGATGTGTAATGCGCGACGACGACCTTAGGCTGGCAATAAGGCATTCTTGTTCGGTGGCAAATGCTTTGCGGAGAAACTCCTCATTTGTCGGAGTAATATTTTCGTTATTCATGTTTTCTCCATTCTGACGCGGATTGCGCCAGTAAGTAATCGTCGCATCAGGCCCCGCTTTTGCTGATCGAGGGCGGCGCGTTGGGCATAGAGGAAGCGCAACTCAGATTGCGTAGCGTCCAGAGTGACGGCAATTTGTTTCTGCTCCGTGACAGTGGCAGGGATACGGATGGATTCGCGAAGAAAGACATCTGGATCAAAGATGAGTTTTTCAATATGGACGCCCGTGCTTGCTACCCGGGCGAGGCGGATTAAACGTGGCGTCTGGGCAAGCCAAGAGAAGAACGGCATATGCAACTTATCCGGAGCAGCGCTCACAAAGATGACATATTCCTTAGAGACATGAGATCCTTCGAAATCGGGCTTCACCAAAGCCCAAGCCCCGTGGACAACTTGGCGTTTGGAAACGAGAAAGTCATACCGTTTCAATTCATGGAGGTCCTGGGTTTTGTAGTCAGCACCCAGGACATCGGGGCGGCGGAATAGACCGCCGCAACGGCGGCGTAAACTCACGAGCGATAGAGGCAAGTCTTCAGTCCACTCGATGGGACGAAAGACGCGAGTGAGCACTTCGCTCATGCGCACCTTCTTCCATGAGGCCGAGGCAAAAGCGGGAAACCGTATCTTGCCTATTAAAAGCTGTTGCATGAGGGCTTGCTTACGGCGATCTTTGGCGGCGATCAGGGCGTCGAGTTTCTCCAAAGCCTCGTCCCAGGTGGTAAGGATGTCCGCAATTTTCTGTTGGATCGCCACGTTTGGGAGCGTAATATTGGCTTCGTTAATCGCAGCAGTACCCAAGCCAAAGCGCGTTATACCATTGGCCAATGTGGCGAAATATTGGCGAATGTGGTGAAGCTGCAACAACTGAGCAAGAAAGCGTCCATCCAACATACCGATTTTTGGACGCAATATTGCGAGGTGATAACCGCAAACGAGATCCGGTATATCTTCAGCAATATATGCGGGTACTGCAATGTCGTTAGCGCTTTCCGAATCCTTCGTGATTACGACATCTCCCTTAAGTAGGCGGAACCGCTCAATTTCTCTCGGAGTAGCAGTCCCCCGTTTGAACTGTAAGCGGCCATCTATTCTGCGATTATTGTATACGTCTGTGATTTTGCAGAGACGAACTTGGATTTCGTCAGGCAAGGTGGACTTATCGACATTGCTAAAGATAACCTCGGCAACGCTTGCCAATCGGGTCGGTTTTTGAATATTGGCACTGATAGTTTTCATTTTCGCTCCTCTGGCCGGGTGGCATTGGAGCCAAATACGGCATCGAGCCGCCTCACTTCACAAATAATTCTCACTTAGAACCGCCTTTCTTCCGGCTCAGCCTCTTAGCTTCCAGACGCTTGGCGGTTTCTTCCAAAGCCTTCACGTCCCCGGCATCGGCGGCGAGGCGTTCAGCCTCGCGGCGGTGGGCATCGAACTGCCCATAGCGCTCCAGAGCCAAACGTTCGGCCACATCGTGGGCGATTTTGCCGGCATGGGCTAACACGTTGCGCTCGTTGAATGAGAGGAAAGCATCAAGCTTTTCCTCCCATTCCCGCATGGTCAAGGTTTTGCGGCGTTTGGCTTGGTCTTCGGCATAGTCGAGATACATGACGACGATGCGGTCGAGTTCCGCGATTTCCGGTTTTCCGAGGTAGTTCTTGGCCACGGTGACATCCTGTTTGCGCACCCGTCCGCCCTGCCAGGCTTGGAGGCCCATGTTGGGGAGCGAGGGATCGGCGCGGTCCTGGATGAGTTCAGCGGCGGTATGACCGGTGACGGCCCAAAGCATCTTGTTCTGGACCTTTTTGAAGAACAACTGGGCCGGCTCGCTGTCGGCACGGTAATCCACGGCCGTGGCATAGATGTCGCGGATTTTCTGATAGAAACGCTTTTCGGAGGCTCGAATTTCCCGGATGCGGGCGAGCAGTTCGTCGAAGTAATCCCAGCCGCCGGGATTCTTCAGCCGGGCGTCATCCATAACGAAGCCCTTTACCAGATACTCGCGCAGGTGGGTGGTGGCCCACTGACGGAACTGAGTGCCGCGCGCGCTTTTCACCCGGTATCCGACGGCAAGGATCATGTCGAGGTTGAAGAGCTTTGTTCGGTAGGCCTTGCCATCGGCGGCAGTTGTCAAGGATTCCTTGACGACTGAAATGGAGTTCAATTCTCTCTCATCAAGGGTGTTCCGAATGTGCAAACTGACATTCTGCTTGGTAGTCTGAAACAAATCGGCGATTTCCAGCTGAGTGAGCCAGACGGTGCCGTCAGCGGCCCGAAGTTGCACGGAAGACCGTCCGTCCTCGGTGGTATAGAGAATGAGTTCGCCGTTTTTGCTCATAAGCCAAGTTCCTTCAGATAGGCATCCATCTTTGCCCGCACAACGGCCAGCTCCTTCTCCAACCCGGCTATCTCCTTTTTCACGGCGACAAGATCGATCTCCGCCTCTTCCTCGAAAGTATCCACGTAGCGGGGGATGTTGAGATTGAAATCGTTATCGACAAGCTCCTGCGCGGTAGCGCGATAGGCATATTTTTCCACCGTCTCAAACGCGCGGTATGTCCTGACGATTTTGTCCAGATTCTCCTCGGTGAGAATATTCCGGTTCTTTGCGTCTTTGTACTCGCGGGAGGCATCGATAAAAAGGACGTCCCCGTGGGTTTTGCCTTTGTTGAAGAGCAAAATGGCCGCGGGAATCCCCGTTCCGAAGAACAGATTGGCCGGCAAGCCGATGACGGCCTCCAACAGGTTTTCTTCGATGAGCTTCCTCCGGATCTTTCCCTCCGCCGCCCCGCGAAAGAGAACTCCGTGAGGAACGACCACGCCGACACGCCCGGTACCTTCGCGGGCGGTTTCAATCATGTGGGTTATAAAGGCATAGTCGCCCTTCGACTTAGGCGGCAGTCCGCGATGAAATCGGTGGTATGGATCGGCCGTTGCCTCCTCTATACCCCATTTTTCGAGGGAGAAGGGCGGATTGGCGACCACGATGTCGAACTTCATGAGCTGATCATGCTCGACCAATCGCGGATTCCGTATGGTATCACCCCACTCAATGCGGAAACTGTCCATACCGTGCAGGAACATATTCATCCGGCAAAGTGCATGGGTGGTGCCGTTGCTTTCCTGGCCAAAGAGGGCGAAATCGCGTTCGTCGGCCTGGCGGCCCACCTTGATGAGCAGTGAACCGGAACCGCAAGCGGGGTCACAAATGGTGTCCCCCTTCTTCGGCGCAAGCAATCGGGCCAGCAGGGTCAAAACCTGGCCCGGGGTGTAGAATTCGCCGGCCTTTTTCCCGGCGTCGGAGGCAAAACGCTCGAGCAGGTATTCATAGACGTTGCCGATCACATCTTCTTCACCAACTATGGAGGGGCGCAGGTCGAGACGCGGATCGTTGAAGTCCTCCAGCAGGTGTTTAAGGCGGGCATTGCGATCCCTGGTCTGCCCCAGTTTATTTTCCGAATTGAAGCTGACCTCACGGAAGACGCCTTCTAATTTTTCCTTGTTGGCTTCTTCGATTTCCCCAAGCGCCACATCAATTCGTTCCCCAATATCCGGTTTGTTCCGATGCTCATAAAGACTAGCGAAATCACACCCTTCCGGGAGCTGGAAGCGTTCACGGGATAGGCGGCGCTGTACGCGCGACTCATCCCCATTGAACTCTTCGAGGTACCGCCCGCGGTGGTCGTTCCAAACATCGGATATATATTTCACGAACAACATCACGAGGATGTAATTTTTATAGTCGGACGGGTCCAGAACGCCGCGAAAGGTATCACAGGCGCGCCAAGCGACATCGTTGATTTGGGTTTGGTCGATTTGTTTCATTGGCATGTATCCTTTTCTTTAAAGCGCTCGATCTCTATCCCTTATTGGCCGGAGAATTGTCAGGCAAAGAATCTTGAATCTGCGCAAATACGGCGGCCTCTGAGAGCAGGCTTTTTTTGAGCTTCCATTTAAGAATGGTAAGCCGCTCAGAGAGGATTCGTTCCTCCATGGCCAGGTTGGCGGCTTCTACGATTTTCCGCTGTACATTCAACGGAGGTATCGGTATCTCCATATCTGCCAGATCGCTCCGCTGGATGATCTGTATGTACGTACCTTTGCGTCGCCCCTCGAAATATCGCGCCGCTTCTTCCGTACGAAGAAACCAAGCGAGGTATTCCGGAAGCACCTGTTCAATGTCCGGCCTCAGGACGAAAAACTGCGCGCCTGCAAGGGTACGCGGTACGTCGAGGCGATAGGTCAGCGCGGTGGTGCGGGTGCCCCGGTTGGGAAACAGCACATCACCCGGGCGGAGGAACAGGTCTTCATTTATAGGTTCGTTGGGTTCGATGCGAATAAACTTATCGTTCTTCAACTTCCCGTCCTGAGAAATATCGCCGATTCGAACCATATGGACGGATCCGGACGAGACCGGCCGCGTCGCGTCCCGACCGCGCAGGGTAACACCCATCCGAATATGGGCTAAAGATTTGATTTGATGCATTGTTCTCTCATCGAAGCTATTTCCACTATTTATTATATGCCTAGTATGATCCGTGTCGAGTTAATATTTAAATAATTTATAGCACAAGTAATACACATGATTTTACAATAGGCAATTTCATAGCTTCAATTTAGATTCGTGCCGTCTTTGCGGGTAATCGCCTCAACCAATCGAAATTGCCTGTCTAGGCTTTTGGCTTGATCGGTCTTCTTTCACCAGTCCTTTCGCCTGCGGATTGATCGACAAAAATGAATTTTATATATATTAAAATCAATTATTTATAATAATATTGATATATAAATTAATTAATTTAATATAAATATTGACTTTATTAATTTATTATCGTATATATATTATGAAAATAGAAGACAAGGAGAACGATATGCCCCAGGATTGGAACGAATTGACCAAGCTGACCCAAGGGGCCGCCTTTTCAGTCGAACGCATCCGGATCAAGGACAAAGACATCGCCATCGAGGGCAGCTTCGAGCTTCCGCCTTTGGCTCGCCTGACGGCCGAAGATCAGCTTTTTGTCATGGCCTTCGTCCGCAGCCACGGTTCGATTAAGGACATGGAGGCCCAGTTCGGGATCAGCTACCCCACAGTCAAAAACCGGTTGAACGCCATCTCCTCTCTTCTCCCCTTCATCGAGGTCAATCCGCCCTCATCAAGAAGAGACATCCTCGACCAGCTGGAAAAAGGGGAGATCTCCGTGGACGAAGCCCTGAAACGAATGAAAGGATAAATCGATGTTACCCATCCTCATGCATTTCCGCATCCGCAAAGACGGGCACCGGGCATTCGGTTTCTTTTTTCCCATCATCCTGATCTGGATCATCCTGGCCGCCCTGCTCATCATCCTCTTCCCTTTCGTCCTTTCGGCGGCCATCCTCACCTGGCGCCGGGGTCCCGGACGCATGCTTCTTCTAGTCTATCCGATGATGGCCACCGTCTTCTGGCATTTGTCGGGCCTGCACATCGAAACGAAGAACGTTGAGAACGAGATTCTCATCGACTTCCAATAACCATCCGAGAATCAAGGAGGATTCCCATGAACGAAGAAAAACGCCGAATTCTTGATCTGCTGGCCCAGGGCAAGGTCACGGTCGACGAGGCCGAGAAGCTCCTGGCCGCGGTCGGTGAACCGGCCGCCGAGGCCGGGACGGACGCCGCCGGGCATCGCTCCTGGAAGTACCTACGGGTGCAGGTCGAGCCGGGACCGGGCAGCGAGCACGGCGACAAGGTCAACATCCGGGTCCCCTTCAAGCTGATCCGGGCGGGGCTCAAGTTCGCCGCCTTCATCCCCCAGGCCGCCCAGGGCCCGATCAACGACGCCCTCAAGGAAAAAGGGATGAATATCGACTTGTCCAAGATCTCGCCCCAGGACCTGGAAGACCTGATCGTCAACCTCGACGACCTGACCGTCGATGTCGAAGGCAAGGACAAGGTCCGCATCTACTGTGAGTGACCCATGTTGAGAATCATCGTTTGGCTCGTCGCGGTTGTCCTGGTCTTCCTGGCCGCCCTCGCGGCCTTCTGACATCGATCCATGCCGGATCCGCGGACGGCGGGGGAGCGAACGAGAGGGCGGTTTGCGCTAGGACCCCGCCCGCGCCGCTTCCACGCCCGCCACGGTCTTCGGCAGGGGTTTCCCCAGCAGTCTCGCTCCCGTCTCCGTGATGACGTAGCATTCTTCATTGCGGCAGCCGCCGAAATCCTTATATGTTTCGAGCTTGTCATAGTTCAGGAAATCCGTGAATTTCTTCTCGCCGCGCCACTTATCGATAAGCTCAGGGATGAGATAGATCCCCGGTTCGATCGTCAGCACGAACCCGGGCTGGAGCTCCCGGGCCAGGCGCAGGGATTTTAACCCGAACTGGGTGCTCTTGGGCTTCCCTTCGTAGCCGACATATACTTCACCCAGGTTTTCCATATCGTGGACGTCAAGCCCCAGCATATGCCCCGTCCCGCAGGGGAAAAACAGGGCATGGGCGCCTTCCCGGACGGCTTCGCCCGGGTTCCCCTTCATCAAACCCAGCTCTTTCATTCCTTCGGCGATGACCGTGCAGGCCGCGAGATGGACCTCCTTGAAAGGCCGGCCCGGCTGGAGAAGCGAAACGGCGTGCTCGTGGGCGGCCAGGGCCACGTTGTAGACCTCTTTCTGTCGCTCCGTGAATTTCTGCCCGATCGGGAACGTGCTCGAAAGATCGCCCGCGTAGCCGGATTCGACTTCCGCCCCGGCATCGAGGAGGAACATCCGGCTGTCCTCGAGCTTGTGGCCGTAGTGGTGATTGTGCAGAGTCTGCCCGTTTCGGGTGGCGATGATGGGAAAGGACAGATTTCCCCCGCCGGCCAGGGCCGTCTGGTGGACGACGGCCATGACCTGGGCCTCGGTCAGGCCGGGGCGGACGAAGCGCATCGCGGCCAGGTGCATATCGGCCGACAGGGCCACCGCCTTGTCGATTTCGGCAATTTCCTCGGCGGTCTTGACGGCGCGCTGGGCGACGATGCCCCGGATCAAGTCGACCGAGGCCGCCGCCCCGGTCTCACGGGGATCGAGTCCCAGCCAATCGAAGAGCCGGATATTATGTTCCGGCCGGTACGGGGGCAGGACATGAACGGTCCGGCCTTGACGCCGGGCGTTTTCGATCGCGACTTTGGCCTCCCCGATTCCGCCCGTGCGGTGCACGCCGGCTTGGCGGCCCCGCTCGGCAATGGTCGGTTGAGGACCCCGCCAGACGATATCCTCGATGGTGAAATCGTCTCCATAAAGGACATCCTCATGGTTGTCGAGATCGAGGATCCCCACCAGGCCCGGGATGTCCGTCCCGAAGTAATAGAGGAACGTGCTGTCCTGGCGGAAATGGAAAGTGTTGTCGAGGTAGTTCATGGGGCTTTCGTCGTTCCCGAGCAGGAGAACGACGCCGGATGGAAGGAGCGACCGCAGACGGTTTCGGCGTTCGGCGTATGTGGATGTTGAGAACATGGTTGATCTCCTAGGGTGTGTGAAGCCATGCTAACAGAATCCCCGGCCGAATCCAACACGTCCGCCAGTTGATTTTCGCCGCCGGTTGGGATAAGTAGAACCTATTCCACGAGGAGGTGTCCCGCCCGTGAATCGTCGAAACGCCATTCAAACCGTTTTAGGCGCGGCCACGGCCTTGTCGCTGACGGGGACGAGGCGTGCATTTTCTTCGGACGCCCCGCGGGCCGCCGCGGCGGCGGGAAAATTCAAGCTCCATTATGCGCCGAGTTTCGGCCAGTTCAAGGCCCATGCCGGCAACGACCTGACGGCCCAGATCCAATTCGCCGCGGACGAGGGCTTCACGGCCATGTTCGACAACGGCATCATGGGCCGCCCGGCCTCCGACCAGGACAAGATCGCCCGCGAATTGGATAAGCGCGGCATGATGCTCGGGCCGTTCGTCCTATACGCCGACTTCTCCAAGAAGAGCTTCGTCTTCAAGGACGCCGACATCCGGGCCATGCTGTTCGACAAGATGCGGCAGGGAGTGGAGACGATGAAGCGCGTCAACTGCAAATGGGCGCTGGTCGTGCCCGGCCATTACGACGAAAGCCTGGCCTGGGACTACCAGACGGCCAACGTCGTCGACAACCTGCGCGCCTGCATGGACGTCTGCGCGCCGGCCGGTCTCATCATCGTCCTCGAGCCGCTCAACCGCCGCGATCATCCGGGGCTCTTCCTGACCGGGATGCCCCAGGCCTACGAGATCTGCCGGGCGGTCAATTCTCCGTCCTGCAAGATCCTCGACGACCTCTACCATCAGCAGATCACCGAGGGGAACCTCATCCCCAACATCGACGCGGCCTGGAGCGAGATCGCCGCCTTCCACATCGGGGACAATCCCGGGCGGAAGGAGCCGACCACGGGCGAGATTAACTTCCGGAACGTCTTCAAGCACATTTATGAAAAAGGCTACAAAGGCGCGCTGTGCATGGAGCACGGCACGAGCAAGCCGGGCAAGGAGGGCGAGCGGGCCCTCATCGAGGCGTATCGGTCCTGCGACAACTTCTAAGGAGGCCTATCATGAACGAAGACACCAAGAATTCCTTCACCCGCCGGGACTTCATCAAGACGACCGCGGCCGCCGGACTGGCGGCGGCCATCCCGGGCAACCTGGGCCTCTTCGCTCAGGGCTCGGACACGATCCGCGTCGGCGTCATCGGCTGCGGCGGGCGCGGCACCGGCGCCGCCGTCGATTGCATGACCTCGTCGCCCGGCGTCGAGATCGTGGCCCTCTTCGATCCGTTCCAGGACCGTATCGACGGCTGTCTTAAGACGCTCAAGGAAAAATTCCCCGACAAGATCAAGGTCAAGCCCGAAACGTGCTTCACCGGGCTGGACGGCTACCAGAGGCTCCTGGCCGTTCCCCAGGTCAATACGATCGTCACGGCCGCTCCTCCGGGTTTCCGGCCCATCCACCTTAAAGCCGCCGTGGAAGCCGGCAAGCAGGTTTTCATGGAGAAGCCCGTGGCCGTTGACCCGGTCGGCATCCGGGCAATCATCGCCGCCTCCGATCTGGCCAAGCAGAAGGGCCTAGCCATCGTCGCCGGCACCCAGCGCCGCCACCAAAAGCGCTACCTCGAGATGATGAAACGCATCAAGGACGGGCAGATCGGCGAGATCGTCGGCGCCCAGTGCTACTGGAACCAGGGCGATCTGTGGGTCAAGCTGCGCGAGCCCAACATGACGGACATGGAATGGCACTGCCGCAACTGGCTCTATTTCAGCTGGACGTCGGGCGACCACATCGTCGAACAGCACGTCCACAATATCGACGTCGTCAACTGGGCCGTCGGAGCCCCGCCCAAGAACATCGTGGGCATGGGCGGACGCCAGGTCCGCGTCGCTCCCGAGTACGGCAATATCTTCGACCACTTCGCCGTCGAGTTCGAGTATCCGGACGGCGTCCGGGTGGCCAGCTACTGCCGCCAGACCAAGGGCTGCGCCGACCGGGTCGAGGAGCGCATCGTCGGGACCAAGGGCGTGGCCTTCGGCTACGGCGAGATCAAAGGCGAGCGGCCCTGGAAATTCGAGGGCGACGAGCTCAACCCCTACGTCCAGGAACACGCCGATTTCATCGCTTCGATCCGCTCCGGCAGTCCGCTCAACGAGGGCCGGACGGTCGCTGAGAGCACGATGTGCGCGATCGTCGGCCGCATGAGCGCCTACACCGGCCGGGCCATCTCCTGGGACTGGGCCATGAACGCCTCCAAGCTCGATCTGTCCCCGGCCAAGTACGAATTCGGGCCCAACCCGGTCGACCCGCCGGCCGTTCCGGGCATCACTCCGCTGATTTGAAAGAATTGGGGCTGTGACAAGATTGGGGTTGCGCTCTAATAACGCCAATTGCCGGCATTATAAGGACGCGACCCCGTTCATAGGAAAGGAAGGATGAAATGAAAAAACGTTCCATCATGCGCCGCCGCGACTTTCTCAAGAAAGTGCCGCTGGTCGTCGCCGGGGCGGCGGCCTTACCGTCCATCGTCCGCGGCTCGGCCCTCGGCCTCAACGGGGCCGTCCCGCCCAGCGACCGGATCGTCATGGCCGGCATCGGCTTCGGCATGCAGGGCCCCTCCAACATGCAGGCCTTCCTGGAAAAGGACGAGGTCCAGTGGGTCGCCGTCTGCGACCTGGACGACAAGCACCTGGCCCAGGCCCAGGCCATCGTCAACCGCAAGTACGGCAACACGAGCTGCGCGACCTACAAGGACTTCCGCAAGCTCTTCGCCCGTGCCGACCTGGACGCCGTGTCCATCGCCGTCCCCGACCATTGGCACACCATCCTGTCCATCAGCGCCGCCCGGGCGGGGCTGGACATCTACGGCGAGAAGCCGCTGACCCACAGCCTGCGCGAAGGCCGCGCCCTCTGCGACGCTATGAAGCGCTACGGCCGGGTCTGGCAGACGGGCAGCTGGCAGCGCTCGGTGGACAATTTCTACCGCGCCTGCGAGCTCGTCCGCAACGGGCGCATCGGCAAGATCCGGCGGGTCGAGGTCGGCCTGCCCTCAGGCCACTACGACTTCGCCCGCACCTTCGGCCAGGAGAAGATCACCCCGCCTCCGGCCGAGCTCGATTACGAGACCTGGCTGGGCCCGGCGCCCTATGCCCCGTATTGCACGGCCCGCGTCCACATGAACTGGCGCTGGAACATGGACTACGGCGGAGGCCAGCTCATGGACTGGATCGGCCACCATCTCGACATCGCCCACTGGGGCTTGGGATTCGACTACACCGGCCCAGTCGAAGTCTGGGGCAAAGGCGAGTTCCCGACGACCGGCATCTACAACAGCCCCACCCGCTATTGGGTCGAGACGCGCTACGCCGACGGCACCCCCATCGTCCTGGCCGGAGGCAATCCCGAAATCCAGGGCGGCACTAAGTGGATCGGAGAATACGGCTGGATCTGGGTGGATCGGGGCGAGTTCGAGACCCAGCCCGCCAACTTGGTCAACGAGATCATCGGCCCCAACGAGATCAAGCTGTACCACAGCCGCGACCACTACCAGAATTTCCTCGATTGCGTGAAAAGCCGGGCTCTGACCATTGCGCCCTGCGAAGTCGCCCACCGCTCGGCCAGCGTCGGCCATCTCGGCGTTATCGCCATCGAGACCGGGCACAAGATCAAATGGGACCCGGCCACGGAGACGATCCTCGGCGATCCCGAAGCCGAGCGCCTGCTCAGCCGCTCCTATCGCAAGCCCTGGGTGCTCCCCTCCTGAGGAAAGGTGCGAACATGAAAACCGCCAAGCTCGTGAAATGCATCGGCGCCGCTGTTCTCATTGCTGTAATCGCCCAGGGCGCTTCGTTCGCCGGACAAACTTCCCCGGCTTCGCTGGATCAGATCCTCAAGGCCGTCGCATCCTATAACGGCGGCATTGATTCCGCCCCGTTCTGGGCGCTCCGCGATTACGTCTATGCCCGCAAGGACGACCCCTCCGCCCGGGCCCAGTGCGAGACCGAACTGCTGGCATTCCTCGGGACGAAAGCGACTCCGACCGCTAAAATGGCCGTTTGCCGCCACCTCCGGCTCATCGGCGGCGACGCGTCCGTCCCCGTGCTGGCCAAAATGCTCCTGACTTCGGAAACATCCGATATGGCTCTCTATGCCCTTACCAAAATTCCGGGAGCCGCCGCCGACCGGGCCTTACGGAACGCGCTGGCCAAGACATCCGGCGCGGTCCAGATCAGCCTCATCAACGCCATCGGCGTGCGCGGATCGCGCGAGGCCGTCCCGGCCCTGGCTCCGTTTCTGGAACAACCCAAAACGGACGCGGCCAAGGCCGCCGCCTACGTTCTCGGCCGTTTGGGCGGCCCCCAGGCCGCCGTCGCGCTGACCAAGGCTTTCCCCGCCGCGCCCGCCGATCTGAAAATCATTCTGGCCGCTTCCATGCTGGCCTGCGGCGAGCAATTCATTAAGGACAAGGATTTATCCGCGGCGGCCGGACTCTACGATAAAGTGCTCGCCGTCAACCTTTCGACGTCCCTCAACCGCGCCGCCATGCTGGGTAAGATCTCCGCCGCCGGCGAAAAGGCGGCGGATGTCCTCATGAACGCGCTCCAAGGGAACGTTCCGGCCCGACAGGACGCGGCGATCCTGAAAATCCGTGACGTCATCACCCCGGATGCCATCGTCCCCATCTGCGGCCTTTTGCCCGTTCTTCCCGAGCGCGCCCGCGTCGAACTCCTGCCCGTTTTGGCCGCCTATCCCAAGGACAAGGTCCTCCCGGTGATCCTGGCTACGGCCCGGGGTGATGCGCCTGCGGTGCGTTTGGCCGCCTTGAAAGCGCTGGAACTCGCGGGCGACGCGTCCGTCGTCCCGTTCCTGGCGGAGACCGGGGCCAAATCCCGCGGCGCCGAACAGTCGGCCGCACGCGCCGCCCTGGCCTTGATGACGGGCCAAGCGATCGACGCCGCCATTATAGAGAACCTCGACCGAAAATCGGATGAGGACGTCAAATCCGAGCTCCTGTTGGCGGTTTCCGAGCGCCGCATTTTCGCCGCCAAGAGCACCCTTTTATTGTACGTGGGCGCCGGGACCCAAGGCCTTCGCCTGCAAGCCTTGAAGGGCCTGCGCACGATCGGCACTCCCTCCGACATCCCAGCCGTCCTGGACCTGCTTCTCAAGAGCGAGGAAGGGGCGGAGCTTCAAGAAACGCAGACCACGGCCGCCGCGCTGGCCCTGAAGATCGCCAACCCCGACGGCCGCGCCAACACGGTCAAGTCCCGGCTGGCGGAGGAGAAGACGCCGGCCGGCCGCGCCCGGCTGATCGCCGTCCTGGGCCTCATCGGCGACGACAGCGCCCTCCCGCAGATTCGAGCCGGCCTGATCGACGCCGACGCCGATGTCGTCGACGCCGCGGCCCGGGCCCTGGCCGCCTGGCCGAACGGAACTCCCCTCGAGGATATCTGGAAGATCGCTAAGACCTCGTTGAACGAGACGCACAGACTGCTGGCCCTGCAGGGATTCATCCGGATAACGGCGGCGGCGAAGTACCGCCTGCCCGAGGCGGCCGTCGGCGATCTCAAAATCGCCTCCGAGCTGGCCCGCCGGCCGGAAGAGAAACGGCTGGTGCTCGCCGCGCTTCCCAGCTTCGCCGGCCCCGAGGCGCTCGAGCTGGCCAAGGCCATCGGGGCTGACGACGCTGCGGTCAAGGCCGAGGCGGACGCCGCCGTCAAAGCGATCAACCAGAAACTGAAGGGGAAATAAATTCGTCCTTAAGACTCTCGGCTAAAGCAGATGGGCCTTCAGGAATACGAAGGCCTCGCGGATGATGTCGCGGCTGGTGGCGTCATCGTTGCGGATATCGAATCCGTGATACCCCTCGGGATGGTTCCGCAGGCTGAGATCAAGATTCTTCTTCAAGGCCAAATCCACGAAATGATCGATCGCGGCGTTCAGGCCCGGATTGTCGAGCCCGGCCCGGCCGATGAAGAGGGGCGGGATTTTTCCCGACGCTTCGCTGACGGCGACCACGGGCGAAAAACGGGCCAGAACGTCCTGGCTGAAGCCCGCCGGCGCCTGGGAGCGAAACGGCCGGAGATCCATGAGAGTGTAAAAGGCGGCCAGGCAGCGGACATAGTCCGGAGGGCGGCGGATGACTTCACTTAAAAAAGCGCCGCCCCCGGAAAACGCCCACAGGGCAAGGCGCCCCTCATCGATTCCGAACGTTGGAGCTTGCCGGCGGATGAAGGCGATGAGAGCGTCGATATCGCCCTGAGCGTCCGCCAGCTGTTCGATGCCGTAGAACCGGTGATTGAAGGTGACGCCGACGAAGCCCGAAGCCGCGGCCAACTTGCCGAAACAGACGTAATCCGCCCAGTCTTTCGGTTGAAGCGAGGCCGTTTTTGGGATCGGCCCGCCATGAATGAAAATGATCGCCGGACGTTTTTCGGCTGGACCCCCGTCGCGGGGAGAGTATACGTCCATCCTCAACTCTTCGCTTCCCGCTCGCTTATAAACGATATTCGAACGGACCTGAACCTCATCCATGCCGGGTAGTTTATAGACGACCGGCATCCGGACGAGCTCGGCGGGCGAGGGTTGTCGGTCTTGCGGAGGTGCGGGATTTTGGGGTTGGGGCATGGTGAATATTCCTCCGGCCAATAAAATCCCGGTCAAGATTTTCATCGACGTCTCGCCCGTGGAGCGATGAAGCGACCAGCGCTTATTTTTTCCGCAAAGCACGATATTCCAGGCTTTTGAATTCCTTGCCGTCGGGTCTATTTTCTATAATTTAATCCCAATCTCTATAAAGTCAACAGGATTAAACTTCGCAGCCCTCTTGCTCCGGGCCGCTCCGGCATTGACGCGGGCGTCGAACGGTGGTATGGGAAAGACCATCCCCCCTATCCGCAGAGGTGCCGATCATGTCGATGCCTTCCCGGTCCCCTCGCCGTTTCTTGCTCGCCTTCTTCCTTCCGTTTCTTCTGGCCGCGATTCCTCTGGCCGGCCAGGCCCGGCCTGACCTGACAAAGGACTTCCAGTCCCCGCCCGCCGCCGCCCGCCCCTGGGTTTATTGGTTCTGGCTCAACGGCAACATCACGCGCGAAGGCATCACCGCCGACCTCGAGGCGATGAAGCGCGTGGGCATCGGAGGCGTCTTGATCATGGAAGTGGACCAGGGCGCGCCGCTGGGCCCGGTTTCGTTCGCCGGCCCGCGCTGGCGTGAGCTGTTCAAACACGTCTGCGCCGAGGCGGACCGCCTGGGCCTCGAAGTCAACATGAACAACGACGCCGGATGGTGCGGCAGCGGCGGCCCGTGGATCACCCCGGAACTCTCCATGCAGAGGGTCGTCTGGACGGAAACACGGGTCCAGGGCCCGGCGCATTTCACCGCGCCGCTTCCTCAAGCCGCCGCGGTCAAGAATTATTACCGGGACATCGCCGTGCTGGCGTTTCCGACACCGGAAGGCCAAGCCCGGATCACCGGCTTCCGGGAAAAAGCCTCGGATATTCCCATGGACGTGAGCCCGGCCATACCCGCGGCCTGGCTGCCCGAACCGGCCGGCCTGGCGATTCCGCGCGGCCGCCTGGTCAACCTCTCCGAACGCCTGGATCAAAACGGGCGCCTGGACTGGGATGTGCCCGCCGGATCGTGGACCATCCTCCGGCTGGGCCATACATCGACCGGCAAGGACAATCACCCCGCTCCGGAATCGGGGCGCGGTCTGGAATGCGATAAGCTCGACCGGACCGCGGTCGCAGCCCATTTCGAGGGGCTCATGGGCAAGCTCATCGCCGACGTCGGCCCGCTGGCCGGGAAATCGCTGGTCTCCACGCATATCGACAGCTGGGAGGTCGGATCGCAGAACTGGACGCCCAAACTCCGCCGGGAATTCCGCGACCGCCGCGGCTACGATCTGCTGCCCTTTCTGCCTGTGATCACCGGCCGCCTCGTCGACAGCCGCGAAATTTCCGAACGGTTTCTCTGGGATCTGCGGCAGACCATCAATGAATTGCTGCTGGCCAATTACGCCGGATACATGCGGGAGCTGGCCAACCGGCGCGGGATCCGGCTCAGCATCGAGGCCTATTCGAACTGCCCCACGGACGAGATGGCTTACGCCGGCCGGGCCGACGAGCCGATGGCCGAATTCTGGTCCTGGGAGCGGTATGGATCGGCCTGGACCTGCACCGAGATGGCCGCGGCCGCACACGTCTACGGCAAACCCATCGTCGGGGCCGAGGCCTTCACGGCCACCGACGCCGAACGCTGGCAGGGCCATCCGGCGAACATCAAGGACATCGGCGACTGGGCTTTCTGCGAGGGCATCAACCGCTTCGTCTTCCACCGCTACGCCCTGCAGCCGTGGCTCGACGCCAAACCCGGCATGTCCATGGGGCCATGGGGGCTGCACTACGAATGGACCCAGACCTGGTGGGAACAATCGTCCGCCTGGCACCGCTATCTGGCCCGCTGCCAATTCCTCCTGCGCCAAGGCCTTTTCGTCGCCGATATTTGTTATCTGGGGCCGGAAGGCTCGCCGCAGACCTTAAACGCCCAGAAAGCGTTTCTTTCGAATACGCCGGGGCAGGAAAGCCTGCCGCGAGATCGGTCCGGCTATAATTTCGACACCTGCCCGCCCGAAGTGGTCCTCACGCGGATGTCTGTGAAAGACGGCCGCCTCATCCTGCCGGACGGCATGAGTTACGCGCTTCTGGTTTTGCCGTCCGTGGAGACCATGACGCCGCGGCTTCTGGCCAAAATCAAGGAATTGATCGAAGCCGGGGCGACGGTCGTCGGCTCGCGTCCCGTCCAATCGCCGGGCCTCGCCGGCTATCCGCAGAGCGACGAGGCCGTGAGGAATCTGGCCGCGCAGATCTGGGGGGCGGGGGAACCACCGGCCCAACTGACCGAGCGCCGGATCGGCCAAGGCCGCATCTTCTGGTCGACGGCTTTTCAAAAGAAAATCGAGCCGGTCCGACCGGCGTCCCTGCCCCTCGCCGCCGCCCAATGGATTTGGTTCCCAGAGGGCGACCCGGCCAAGGCCGTCCCCCCCGGAATGCGCTATTTCCGCCGCTCGATTGTCGTGGACGCCGGATCACCGATCGCCTCCGCCCAGTTGGCGATGACCGCCGACAATGCCTTCTCCTGCCGGATCAACGGGCAGGACGCCGGATCGGGTGACGAATGGAGAAAAGTCGTTGTGCTGGACGCGGCGAAATTCCTCAAGCCCGGGTCCAACCTGATCACTATCGAAGCCCGCAACGGCGCGGCAGCGCCCAGTCCGGCCGGATTGATCGGAGCCTTGACCATTTCCTATCGCGACGGACGGATGACGACGATGGCGACCGATCAAAGCTGGGAAGCGGCCGAAACCGCTCAGGGTCCCTGGACCGCAGCCAAAGAACTGGGCCCCCTGGGCATGGAACCCTGGGGCAACATCTGCCCCGACTACGCCGATCCCGAGATCTATCCCCGCCAGGAGCGCGTCGCGGAAGTGCTGGAAAAAACGGGCCTGGCGCCGGACTTCAGTTATCAGAGCGCGAGCGGAACGGCGAGCCTGCGTTCCATCCATCGGACGATGGGCGGGACGGAGATCTATTTCGTCGCCAATAAGCTCCAACATCCCGAACATGCTATATGCGCCTTCCGGGTCCGGGGCAAGCGGCCGGAATTCTGGCGGCCGGACACGGGACGCATCGAAAAGCCCGCCGCGTACGACCTGGACGGCGGCCTGGTCCGCGTCCCGATCTCGTTCGATCCTTATGGCTCGGTCTTCGTCATTTTCGCGGACGGGGCCGACGCCCCCGCCGATCGGATCGTTTCCGCGGATCGCAATGGGAAGCCGATCCTCAGCACGAGCGGAAAATTCGGATCGGCCTTGGTCCAGCCTCCGATCGATCTCCTGGCCGGGCCCGAACAGAAGATCGCGGCCGAAGTCCGGGAGCCCGGCTCTTATAGCTTTAAAACAGCCGACGGCAAAACCCATCGGATCGAAGCGCCCGCGGTCCCGCCGGCTTTGACGCTGGACGGTCCGTGGGAAGTCCATTTCGCGCCGGGCGGCGGGGCGCCGGACTGTCTTTCGCTGAAGGCGCTGGCGTCGTGGAGCGAAAGCGCGGACCCGCGCGTCAAGTATTATTCCGGTGCGGCCACCTATATAAAAACCGTATCGATTCCCCCCGCCATGCTCGCCGCAAACCACGGCCTGTGGCTCGATTTGGGCCGGGTCGAGGTCATGGCTGAGGTCTGCCTCAACGGCCAGGATTTGGGCATCCTATGGAAGCCGCCTTATCGCCTGGACATCAGCGGGGCGGCCAAGGTCGGCGACAACACCCTC
>Ga0315275_10000362_pt1 | contig 37572 bp, 54 predicted proteins | sample YL17G03_0_MG_FD_205557 | JGI IMG/M metagenome (GOLD analysis project Ga0315275, IMG submission 205557) | Sediment microbial communities from Yellowstone Lake, YNP, Wyoming, USA - YL17G03_0 | ecosystem: Environmental > Aquatic > Freshwater > Lake > Sediment | place: USA: Wyoming | collected... | reverse complement strand
CTAGCCTTCTAAGCAAACGTTTAATTTTATTAACTAACCTTTCCTCTTTTTTCATCTTATTTCACCTCGAAATAAGATGGTTCCCTTAGTAGATTAACTTTACTAAGGGGACTTTTTCAACAGAGCCGTATATACCCAAAAGATTTATAAACTCTCTTTTTTATTAATTTGTATAAATAAAAATTTAATAAGAAAAAGATACATCACATATCCACTTATCAATTTTATTAATCAAATATAACTTCATCAACCTTATATTTATTTTGTTGATGAAAAAATAATGCATGTGTAAGTATCATAAAAATTTATGATAAAATCATAATAAAATAATAAGAAACAAAAGGTATCTTTTTCTTTAGAGAACTTAAGAGTAAGTTTAAACATAACGAAAATCAAAGACTTCAAAATTCTTTGAATTTTGATAGCATCCGAAAATTTACATTTTCGGTGTTTTCGAACATTTAAATTTAGGAGAAATTTAAACATAACGAAAATCAAAGGTTTTCGAACATTTAAATTTAGGAGAAATTTAAACATGGGAAAAATAAGTCCAGTATCAATCAAATACATAATTTACGCAAAATTTGAAGCAGAGGGAACAGTAGAAAAACCTGATGTAATAGGAGCTTTATTTGGACAAACAGAAGGGCTTCTTGGTTCAGATTTAGAATTAAGAGAGCTGCAAAAAGAAGGAAAAATTGGAAGAATAGATGTCAATCTAAAAGCAGAAAATGGCAAAACTTTAGGAGAAATAGAAATTCCTAGTTCTATAGACAAAGCAGAGACTACAATAATAGCAGCTGCTTTAGAAACTATAGAAAGAATAGGCCCAAGCGACGCAAAAATAGAAATTGAGAGGATAGAAGATGTCAGAGGAAACAAAAGAGAGTATATTATAGAAAGAGCAAAAAAGTTGCTTGAAAAAATTTCAGGCGCGAACGAGTCAAGAGAAATTGAAAATGCAGTTAAACTATCCTCAAAGTTATCAAAGTTGCATGATTATGGAACAGAAAATTTGCCAGCCGGAGATATTTCAGGAGAGGAAATTATTGTTGTAGAAGGAAGAGCAGATGTTATTAATTTGCTAAAAGCAAACATAAATAACGTGATAGCTATGAACGGAACAATTTTACCAGAAACAATTAAAGAGTTAAGTTTAGACAAAGAAGTAACTCTATTTGTTGATGGAGACAGAGGTGGTAAGTTAATAGCAAAAAATGCAATAAGCAACGCAAGAGTGGATTATATAGCTGTAGCACCAGATGGCAAAGAAGTTGAAGAGCTGACACCTAAAGAGATCCTTGTGAGTTTAAGAAAAAAAATCAAGGTAGAAGAGTTTATTGAAAAAACAGAAGGAAAAAATTATAAAAAACAAACTGAAAGAGGCCATAAAATAATGGGTGGCTATCAAGAGCCAATAAGAATAAAGAAAGAAATTGAAAGGAAAGAAATTAAAAAGTTAACTGAAAAAGAAACTGAAAAATTGAGGGGATTAATGGAAGAGCTCACAGGAACAAAAGGCGCTATTTTACTTAATGAAAAACTAGAAACAATAAAAAGAATTCCGCTGAGCCAGTTATACAATATCGGGATGAAAGATGTCTATGCAATGGTTATTGACGGAACAGCAACCTTAACAGTAGTAAAAACTGCTGAAAAATTAGAATGCAGGCATCTTATTGCAAGAAATTTTGCATTTACAGAAACAAAAATGGATTTGGTTGGTTTGTAGAAACATATTGAGAATATTTAATAATGATATGTCAAAAACCACGGAATAAATTCCGTGGCGTGTTGTGGTTTTTGATCACTATCAAAAATGCCTTTGCTTTCTGCGAGTTAAAACATGTAGGGTACTCAAAGAGCATTTTTGAAGTCTTAAAATGTACTTTAGATTATACAAATTATTATGAATAATCAAAAAATAAATAAAAATATGGTGATTGTAGAGCTATTGAGCGCAGAAGAAATAGAAGAAAGGCTAGATTTGGCTCTAGAAGGATATGTAAAGATAGCACAACAAGAAACATTCGATGCAAATTCTATCAAAAAGATGCTTGGAGAGGGCGAAGAGAATGTTGTTGACAAGTTAAGACAGAATATTCAAGCATACCAAACAGCCCTTGAAGCAGACCCTTTTGATTATGGATTATAAACACAAAGTATAAAATTTATCTAATCTTCATTTCTTTTTTTACGTTTTCAAATTCTTCATCTGCTTTTTTAAACATTTCCTCTGTGTTTGCATCCCTTGTGTACCAACCAAGCGAATAAACTCTATCAACTTTGCCATCACATCCTTTATCTATACTAATTACATTGGTATCTTCATCATAAAACCATTCTGTGTTCATGCTTGCATCATATCGAAATGTTCTCCTAACTGGCTCTGTTTGTTCAACAATATATCCGTCTGTTAATTCTTTTCTCTCTATTTTTGCTTCTTGTTTTGAATATTCATTTTTTCTGCAGCTAATTCTATCTGGTATTCCTAATAAGACTACCAGAGAAACTGCTGTGAAAAATGTCTTAAATTTGTTCATTTTGATTCTTACTTTATTAGAATTTGAATTTATAAACATTATTGTTTTGTGAAATGATTTTCTTGCAAAGATATAAAAACCTCTTTTTCTGAATAATATTATGGAAAGCAAATTAAATTCATGGAGGTTAGTTCATCACTAACCAGAATTCTAATTTTAATAGCCAGAGCTTTCTAAAATTTTCAAATGATACTAATATTTTTATATCATCTCTCCTCTTCGAGAAAGATAGTTTAATCGATAGTACTAAAGTTTATAAACTACAATTCCTTGTGATTCTTATGAACAAAAGAGTTGTTTTTTCTAAAAAGAACCAGAAGGGATTTATCAAGTATCTGAAAGATAAGTCTAATCTAGAATGGAAAGAATTATCAAAAAGATTAAAGATAAACGAAAGTACTTTAAGCAAATCTTATATGTTCGGTTTGTCTTCAATCCCATATCCCTTTTTTAAAGAAATGTTGTCTATTATAGATGAAAAAGAAGCAGATATTCTTAACAAATATGGCGGTAAAGTAAGAAACGAAATAATAGTTATAGGAAGAAAAGTGATGGGTGAACAGAAAAAAAGATTTGACAAAATAAATATAATTTTTGATAATAAAAATTTAGTTGTAGATAAGTCAAACATTAACTATAGCTTAGTTGATATTAAAAAAGAGATAAAGCTCCCGGATAAGATAACACCAGAACTGGCAGAAGAAATAGGAATGCATTATGGAGATGGTTTTCTCTCTGCTAAAAGATATGATTACAGATTGAAAGGCAACTATAAAGACGAAATTGTGTATTATACAGATTATATTAAACCTTTATTTAAGAGATTATATAATCTAGATATAAATTTAAAAAAATTTGACTCTACATTTGGCTTTGAAATTTCATCAAAAGCATTATGGGAGTTTAAAACAAAAGTAATTGGAATTAAACCAGGAAATAAATTCGCCCTTTGTATTCCAGAGAGCCTAAAAGTCAAAAATACAGAGATCTTATGTGCATTTATCAGAGGGTTATTTGATACAGATGGCTCATTATCTTTTAAAACAAAATATGGATATAAAAAATATTATCCTGAAATAAGTATCTCTCTATACTCAAAAAATTTAGTTAAAGAAGTTGGAGAGATTCTCCAAATGTTAGGATTTAAACCAAATATTTATCTTAATGTGAAATATCCTAGAATTTCACTTAATGGTATTGGCTCACTTAAAAAATACGAAAAATTAATTGGTTGGAGCAGTCAAAAGAATTTAAATAAGCTAAATGCTTGGAAAAATAGATATCCAAACTTATACTCAAACATGGCGGATGTAGCACAGCGGTTAGTGTACGGGCCTGTGGCGCCTGTGACCTGGGTTCGACTCCCAGCTTCCGCTTTTCAAAAGGAGGGAATATAAGATGGCATCAAAGATGAACATCTTATTTATCTGCAAGTACAACAGATTTAGAAGCAGAGTTGCAGAAGCTTATTTTAAGAAGATAAATAAAGATAAAAAGATTAAAGTCAAGAGTGCAGGTTTGATAAAAGGAAATCCGCTTGATAAAAATCAGATTGAATTAGCTAAAAAATTTAAATTAGATATAAAAGGAGAGCCAAGAGGCTTAAGTTCAAAATTATTGAAAGAGCAGGATTTAGTTATTTTAGTAGCAAACGATGTTCCTCAAGAAGTATTTGACAAAAAATATACTAAAAAATTAATTGTCTGGAAAATTCCAGATAATTTAAAAACCGAAGAAGCTACAATTAATGAGATAATCAAGCCACTTATCAAAAAAGTTGATGGTTTAAATAAAACGTTAAATAAAGAAGCAAAATAAAATGACAAACCCAACAAACCTTGAGCTTGTAAAAGGCTTTCGAGACATTTTGCCAGATGAAGCTTTGAAAAGAGAAAAAGTCAGACAGATAATTTCTGAAACCTGCAAAAGCTATGGCTTCTTGCCGTTAGAAACACCAACAATAGAATATGAAGAGCTTGTTAAAGGAGATAATGAGCTAGACGAGGCTGTTTCAACAATCTACAAATTAAAAGACAGGGCAGAAAGAAAACTTGCTCTGCGTTACGAGTTTACTTTCCAATTATCAAGATTATTAATAGAAAATTCAAATATAAAACTTCCTTTAAGAAGATATCAAACCGGGAATGTTTTTAGAGACGAGCCAATTGGCGTTGGAAGGTACCGCGAGTTTACCCAGTTTGATATAGATATAGTTGGAGATGAAAGCATAAAAACAGATGCAGAAATTTTGGCTGTTGCAAGCGAGATTTTTAAAAAACTTGGAATAAAAACAGAAATTGTTGTCAACAACAGAAAACTTTTGAACAACATTATTTTAAGTCTTGGAATTGAAAATAAAGAGTTTGTTATAAGAGAAATTGATAAAATAGACAAGCTCGGAGAAGATGAAGTCAAGAAAAATCTAAACAAATTTATAGACAAACCAACAATAATAAAACTTTTATCTTTACTTAGAAAACCGCTGTCTTATTTTTCTGGAAAAAAATTTAAAGGAAGCGAGGAACTGAAAGAGCTTGAAAAAATCTGTGGAGTTTATGGAATGAAATTAAAATTCTCTGCAAAACTCGCCCGTGGATTAAGTTATTATACAGGAAATGTTTTTGAAGTATACTCGCAGGATTTTAAAGGAAGCTTGGCGGGCGGAGGAAGATACAATGAAAAAGTTGGAAAAACAGCAGATAAAAAAATTCCTGCTGTTGGACTTGCTTTAGGATTTGACAGGGTTTGTGAGCTTGCAAAAATAAAGCCTGAAAAAATTAAATGCTTGATTATTTCAATTCAGCAGGATGAAAAAGCAATCAAGTTGGCAGAAAATTTAAGAAAAAAAGATATTTCATGCTTTGTAATGTACCAAATTAGCAAAGCCCTTGATTATGCAAACTCTCTTGGAATTCCCTATGTAATTTTCTTAGGAAAAGAAGAAGTTAAAAAAAAGAAAATTAAGCTTCGTGACATGAAAACCGGCGAGGAAAAAATGCTGGGAGAGAAAGAGCTGATAACATCTTTGTAATTTCTTACTTATTTAGTATCTCCACAATTAGCATTTTTTAAAAGCTTATCAAGACGTTATATAGATTAAAGATTATGTTTAATAATCTCAATTAGCTCTAATTTTTTCTATTTTATCTTTCCTTTGATTACCTCAGAAGCAACATCAAAGAAATTAGCCAAAGGATTTTCAAAATCCTTGTTGATTTTTTCAATTCTTTTCCTCTGCTCGCTGTCCATTCCAAGCTCTTTTTCAACTTCTTCAATTTCTTCTTCTACAAAATCTAAAGCTCTCTGTTTTTTAAAAATTTCATAAAGCCAAATCCAAATTTCTTCTCTGTGCCCTTCTTGTTCAAGCCAGACTTTTTGCTGATTGTCAAGATGCAAAACCGGAAGAAAAGAAGCTATTCTACTTTCTCTTTCCTTGCCAGCCAGCTCTGTAAAACTCAGCTTGCTTTGCGGCTTTTTCTTGAAAAAAATACTGATCTTAGCATAAATTTGCCTTATTCTATCCCTTATGTTTACTCTTGTTTTAGGGATATCAACTTGCGCCCATCTCTCAGCTTGTTTATCAGAAATTTCTCTTTTTATTCTTCTCGATTCTGTGTTTATTGCTTTGTTTAAAGCTAACATTAATTCTTGAAGTGTTACCTGCTTAAATCTAGGCAAAGGTGTTCTTGGAAAAAGTTCAGGAAGTTCATTTTCATCTATTTCAATTCTTTCAATAGGCTTTTTTTCTTGTTCTTTTTTTCCAAACAAAATTTCATCTAAACTCTTGATATACTCATTAAGTAGAATTTCTGACTTTATTCTAAGCAAGAGAGATGCAGCAAGCAGCACTTTGCTTGAAATAAAGAAATTGGCTTCCTCTAACTGCCTAATTTTTTCGAGATATCTTTGAGCAAGCAAAGCAATATTAACATCCCAAGGGTCAAGCTGCTCTGTCTGTATAAGCTCATAAATAATTGCCTGCCAGCTCGGCTCTCTGCTCGTCAATATGTCGTAAAGTTGCTCTTGGCTTATTTTTTCAACTTTCTCTCTCTTTTGTATTTTCACTCCAAAGTTACCAATGTCTTTTTCTGCTTCCTCTTTTGGCAAAAATTCCCTAATTTCCATATCTCTTTCAGAACAACAGAATTTATAAAATCTTCCCTTTTTAGAGATTTTAACTGAACTTTTTAATTTGATAAATTAGTTTCTTGACTATAATAATATTTAAAAAGGCAAGACATCATAAAATATTTAATAAAGAGTTCTGTGATAATTAAACAAAAATAATAAAACAATAAAATGAGCAAACCAGAGTTCAAGGCAAGATCATTAATTGAAACCCCGAATTCAAGTCTTGAGATAGGATTTTTAGAAGGAGATTTTGGAAAATATGTTGACGAAGAAGTTCATAAAAGATATGCTCGTATCAGAGGTATATCACAAATTAAATATGATGGGAAAATTGTGGGAAAATTAACTCTTCCTTATGGTGTGGCTGTTAATGAAATTATAGAAAAAGATAACCTAAGAACAGCAACTCCCGCTGATTTAGAAAGAATTCTTAAAGTAGATGAATCAATTTTGATGCAAGTTTATTTTATCAGACATCCAGAGTGGGATAAAAAAACCTACCCCTATGATTCTTCCTGTCCTTTTTTGTTTCCAACTGAGATGCCATTTGGTACAATCAGCGCTTTAGCTTTAAGTAATGGAACAGGAAATCTTTATTTAGCAGAAAATCTAATGAAACAAGTTAAGGCAAGAAATCCAAAAGAAAAAATGCCTGTTGTAATTCCATTAAAAAGTTTAAAATTAGCTAAAATTAATGATAATCCTTATGAGGTAGAATTTCAGCTTAAAGATAATGCAGAAGTAATTTATGCACCAATTTTAAATAAAAAAAGCGATAAATTTTGTAAGCCTTTATATTTTAAATCTTCAGATATTAATGAAAAGACTGGGTTGCCGATTAAATTAAGTAAGGAGGGAGATAGAGAATTGTATACCTCGAAAGAAGGAGGTTTAAGGGGATTTTCATTAGGTTGTAGTCAGTTACATGGTAAACAACTTGGATGGAGTTTAGATTCTAGTTTTACTAATTTTACATACTCAAACGAGCCGTCTGATGGCGTTATTATAAGAGAAAAATTAAAGAACAAATAAAATCATATTCAAAAATAGTATATCACAAAAGTGCCCTTTTTGATATATTAGTTTACACAAGAATATTTTAAATATATACTTAAAGACAATAAAATTTATAAATGCATAGTTACTTTAAAAAAAGCAAAAGAAATATCGGCTAAGGAAAAGCGATGTCATTGTCAAGTTACAACATAACCGAAAGATTTAAATACCACACATGCATTACATTATTATCACCTCTTTTTCCCCAGAAGAGGCTGATTAGCATCTACTTTGAAGCTAAAAGGCCTCTTCGAGGGTTTATCTGTTTACTTTAAAACAAAGGGTTTATAATTCATCAGATTTTGGATGTTCATAATCATTCTTGATTATTGATTAAGTTAATAAAAAATCCGGTCTAAATTCCGGCACGATTTATTAGATAGTTAATTTTCAAGAATCATCAATATTTACAAAAAAAGAAATTTTTAGTGGACTTCAAGCATTACTTCCTCATTTGAGGGTTTAGGTTCTGCTTCCACTTTTTTCATTTTATTTTTTTGTTTACATAATGCCAACAAACAAGTCCAAAGATTAAACCAGCTATACTCCATACAACAATATCAACAGCAACATCAAAAGAAGTTATTTCATATTCTAAAATAAATTTTTCCATTAGGATAATAAGCATAAACGAAAAAAAACCCCAAGGCAGTCCATACCTACAAACATAGTCCCATTTTCCTCTTTTGATTATTTTTTGTAATTTTTCCCTTTCCTCTTTTTCCATTAAATAACATAGAAAACCTACAATTTAAACCTTTCTTATTCTTTCCCCTCTCACGCCGGCACTTTTATCTTTTGAGTTGGATATTTGCGGCTTATAGCTATTTTTGTAAGATTCCAGCTCCAGCTTAACAATCCTTGAACTACGGGATTATCTTCATTCAGCTTAAACAATTTTGCTTTTCCAATAGTTCTTGTCTGAATAACTATTTTATTTTTGACAAAGTCTTCCCAGAACATTTGAAGAGTAGTGTAGCCTACTTCAGAGTTTCTTGCTATTTCTGTCAAGGAATAGTCAAACTTGGGAAACATCAATAAAAAATCCAATACTCTCGCTTTTGGCGAGTCTCCCACTACACTCAAAAATATACTTTTTTCTCTCATTTTTATTTTAAGCCGCCTCTCTCAAACTCGCCATAGTTTCAAGATAATTCTCACTTAAAATTGTTCCTTCCGAAGTCGCCGTTGGATGCCTATCAATAGAAGTCTCTACCACTTTTGCTCTTTTATCAAACTCAAAATAATCCAATTTTTTTCTGTTGGCATAAAAAGAAGGATTTTTTGTAAGCCTCAACACATCTAATTTGCTTTCTGCCATGATAGCACAAAACTTATTTTCTCCAAAACGCAGCACAGCATTTTCTTCTGTAAACAAAATTATCGGAACCAAAAAAACTCTATCTTCAACTTCCATCTTACCTTTAAATAAGCTTATTTATTATTTAATATCTACTTGATAAACTCAGCTATTTATCAAACTCACAAATATGATTATTTATTTTCTCTCAAGAAATTCTGTGTAATGGCACTTTCCGCAATACAATCTATTCTCAGTTTTCATCAAAAAAACTCCTGCACCGCATCTCGGGCAGTTTCTTTCTCTTGTCACTTTATCGCCCTCTATTTTAAAAAACTTCCATTTCTGAGAAGTCGGCTTGTTTTTGTGCGGCTTTTTACCTTGATGAACAACTTTCTTTTCTTTCTTCTCTTCTTTCTTGTCTTTATCTCTCTCTGCCATTTTATAAACTTTTGCTCCTTATTCCTCTAACCCCCATTAGTTTTTTTCTGATCCACATTCTATCTGCGTCATCATTAATATTTCCTTCAGTTTTGCAGCATAAACTTCTGTAAACATGCCCAGTATCCCTACTAACTTCATCAACTCTTGAAATTTCATGCCCGTATTCAATAATATAAATTCTATTATCTTTACAACTATGAAGTCTATCTTCTACTTCATGAACTTTTGTTTCAATTATTCCTGTATAATTTTTCATTTTTACTTCTTCTCCTCAGCTTTTTCTTCCTTTTTTTCCTCTGCTCCCTTCTTTACTTTTTTCTTGGGCTCGATTTTTTCTTTGTCTTCTTTGCTATTATAAATATTGGCAGAAATTAAAAAAGTTTTCCTTCCAAATTTTCCTTTTATTTGTTTTAGTGCAATGTTATCCTCTTGCGCTTTAAAATGCTCTGCAATAAGCTTGCTTGCTTCCTGCATGCTTGGATTTTTCCCAGCTTCTACAATTATCTTAACTTCTTTTCTTTTCAAAAGCGGATTTTGTTTGTCTTCTATTATTTTCATTTTTAGATTATGATATCTTGTTTATTATTTATTAGTTTTATTAATGATTTATGAGCGAGCTAGAGTTGGCTGTTTAAGTTTAGAGTTATTTTGTTTTAATTGCATAAATCCCTTTTTCTTTTACTTTTAATTTTTGAGCGATTTCTGATTGTTCAGGATTTAAGATTATTACTCTGCCTTTCCAAGATTCTGTAAATTCTTTGCCTTCACATTTAGGGCATTTGTCCCCTTCAAATATTATCTTACAATTTTTGCATGCTTTTGGTTTTGGCATTTTTCATTGTTTTTAAGAGTTTATTTTTTCTTTCCTTTTCCAGTTTTCTTCTCTTCAGCTTCTGCTTTTTTAATTCCTAATTGTGCTTTTCTTTTATCTTCTTTTATCCACTCTAACTTGCCTAAGCCAGGCTGCCTCATTGTCAATCCTATTTTAGGTTCTTCTCCTTTGTAGCTTATAGCAACAATCCTAGCCAAACAAGCATCTCCTTTTCTCAAACTTCTTTTATTTGATTTACCAATTAATGTATTGCTTTTTGAAAAACTTACATAATCTTCCATCGTCTGGCTTATGTGTATCATTCCCTGCATTACTCCTAAATTTATAAAAGCTCCAAAATTTGTTATCTCATTAACAATGCAATAAACTAATTCTTGCATTTCAGGTTTCCAGACAATTAGTTTGAATTTACTATTATAATAAGCTGCTCCATCTCCAGGTATTATGATTCCTTCTCCTACCTCAGTTACCTCTATAACTCCTATTGCCTCCCCTATCTCTTTATCGTGATAATCTGAATAAGTTTCTCCAAGCTGTTTCTCAACAGCTTCTTTTGTTGGCAAGCCGAACAATTTTGGCTCTACTCTTATGTAATCTTCTATTTCAGCAATATAAAACATTTTACCCTCATAAAAATATAAATATACGATAAAAAGCAGATTTATAAAGCTTACTAAAGGCTCTATAAAATTTCTATCTAGAAAAATACTCTATTAATGGATTAATAAGCCTATAAGTACAATATCCCGCGATACTGAGTAATGCTGTTGTGGCAATTAACTTTAATCCAATTCCAAAGTCATTAAAATTGGGGTGTATATCATAAACTTGCGCAAATTTATCTTTAATTGCGCATGCTTCAAATCTTCCAAATTCTCCTTTTTTTCTACTCTTATTTATTCTGTCACAAACATTCATATGTTCCACTCTTCTTTCTATAGAACTTAAATTATTGATTCTTCTAATTTCTTCTATACTAGAATGCCCCCTCAACTCGGCAAGCGTGCTTATAGCATCTCTTCTATTAATCATTTTTGTAATAAGAATACGAAATTTATAAAGCTTGTTGTTCACAACACTTCCAACTTCTTCCCTTTTCTTATGCTCAAAATCCTGGCTTTTCCTTTAAGCTTCTCTTTTAATTCTTTGTCCATAGTTGCCACAACATCTTTTTTATCTACTAAATTTATTATCACTTTATCGACTTCTTCTTCAGTATCTAAAACTTCGATTTTATTTTCTTTAATATTCTTATCTAAAATCTGCAAAGCCAAAGAAGCAGCTTCTTTATCTCTTGCCTTTTTTGCTTTCTCTGCCAGTTTTTCCAACTCAGACACAACAGAAGACAAAACAACAAGTTTTCCAGAAACAGGCATCTCGCTAACATAGTCTATTTTTCGTTTTGCGCAATAAACTAAAAAGTTTGTATCTAATATTATTCTCATAAACTAAAAAGAAAAGCTAAGTTTAAATAACCTTTCATCTTTTTCTTTTTATGCAAGAAAAAGGGCATGTTTTAAGTGTTTTGAAAGAAACAAAACTGGCAGTTAGAGAAGAAAATATAATAAAACTAAAAGAGCTGAGCAACCAGACAATTCATGCTTCTTCTATACAGCAAGATGCAGATAATATACTTGTAGCGATAATGATTTATGCTTTAAGCAAAATTATAGAAAGGAGAAAATATACTTATTATAAAGAATGGCCTTCTTTTTACAAATCTTACACAGAGAGCATAGATTTAGCAATTAAAAACTTACAAGAAGATAATATAGAAAAATTCAGAGAAAATATGAATGAAATAAGGCGGCAGATAGAAAAATTGTCAGGCAGATTTAAAAAATATATTCAAGATGTTTTCAGAAAAGCTGAGATTAACAAAGCCTCTCGTATATATGAGCACGGAATAAGTATGGAACAAACAGCAAAACTTCTTGGCATTTCCATATGGGAGCTTGCAGAATATGCCGGACAAACCGGAATAAGCGATGTTGATTTGTCAGTTACTCTTCCAATTAAACAAAGATTAAAAAATGCCGAGGAGATGTTTGAAAAATGAAGATTAAAAAATACAACCCCTCTGATTTACAAGAAGTTACAAATTTAATTAGAGAAACTTTTAGAAAATTTAATTCAAAAGAAGGAACTAAAAAAGGTATAAAAAAATATTTAGACTATTATGACACCAGAAAAAATATAGATAAGATTAAAGAAACTTTTTCTAAAAACACTATATTTTTTGTTATAAAGAAAAAAAACAAAATAATGGGGCTCATTCGGGGAAGAAAGAACAAAATAGAAAATTTATTTGTAAAAGGAGAATATCACAATAAAGGAATTGGCAGAAAATTAGTTGAAAAATTTGAAAAAGAGGCAAAAAAACAAAAATCCAAAGAAATAAGGATAAGAGCATCTCTTTATTCTATTCCTTTTTATAAAAAAATAGGTTATAAAAAAACAACAGGAATAAGAAATATGAAAGGAATTAAAATCCAGCCTATGAGAAAGAGGTTAAAATGACCCCTAAAGCACTTATCTTCGACGCATCAACTTTAATAAATCTCAGCATGAATGGATTGCTTGATGTTCTTGCAAAACTCAGGAAAATTTTCCAGGGAAAATTTTTAATTACAGAAAATGTGAGATATGAAACAATAGAGCATCCTTTAAAAATTAAAAAATTTGAGCTAGGAGCTTTAAAAATTAACTTTTTGCTAAAGCAAAAAATTATAGAAATGCCTGATATTCTAGGAATAAGCGAAAAAGAAATCGAAGAAAAAACAAGAGAACTTTTGAATACCTCAAATCACACTTTTATTGCTCAAGAGAGCTATATTCGTTTAATTGACAGCGGAGAAGCTTCTTGTCTTGCTTTATCTGAACTTCTTAGCAGAAAAGGTATAAAAAACGCAATCGCGATGGACGAACGAACAACAAGAATGTTGTGTGAAAAGCCAGAAAATCTGCAAAAACTTCTTGAAAGCAAGCTCCACACAAAAATTAAAGTCAAAAAAGAAAATTTTTTGGCATTCTCGCAATTTAAAATAATAAGAAGTTGCGAACTGATGTATATAGCCTACAAAAATAAGCTTGTTGAGCTTGAAAACGGAAATGTTTTAGATGCTTTGCTTTATGCAGTCAAATATAAAGGCTGTTCTGTTTCTAGAAATGAAATCGAAGCCCTTAAAAATCTATAAGAGATTTTTGGGGCCCGAAAATCATAGATTTTCGCGGAAATGAAAAGGTTGTGACATAACTGTAAAGTAAACCAACAAACTTAACACTTGCTCCGCAAGAGAGAGTTTCTCGCAAGCTTATCCTGTTCGTTAAACTTGCTTGGCTTCACGGAATAGCTATTTTCTGCATTAATTAATAAAATTCTATTTTATTTCGAGCGAAGCGGGCTATATTCAGCAGAACAAAGCGAGGCTAATTTCTTCCATAGATGTTAAGTTGGGAACTTTACTTAACAATAACTTAAGATTTTTAAACTCTATTTTTCTTGTTTAAACAAGGGTGCGTAGTTCAACGGTTTAGAATTCCGGTCTCCAGAACCGGCGATGAGGGTTCGATTCCCTCCGCGCCCATAGTAATCTTTATAAATTCCATTTTCTTAATTTAAACATGGAAAAAAAGAGAAAAAATCCTGAAACATCAAAAAAGAGCATAGAAAAAGCAATGCTAGAAAACTTTGTAAACTTGCAGAAAGTTCTAACCAATTTGGCTGTAAAATTTGATTCTCTATCTGAACAAATTTCTAAGCTTCTGCAATTATTTGAAATTTCAGCCAAAACATTTGTTGAAAAACAGACGCCAGAATTTGGAGAAAAAAAGACAGACAAAGATTTTTTAGAAAAACTTGATAAATTACTCGAACAGAATAAAGTATTAGCAAAAGGTTTAACTTTAATGGAAGAAAAATTAAGAGAAAGGCTTTATGGTCCGCGTCTTGAAGTAAAAGAAGCAATTAGCGGGCCGATAGAATTTAAAAGAGAAACTGAAGAAGGAAGGCCAAGATATCCAAGACCCCAATTTTAGCTAATTTTTAAAATGTTAAGAATATCAAGCCACAAAACTAGAACTTTGTTTTTAGAAACCTTTACTAAAGAGCTTATTCTAAATTCTAACTCAAAAGAAACACCAGAAAAAATTTTGATTGAAGAAGTACTAAAAAAACCTGCAGGAAGAGGAATAGCCAGCATTATGAGAGAAATACCGGTTGTAAAAAAGGGGGGAGGAACAGGCAGATTTGAAAAGGGAGGCATAGGCGAAGAAGCTGGCGGGATAAGTGAGGGGGGAATTAGTAAAAGTAGCGGAGTAGGAACTAGTGGGATAAGAAAAGTTGGTGGATTAGGCTTAGGAATAAGTGAAGGAGGAATTGGTTGGGAAGAAAGTGGAGGCGGAACAAAAATCAGTGAAGGAGAAATAAATAAAATTAGTGGAACTGGAGGAATAGGAACAGGTAAAGGAGAAGAAATATCAAAACTATCAGAAGAACAAAAAATTGGAGTGTTTTGGCAGATGCCAAAAGAAACAAGCCCAGAAAATATAATTCTTAAACAAAAACTTACACAAGGAGGCCCTATACGCCCGTATATTCTTCCTCTGTCGATAGAGTCTCAAAAAATACAGGCAAAATTTACAAAACAAACTTTAGCCCCGGCATTGCTGCCTGCTGAAGGAGAGGTTAATTTAGGAAAACTTAACCTTCTTTCAAAAGACAAAGCAGTTACAATGATAGAATGTGCTGGCCCTGGAAAATTTATAATTATAAAAAGGGCAGGGCAAATAAAGTTAACAAAAATAACTTTGGCACAAGAAGAAATTAATGGAATAATAGAAAATTTTTCAGAAAGAGCAAGAATTCCTATAGTAGGCGGAGTTTTCAAAGTGTCTGTAGAAAATTTAACAATTACTGCAGTTATCTCTGAGTTTGTTGGAAGCAGGTTCATAATTTACAAATCTTCTCCTTATTCATTAATCAGTTGATCTAATCAAGAAAAAAACACCCTAATCAAAGGTGTTGTTAACTCTATATTTATTAATCAGTTGATCTAATCAAGAAAAAACACCCTAATCAAAGGTGTTGTTAACTCTACAGGTGATGGCTCTCCCAATTTTCCCTCTGCAAACAATAAACTGCTGTCCAATTAATAAATGTCTATTTTAAAATTATCAAGAAAAAATCTTTTAGTTTGCTGCCTTTTTTTGATTATCTCTCCCGTAAAAAAAATACCATATTGCCCATAAAAGGCATAAGGAAACTAATACAATTAAAATTAACAAAATTACTGGAGAAATTTCCATACTCGTTTGAATAGGGCTCTCTTTTTTACAAATAGGGCAACTGCCCCCATTTTCATAGACGCAATCAACTTCATCTTCATCGCAATCTTTGGTCCCATCGTAACAATAAGGATAATACTCTATATTTCCGAGCACTATTTGGATATCTAATTTAGGAGAAGGTTTGTTTGTCAGCTCTAATCGATTAACCAAAACCCCTTGTTCATCTCGAATTTCAGTGTAGTCTTTGCATCTAACAACCTTTTTGGCAACAATAGATAATTTCGTGTCGCATGATTTCCTTTCAATTATATTGTAAGAACATTTGTTCAAATCTTTACACTCTCTTGTCTGCTCCCCCTTCAAAAAAACTTTGTCTTCAACAATATCCCCAAAATTATAATTAAAATCGCATTGAGACCATTCTTCACACTGCCAGTTAAATGTGCACCCTTCTTTATATGTAGATGGTGTTTGTGAAGGTGTTTCTGTTTCTATTTCTACAGGAGGTTCTTCAGCTTCGATTATTCTAATTAAAGTAGGATCAAGCGTGACCACATACCCCATATCAACAAGCTCTGATTCTTCAAATTCTCTTTCTACATAAACTGAAATTTTGTTTTCTCCCCCAACAACCCACCCACTTATACCTTTAACAAAAAAACTTATTGCCAGGTTAATTATCTTTTGCATTTGAAAATATGGAGTTTCTTGAGGCAGAGAAAGATAAGAAGAGGTTCCAGAAGAAGGGATATAACTTGAAGTTCCACCTATGTAAGAAGAGGTTCCAGAAGAAGGGATATAACTTGAAGTTCCACCTATGTAAGCTGAACTGCTTGTAGGAATATCTTGGCTTCCTGTAGGAATTTGAGGAGTAGTTCCTCCTAAAATAACTGGATTATTGATGCTCACTATATAACCTTGTTTAACTAAATCTGCAAAACTAAGATAATTTTTTCCTATTTTTAATGTTTGAGAATCCACCACATCAATTATTTCTTCTGATTTTACTACAATTTTAACCATAAATTTTGTCTCTTTTGATCCAAAACTATAACCCCATTTGTATCTTTCTGAACTTTCTTGAACATTTATATTAAAACTTCCAGCGCCAATTTCTCTTTCTACTCCAGATGCAATAAAAGTGCTATACTTCAACAAATAAAATTCCAAAGTTATTTTTTCATCAGGTGTATTAAGCTCTATAACTTTATTCTTTATAGGAAAGGACTGCTTTACCTCTAAACTGACAACTTTTTTAATATCAACATTACTTACTATTTCATCCTTTGCAATTTTACCAGCTATCACAATCTCTTTTCGAAGGGTGGGTATAGGACCATGAACAACTTTTCCAGTTGTCTTAACATAATAATTTAAGTTTCCTATAACAATAGATATAAGCGCTACCAAGATTAACATCAAAATTAAAAATAAATTTTTGTAGGGTAACTTATTTGATTTTTTTATAATTTTGTCTTTTTTTGTCGGTCCTGAAATGAATTTTGTTTTAACTTTTCCATGGTTATCTCTATAACTTTTATAATAATAAGGCCCAAATGTCTTTTTTCCTCTTCTTATATATTTTTTGTACACCATTTCCTCTTTTACATAAAAATGAATGTAAGGTAACTATTTAAACATTGTTGTGATAAAAGGCAAAGCATCCAGATTATATCAAAAATAAGTTCGCGAGTTCAAACAAAAAAAGAATAAAAAGAGAAGGGAGGTCATGCATGTTTTTCCTCCCCTTATCCTCTTTTATAAATATATTAGATTATTCTCTTTTTAAATCATTTCTATGCTCTAAAGCATATATCAAGAAGTTTCATATTAACAAGGTTATGTTGTTAACTTTACCTTCCTAAACTCTATATCTAAAAATTAATCTTACAAAGTAGATAATTGAAGATAGATAATAAGAGAATTTTCAATTATCTATACAATTTTCTTGATCGCAAATAAGAGGATACTATTATTTTATATTAGAGAAACTATCTCAGCTTCCCTACATAAATTAAGAAATTAGTAAATTACCAAAAAAGTTTATAATAGTAAGCTCTATAATTAAAGACTAAATTATATTCACAATAACTTTTCTTTCTCTTGGCCCGTCAAATTCAGCCAAAGCAATGCCTTGCCATCTTCCTAATTGAAGTTTTCCGTCTTGTACAGGAATTATCTGACTTGGGCCAATAATGCTTGCTTTGATATGCGCATCTGCATTATCGTCTACCTTATCATGTTTCCAGATTCCAGAAGGAATTTGCTTTTTTAGAAAAGCTAAAATGTCATCGCAAACTGTTTTGTCATAATTCTCATTAACAATTACAGAACAAGTTGCATGCGGAACGTAAACTAAGCATGCTTTGCTGTCTTCGTCGCTTGCTCTATCAACAATTTTCTCAACTTCTTTTGTTATATCAACAATTTCCTCTCGCTTGCTTGTTTTAATTGCGAATTCCATAAAATAAAAACAAGAAGAAGATTTAAATAATTAACTTATTTTTCCAAAAACCGAAAGATTTAAATAATACAAAATATATAATTTGTATTATGAAAGAAAAATTAATGACTTTTAGATTGCCTTTGGAAGTGGACAAAGAAATAGAGAAATTAGCTTCTCTTGAAGATACTGATAAGTCTAAATTAATGAGAGAATTAATAGTTTTAGGAATTAAAGAAAGAAAACTAAAAAAAGCACTTAAATTTTATGTAGAGGGAAAAATAACTTTATGGAAAGCCGCCCGCCTCTCTGAGATTTCTCTATGGAAAATGATTGAGGTTGTAAAAGAAAAAAAGCTTCCTTTACAATATGGAGAAAAAGAATTAAAAGAGGATCTTAAAGCACTAAAAGAATGATACTTTCTAATGCAAGCCCTTTAATATATTTAGCAAAACTTGGAAAATTAGATATATTAAAAACTCTGTTTAAAGAGATAATTATTCCAAAAGAAGTATATGAAGAAGTTATTTTAGGGAAAAAAGACGGATTCTTTGATGCTTTGACAATCGAAAAAGCCGTTGCAGATGGATGGCTCAAAGTTAAAGAGATAAAGAGAGAGAAAGAAATAGAGAGGTTTGCTCCAGAACTTGATGAAGGAGAGACTGCTCTTATAAATTTAGCAAAAAGACTTAAAGTAGATTTAATTTTAATTGATGATGCTTCTGCAAGAACGATTGCTGAAAGTTTTGGTTTTAATGTTAAAGGAACATTGTATGTTTTATTAAAAGCTTATAAAAAGAGATTAATTGACAAAGATGAATTAAAGGAGCTTATAAACAAATTAGTTTTCTCTGGTTTTAGAATTTCGCAAGAACTCTACATACAACTTTTAAAAGAGTTAGAAAAGATTTAAATAATTTATTGTAGACATGCTCCGTCTTTACATCCATTTGGGCAAGTGTAGTCTACTACACCTATCCCTCCTTCCTCTAATGGACAAAATCTCTCTTGAACTACATCCTTGCCTGTAACAACATCTTTACCACATTTGTCTTCTTCTTTTATAAGTAAATCATTTATTGCATAACCTTTGTAAGTAACATATCCTTTAACATAATAGTCCTTCCCCCCGTCAGAATCATTACACAAACTTTCTCCTATGGGTGTATAAGAACTTTTATCCAAGTTTATATGGACTGCATTTTCTAATTCTTTATCTTGTGACATCCTCCACAGCCCTAAACAGGCTGTCCCATAATTAGTAAAGTATAAATACTCGTTTATCGTCGATATATTAAATAAATATATTATTTTACCGACGGTAAAATAAAGAGGTGAAAAATGACATACATAAATTCTTATAAAAGCCAAGATTGGCTTCTGCCAACATCAATTAAACAAATGATTCCAGATAAGCATATCTGTTTTTTTGTTGAAGAGTTTGTAGATTCTTTGAATTTTACAAATTTTGATATGATTTATGAGGGAGCAGGGCATCCGGCATATCATCCAAGAATAATAATGAAGATTATTATTCAAGGAATGCTTTCTAAGGAAAGATCTTCAAGAAAGCTTGCAAGTGCATGCAGAGAGAACTTTGTTTTTATGTATTTGGCTGAAAAAGTTCAGCCAAATTTTAGGACGATAGCGAGGTTTAGGAAGAACAATGCCTCTTTTATAAAAAATGCATTTAAGGAAACTGTAGATTTGGCTTCAGAGAGTGGATTAGTAGACTTGAATCTAATCTGTACTGACGGAAGCAAAATAAAAGCAAACTCAAGCAAGAAAATGTGCTTGAAGAAAGAACAGCTAGAAAGATTGGATTCAATCATCGATAAGATGATTGAAGAAGACGTCCAACAGGATGAAATAGATAAGGAAATTTATGGAGAAACTGAAGAAAATATAACTAATCTTGAGATTAAAAATCTCAAGGCGATAGTTAAGAACTATCGTGAAATAAAAGATAAAAAAAAGCTAAAAGAGAATTGTAAAAAAGCCATAGAAGAGTTTGATAAAGACTCTAAAATAAAAAGAGTCTCTTTATCAGATCCTGAATGCAGGATGATGAAGAATAAAAAAGGATTTTTTGAATTAGACTATAATACGCAATTTACAGTTGATTCGAAAAATCAGATAATTGTTGCAAATGATGTTTGCCAAGACCGAGATGATTCACATCAATTGCAACCACAAATAAAAAATGTAAAAGAAAACATCGAGTTAAAAAAAGATACAAAAGTTGCAGTAGACTGCAATTACAATAATGGAGAAAACTTGAAGTTTCTCGAAGAGGAAAAATTGGATGGATACGCACCCACCAAATCGCAAACACAAGAAATGGATAACAGAGAAAAGACACTTAGAGAAGATAATTACAAATATGATTGGGAAAAAGATGAAATTATTGTTAATGATATTAGATTAAAATATCATGCAACATGGATCCACCAAGATAAAAAGAGACAAAGAGTATACAAATCCAAAGATGGCAAATTTATTAAAAAAGTGCCAGAGTTTTTTAGAGAGAGATTACGAATGAAGAAAAAAATGGAAACTAAAGAGGGTAGGAGTATCTATAATATGAGAAAATTTGTTATCGAGCCAGTTATCGGAAATATCAAATATAATTTAGGATTTACAGAATTTTTAATTAGGGGATTAGATGGAGCAAAATTAGAGCTGAATATAGCAAGTATCGCTCACAATTTGAAGAAGATATGGATAGCGAGAGGTAGGATAAATAATAAAAATTTATTTTTAGTTTTTTATTCAATTATTGCCCCTAAAAATTTAAATGTGACACAGCCTGTAAAGGGTGGAGTTTCCATGATGACTCTCTTGGTTTAGGATGTAACTCCTAACTTTTTCTTCTTGCACAAATCCTACTGAAGCTGCAAATTTTCCTCTTGCCCAAAGATGCCCTTTTGGATATCTTAATCTTGCCTTTTCATTATGCTCAAAAAAAAGCTTTGCGGACAATCCTTTCAAATATTGCAAAGCCATTGCTGCAGACATATTCAAAGATATTTGAACTTCACAATGAATATGTTCAGGCATTACTGAAAGCGCAATTATCTTTATTTTGTGAAGAGATGCTGCTCTTCTAATGCAAGCAGAGATAAGATTTTTCTGCTCCTCTTTCTTAAACATTTTGTAAGCATATTTTGGCTTCCATTCAAGATGAAGCATCATTACTCCAACCGAGTGTGAATAATGGTTGTATTGATTTACTTGCTGTTGCATTAATTGTTGTTCCATTTTTTCCTCCGAAAAGTTTATTTAGTGAGAAAGCTATAGCTACATTGGATATTTTCAATGAGTTACAACTAACTCATAAAAAACAAAGTTGTTTAGAAATAAATAGTTTTGTTCGAGGAGACTACAGCCTAAAGGCTGTAGATTTCTTCACAATTAAATATTTTATTGTCTTTAGATAGTTATTTAGAAGTATACTCTTTAAACTTAATTAAGATGAGTTTGTGTCAGATCTCTTACAAACCCTTCTGGCAAAGAAGGATCTTTTAGATGTTGCTGTTCATGTTCATTAACTTTTATTTTTTGTGCTCTGCCAAGAGTGTTTAAAATTTTTATCTGTTTTGTATAAGTATCTGCAACTCCCAAAACTCCTCTGCCGATTTCATATTCTGAAACTTCTTGCGGGAGCCTAAAAGTAGAATAAGCGCTCGGAGCTCTTTCTCTTAACTGCATCTCATAATATCTTTCCATTTTCTTTTTCATAAGTTTTAAACTTATACCCTGCTTGTTTTGTTGGGAAAGGAAAGGCTGTTTTAAAAAATTATTTTTGAACTCTTTTAAACCTCTTAGATGTCAATAAATCAGAAAGCTCTTTTGGAACTGCTGTTTTTTTAGGTGCAATTTGAATTTCAACAATTTTATCATGGCAAACATCTTCTCCATATATTATTAATATTAATGAACCATTTTCTTCATGTAAGTATCGCCTAGGATTATTAGTTCCTAATTCAATATAGTTTTCTCTTAAAAAATCATTAACCTCCAAACCAATAATTCTTTCTTCTTCAGTCCCCCTTAATTTTAATTTAGGAGGAAGCCTGTAAATTTCTGTTCTTTTCATATAAGTTATCTCTGCTATCTGTTTATATATTTAATTATAATTCAAAACATATTTTTAATGCTTAGCTTTTTCTAATTTTGTTAATCTCTGACTTTTTCTGTATGAACTTATATCCTGCTTGTTTTGTTTTTTCTTTGCATTTTTCGCAGATTTCTTTTAGAGTGTAGGTTTTGCATAAATGGCATTTGCGGATGTTCATTTTTATTTTTCAAAAGTAAGTTTATCAACAAAATTTTCTGGAATTTTTTCTAATAATTTAGGGTTAAAACCAAAAACTTCTTTAGTTGGATTTAGCAATTTTGTTAGTAAAATCTGTGGATCAATCCCAACAAGTTTTGCAGTTACTAAATCTACATCAATTGAATTTTTCCCTCCAACAATTAAATTAAGATTTTCTTTTAATTTTCCTGCTTCAGGAGAAGGGCCGTCTATTGCAGTAAAAATTCCTTCGTTAATAAAAACACAATTAAATAAAGCTCGGTAAATTTCATTCATATCAAGAATCGCATAAGGGAGTATTTTTATTTCATGGTCATGATATTTTGGAGAGCGTTTTGGGTCTGGGATTAAGCCAAAGAGGTTTTTAGTAGAGAGAGTCAGAGCTATACTTCCATCTGTTTTAATTTTAGCAAAATCAATAAAAATTGTATCTTCATTTCTTAATTCAAATATTCTTTTAGGTACAACCCCATAAAGTTCTTTATGTTTTATAGGGGGAAATTTCTTTTCGATAATTTCTTGAATAATTTTTGGATCAGCAGTTTCTTTCTTCCATACCTCTTCTGTAACATTGATATACTCAACATTATATTCTTTTAATAATTCACTTAAACCTGTATATTCAAGAAACCATTTTTCTTGTTCTCTTAGAAAATCTTTCTTTTCGTTCATATTTTTTTCATTAACTACAACTTCACCAGTTTCTAGCAAAATTTTATTTCTCCACGCGGTATGGCTTTCAATGATTACTTTTTTCCCTTCTAAACAATCAAAAAGCCATTGCAAAGGCAAGGGTTCTGTATACTGCCCTTTGCTTGGCTCTACCCAATTTGGCTTGATAATAAAAGTTTTTCCTTTTAGATTTAATTTGTTAATGAAGTTTTTAAATTCCTCAAAAGTTCTAACTTTCATAAATACAGTTTCTTCTTTCATTTTTCCACACTGAAAACACAGCCTTCTTGTTTGGCTTTTTTTTCTATATCCTGCAGAATCTGCTGAAGCTTGATATTAGCATCTTTATAATCTTTGTTTTTAATTTCAAGAGAGAACCTTCCTGCAGCAAGGTAGGTTATATTTTTATCTTCGGGCAGGATTTTCTTTATTCTTACTATGCCGTCTTCTGCCTCGCTTTTTAAAGAAAATTTTTTCTTAACAATAACTTCTTTTTCTTTTTTTTCGTTTAAAATTTTTAATAGCTTTTCCGCTTCTTCCCCACTCATTAGTTCATCAAGCAATTTCGGCTCTTGTTTTACTTTTTCTAAAAATTCAACTAAACTTGATTCTTGCTTAATTTTTTTTATTATATTTTCAGCATCTTTTAAAATTGTCTTTAATGTCGCTGCTAAGTTTCTTTCCTTTTCGTATGACTCCATTAATTCTCTTTTTTCCTTGGCTGTAACTCTTCTTAAGCTGAGGTGTATGTTGCCTGAGTTTTCTATCCTTAGAATCTTGCATACAATTTTTCTTCCAGGAGATACATAGTCTCTCAAATTTCTTATTCTTCCTGGAGCTACTTCTGATGTAACAAGCGTAGCTTCTTTGCCATAATCTTCAATTTTGCAAAAAACCGCAGTTCCTTCTATGTTTTTTACAGTGCATAAAATAATCTGCCCTTCTTCCAGTTGTTTTTCCATCTTGGTTGAATTTGTTTACTTTATTTTTAACTCAGAACTTCAATGATTTTTGCCTTGATTTTTGCCTTGCCTCCGCTTGGCTCAGCTAAAATGCTGCCGCATATTAAGCATTTTACTTCAGAAGTTGCTTTTCCAAATACAATCTGCTCATTCATGCATTTTGAGCATCTTACTTTAACAAACTTGCTTGTCATAAAGATGTTTAAGAAATAGGCATTATAAAGGTTTTGCTTTCATATTTTTACCATCTCGATTTCAAGCCTTTTTTTCAGGGCTTCGATGAATTCCTGCTCTTTGTCTTTAGATATTAAACAGCCTGCAGCTAAAGCATGCCCTCCGCTTTCTCCTCCAACTTCTTTAACAACAGAATCAAGAATTTCGCGGATATTTCTGCCGTTTCTTCCTGCAATTCTTGCAGAGATTTTTATTTTGTTTTCATTGTTGGCCATTGTTATTATGGCTGTGCCTTCTTTGTAAAGAGAAGACATAGATAGCATTGAAGCAAGTGTTCCTATTATTGTGTCTTTTATGTTGCTTTTTGCGTTTATTATTATATAGTTGTCGCCCTCTATTTTTTTCATGTTAGAAATAAAATTTAGTCCTGCGATTAGGTGCTGTTTGTAGCTCGCATAGATTTCTTCTGCTTTTTTCCTTGCTTTTTTGCTTCCCATGCACAAAGAAAGCGCTATGTTGCTGTGGTCTAATCTAGAGCAAGAGTTTATTATTGCAGAAAGCTCCCTCGCGTCTTCTAATTGAGTAAATAATTTCACAAGATAAATATTGCCTATAAAATCCTCGATTTCTTTGTCGTTTCTTCTTAATAAAATTGCGGTGACAAGCTTGGACATTTCTTCTTCATTCAATTCTATTAAGCTTTTATAGTTGCCATTTTCTTTTTCTATTCCTGCTTCTTTTAAAAGTCCTGCCGCTCCTGTTGAACTTCCAGTTACACCTGGAATAAACATGCTTGAACTGAATTCCAGGGTTTTGTTTAATGGGCGAGTGGCAGGATAGAGAAGAAGGCCTTTTTTAATTAGCATTTCAGCATCATTTATTATTATGTTTCCTATTTTGCCAATATTTTTCTCCAGCATATCTCCAACCATCCCTATAACTGCCAGATTAGCAAGCTCTTTGTTTTCCTTGCTTATCTCTTTCACAAAAAGATAAGTTAGGCACGAGCCTGAAAGTTGCTCTTGATTATAGAGATGAGGATTTACAATTCTTACATTGTCTTTTAAACTTGTTTGTTTACCAATTTCATGGTGGTCTAGAATAAATATTTCATTGTCTAATTGGTTTAAATGCTCAAGACTTCCTGAACCTAGATCTAAAAAAAACAATAAATCTTTTTTTGGCAGTTTTTCTATAAGCTCTTTTTCTAATTGCTTTATTATTTTTATAGAAAATTTTTTATCTAATTTTTGCAAAGCAGATGCCATTATAGCTGCAGAGCATATGCCATCTGTGTCATGATGTGAGATAACGAGTATTTCTTTGTCCTGTGCGATAAAGTTCTCTGCGAGTGTTTTAATCTTTTCAAGCATTTTTCCTCTTTTACACCTTTCTAGAAGTTTCTTAAGGTTGTCTGTCTGAGTATTTTTTAACTTTGGAAATTCGAGCATAAACAATTGATAGGGCTCTTTTGGATTTTTTATCTTGCTTGTGTTTTTCAAGATGTTTTTTTATAATGTTTTGTTTTTTTTCAAGATTTGATAAAGCAGCATTTTTATCTAAATTATGCCCCTTGAGTATTTGATTAATTTTTTTTCCAATTAACTTTGCTTTTGGAATGCCATAGCTGTCTCTTAATTCAAGCCCTATTTTTTCAGAGGTTAGGCCTTGCTTTACCAGCTTTAAAACAATTGCTTCGATATCTTGCTCGCTGAATTTAAGCCAAACAGGCTTATCTTTTTCTTCTTTGTTTCCTTCGCTTGCTGTTTTTCCCTTTGTCATGTTTAAACCTATTTATAGGCATTTAAAAACCTTGTTGTGAATTGAAAAGTAGTTAAAATATTAAATTATAAAAAGGTTTCGCGGCATAGATTCTATTTCTTATTTTCCAACCTGAGCTTCAATCATTTAAAATTTTTACTAAAGCTGATGCTGTCCTAGAAAGAGATTCAGAAATTTCAGAGGGCTCGGTTCTTGTTGGGATTGTGTATCCCACCTTATAAGAAAATCTTTTGGGGTTTCCTCTAATCCTTTTTCCCCAAGCACATGAACATGGAGGCCCCGCAATTCTAGCATCATTCAAGCTGTCAAAAAGAGCATCAGAGGGTTTTTTACCACTTGAAACATCTACAAAATATGTTGAATCTAAAGTATCAAAATGCTTTCTTACTATATGAATCTCTTCCTTTTCATTCCAGCCAACAACATAGCAAATGGCATGTTCGTCAAGAGGAGCCATGGAAGTTGCTTTCCTTAGATTATACCCTTTATGCCTTAGCGAATATTTTAGGCTTCTTATTATCTCGTTCCTTTCACCAGTCATCTCAACAAAAGGAATTAAACTCTCGTCCCATCGGTAATTTATTGATAGAGTCCCATTCTTAATCTCTCTTTCAATCCTTTGCATATCTCCTTCAAGATAGATATCATGGGTTTTCAAGACTTCAACACCTCCCAAGGTAATAACCGCGCGTCTGTCAAGCATATTTTCAGAAGTAGAGAAGCCTATTAACATAAGACTAGCAGGAACGCCAGAGTTTTTCAGTTTAACTTCAACTGGATGTTCTATACTCATCAAGACATTATACAAATATTGTTTATAAGTATTTGTATTCTCTAAAGCTTCTTTTTAAAAATTAAAAAGGTATATAGCCCCGCCAGAATTATGTACAGGTTTTGACAAGATTCATAGGTTACAAAATCACCACACTTTTTGAGATTTAACTGACTTGTGAGATAATCTAAACTCATTAAACCTAAATCATCCCAAAAATCAATCCTGCAATGGTTGAATAGATTATCACAAGAGAAATATAAACTACTGTTTTCTTTGTTCCTAAAACTTTTCTAATAACTAACATGCTTGGAAGGCTTAAAGATGGTCCTGCTAAAAGTAATGCGAGAGCAGGTCCAGAAGCCATTCCTTTAGCTATTAACGCCTGTAATATTGGAATCTCAGTTAATGTTGAGAAATACATAAATGCTCCAAATATTGAAGCAATTAAATTGCCTGTTATAGTATTTTGCCCAACAAATCTTTCAATAATTGTCTGGGGAAGTAAAGGCATTATAAATCCTGCAATAAACACACCTATAAACAATAAAGGCAATAACATCTTTGAAAAGCTCCATGTTTCTTTAAGCCATTCACCAGTTGTTTCTTTTTGGAATTTAAATACAACTAACAAGACAGTAGCAATAGCAAAAGAAAACATTAAAATGTATTTTAGAGTCTGTTCGATTTGCAGTCCATTAACAACTAAAAGTCCAATCATTAAACCAAAGAATATTAAAAGAATCTTCTTAGAAATTTGAGTGTCTTTACTCTCTTGCATAAATAATCCTCCTTGCTCTGCTTTTTCCCTAAAAATTAAAGCCATTGTTAAACCAACTAAAATGGAAAGTAAAATTGCAGAAATCATTCTTGCTAAACCTATTTCATAACCTAAAACCGACATTGTTAAGAAAATTGCAGCAATGTTAATAGCAGGTCCAGCAAACAAGAAAGTTATTGCAGGTCCAAGCCCAGCACCTCGTTTTCTTATTCCTGCAAATAAAGGCAAAATTGTGCAAGAACAAACTGCTAAAATTGCTCCTGAAACAGAAGCTATTGAATATGAAATTATCTTTTTAGATTTATGTCCGAGATATTTTAAGACTGCATCTTTTTTTACAAAAACAGAAATTGCTCCGGCAATAAACAATGCAGGAACTAAACAAGTTAAAACATGTTTTTGAGCATAGTCATGCAATAAATCAAAAGCAGATAAAATAGAAGTTCTAAACCAGTCAGAGTTGGAAGGAACAAAATATAAAATTACAAATACGAGCACTATCCAAAAAAACATATTCCAATCTTTTCTTTCCATTTTATTTAGAACTCTTTTTAATTTCTTTTTTGAGTCTGCTGACAGAAGGCAATTCTTTAATAAAGAAGATTTTTTTGTTAAGTAAGGTAACTGGCAAGTTTTTCTTGTTTACTGCAATGTTTTTATGCTCGGATATAAACCGCCCATATTCTATCGCTCGTAAATCGAGAGTATTTTTATCATAAAATTTTTCAAGTCCATTTATGAGATTAACAACTTCTAGCGTAATTTTACTAAACTTTCTATCTTTATCTACAACTTTCTCATACACAAACCATATTTTAATTTTTTCCATCTTAACTATTGCTTATTTAGAACTTTTTTTAATTATTTCCAACAGGTCTTTTTCAGATTTAGGCATTCCTACCCAGATTAGTTTTCCGTCTCTAACCAATGCAGGACTTGCCATTGCGCCAAGTTCAATCAATTCATTGATATCATCAGAATATTCAACATCTGCATTAATTTTTCCTTCTTCTTTAAGTTTTACAACCCAATTGTGAAGTTTTGTGCAAGTCGAACAACCAGAACCGATAACTTTAATTCTCATTTTTAACTCCTTTCGCTCTGTCCTGAACTCCAAGAACAACCAAATCTTCTTCTGCTTTTATTCCTCTAATCTCGTCTTTTTTCATATAAATCCCCTGATTTTTTGATAAGACATGTTCTCCATTTATATCTGTAAAAACTCCTTTCCCCTCAAGAACCATTAAAAAGACAGCGTAATCCTCTTCATGTGGCGGAATTTCAACACCTTTTTTTAAGCATATTAATGCAGTATGAAATCCTTTAGAATTAAGAAAATGTTTCTTAATTGGTTTTTCATTAGAATATTCAATTTTTTCATTTAAATCATAGGTTTTCATGAGCAACATCCTCCTTTTGTTTCTAATTCTTCTTTTCTCAATTCTAATTCTTTTTTAACTCTGGGCAATATCTTTGTTGTTTTAACTATCTCTTGGGCTTTTTCTCTTGTTTTATCTTTCTCTGCAAAGCTTATTGCTTTAGCAGGGCATAAATTTGAACATGTTTGGCAACCAACTAAACAATTATTAGGATTAATCACTTTGGGTTTATTCTCTTCAAAATTAAATTTGTATACTCCTCTACCGCATGTTGTAACACATAATCCGCAACCAATACATCTTTCTTTATCTACTTCAGGATTCCAGTTAATTTTTTCTCTTGAAATTCCATGCCATTCTGAAAATTTTTTATCTTTTTGTTCCATGATACATATTGATATATATCAATATTTAAATCTTTTGTTAGTGGAAATTCCTAACTGGCAACAAAAAAACAGAAGTTTAAACTTAATGGTTTTGCAATATCCATTCTTGATTTTGCAAAGAGAAAAATAACAATATTGGAGATACTTGCTCCTTTTTTAAACATTGATAATGCGATTAGAGGAAATACAACTATATCAGGAATATTTTTTTAGGGGTTGCCGTCAAATTCACGTTTTGTCTAAAACCTTTTAGTCAAACTCTTTTTGTGCCAGATTATAGCTACAGCAAAAAACAAAGTGGTAAAGCCTGAAAGGATTAATAAGTTAAGAACCGGGGAAAAATAACTAATGCCTTCAACTGAATATCTGGCTATATCTGTATAATAGGTTAAAGGAGAAATGAATGAGATAAGTCTACTTCCATCAGACATTTGATTAAGAGGAATAAATACTCCACTTATAAAAATCAAAGGAAATTTTATTAGAGTAGACAACATCATTATGTTGGAAGGCTTATCAGTAGGTGGTGCAGATAGAACCAACCCAAATGCAGAAAAACAAAAAGCAGCTAATATTGTACCTAACACCAGACTTAGGGTTATAATTCCCATTCCCAACAACGCAACACCCAACAAAAGGACAAAGGATATTATAAAGAGTCCAAACAGAAAGGATGCTAATATATCCCCAAAAATGATTGCCCATAGAGATATCGGGGCCGAAACAATCCGCTCAAAGGTTTTTGTACTCGTTTCAGTTGGTGCTATAGCTGGGCCAATAGAAGTTGATGTGAAAAAAAGAGCCATGGCCAGCAAACCGGAAAATAAGAATTCCATTGTCAGTTCTTTACCTAAAGCAAAAGCAATGAATAAAAATGCTGGTAAAAGCAGGCCAAAAATTACCACCGGCCCTTTCATATAGTATATAGATAAATCTTTTTTAACGATAGCCAATGATCTTTTTATCTGCTCTACAAACTCTAAAATGTTCATTTTTTCTCACCATAAGTCAACTTTACAAATATATCCTCAAGATTTGGTCCTAAAGTGTTAATAGATAAAATTTTGTTTTTTGAAGATTGAGAATATTTGAACAAGAGAGGTATGATTTCTTCTGGGTTTTCAGTATAAAGTCTTATTTTATCACCTATCTTTTTTATTGGACCTACTTCTTTAAACTTGAGTTTTTCCATATCCACTTTTTTCTCAAACGCAACCTCGATGGATGAAGTGCTCTCAATTATGTGCTTTAATCTTGCGGGTCGATCTATGGCCACAATTTTCCCATAATTCATAATAGCAACTTTATCACATAGATTATCTGCTTCTTCTATGTTATGAGTTGTTAAGATAACGGTTGTTCCTTCATCATTAAATTTTCTGATAAGCCCCCTTATTAGTCTAACACTTTCCACATCAAGGCCAGAGGTAGGTTCGTCCAGAAACAATAATTTTGGATCATTAATCAACCCCATTGCAATAATTAGCCTTTGCTTCATTCCTTTGGAGAATGTTTTCACTTTGTCGTTTTTTCTTTCAAGCAATCCAAACAATTTCAGCAAATTTTCTGTCCTTTCCTGTATTTTTTGTTTTTCAATACCATATAATTCCCCTATCAGTACCATATTTTTGTAAGCAGATAAATCCACATAAGCATTCGCCATTTCAGGGACGATCCCCATAAGCTGCTTTGCTTTCAAGGATTCTTTTTCCATATTGTACTCGTTTACATAAATACTGCCTTTGGTGGGGTTGAATATGCCAGTAATCATTCTAATTGTGGTTGTTTTGCCTGCACCATTAGGACCAAGCAAGCCAAATATTTCTCCTTTCTCAACTTCAAAGCTTATATTGTCTACGGCTGTAAAAGAATTGAATTTCTTTACTAATGATTTTACTCTAATAATTTTGTTCTTCTTAGTGCCCATCCTGAACTCCTAAAATTGATAATTTATCAATGCATTTAATTCCCCTGATTTTATCTGAATCCATGAAAATAGAATCTCCTTTATTCAGTTCTTTTTCTCCTTCTTCACCGGTAAATATTCCCCTACCTTCCAAAATAAAAAAGAACACTGCGTATGGTTCAGGATGTGGCTTTATTTCCTGATTTTTTTCTAAACCAACAATAACAATATTAAACTTATCTGATTTCAATATATCTTCTTTACAGGGTTTTTCTGAAGAAAATTTACCTTTTGACATTAGATTTTTGATGTACATATTATTTACCTCCAAATTGTTTCTTATAAAATTCAGCCATTTTATCTATCATCTTTTTTCTTTCAATAACCATCTCAAGCCAGCTCTTAAGATAGTCCTTACCCTTCTTAGTTATCTGATACATTCTACTATCAGGGCCAGATTCACCTTTTTGCCAATTAGATTTTAATAGCCCTTCTTTTTCCATTCTCCTTAATGTAGTATACATAGTCCCTGATTTAATTATGTGTCTACCTTGGCTGATTTCTTCTATAGATTTTATTATCCGATATCCATAAGTTGGTTTTTCACATATCACTCTGAGTATTAGAAATTGCAACCATCTTTTTTCAGGATAACCACAATTACAATTTTTATCACACATAACACTATATAACATTGTTATATATTTAAATCTTTTGTTTAAAGCCAAATTCTCCAGGTATAATAAATTCCTACAAGAAGAAAGATTATAGCAATCGCATATCTCATATATTTTTCAAAAGTCTGGACTTTGTTCATTACTTTTCCAAGTTTAGAAACGCTGAAAGTTAGGATGAATGCAAAAATAATAACTGGAAGTCCTGTAGCAAAAGAGAAGATTGAAGGAATTAAAAATGCATCAGAATATTTTAATGCTAATGGAATCAGCATTCCGAAGAATAAAACTGCGCTAAAAGGACAAAATGCTAAAGCAAACAAAACTCCAAGTAAGAAACTTCCCAAATATCCTTTTTCCGAAAGTTTTTCTTTTATTTTGTTTACTCTTTCTCCCGATTTTAAAGATGGTAATTTTATTATGTTCAACATGATTAAGCCGAAGAGAATAAGCAAAGGACCTAAAATTCTTTCTCCGTATTTTTGAAGAAACAAAGATACTGCTTGAACATTAATGCCGACATAAACAATTAAACTTGCTAATAAAACATAAGTGAACATTCTACCAAGAGTATAGACAAAACCAGTAATCAATGTTCTTTTTCCATTGTCTATTTTTTTAGAAATATAAGCAATAGCCGTAATGTTTGTTGCAAGAGGGCAAGGACTTAGAGCAGTCATTAATCCAATAAAAAAGGCAGCAATTAAAGGAAAGCTATTCATAGACATAGCTTCCATAAAAGACATTAAACTCATTTTATACTCCAGAGAGCTTACTTTCAATAATCCCTTTTAGATAATCTATATATCCTTGTTTATTGTCAATTTTATACCAGACATTAACATTTTCTTCTTTTGTAAACTTGCCGTCTTTATAATAAACTCCAATCCATAAAGAAGAGCCAGTAGCCTCATATTTTTTTACAAGAATTGAATTTTCTGGAAGTTCTCCGTTAATATGCCCAAAAACAATTTTCCCAGATTTTAATTCGTTGGAGAAATAAGTATTAATTGTTTCTTCTGCATAATTCCCAACGGTCTTGCATGAATAACATTGATTAGTTCCATGAAAATGATAAACTTCGATTTTCTCAATATCTCCTGAAATTTGGGCACCTGATGCAGTCACATTTCCAGTAAAATACTTCGGAATTGTGAATATTAATAATAAAACTACTGCAATTCCAATACCTGCATAAATATATTTTTTATTCATTTTGTTATTTCAATCTTTAGACTTTCTAAAGGAAGCTCTTCATATTGCCTTTTTGAGATGTCTTTATCTTCACCCAATATTTTAACTTTGAGTCCTGCCTTTTTTATTTTATTAAGATAATCTTCTTTTTGTAATGCTCCTGCAACACATGCAGTTAATAGACCTTCATCTTCTTTTTGCTCTTCTGTAAGCTCTCCAGTTAAAACAATATCTGAAACAAACATTTTACCGCCTTTCTTTAAAACTCTGTAACTTTCAGAGAAAACTTTGTCCTTATCGGGAGCAAGATTAATTACACAATTACTGATTATAACATCGATGGAATTATTTGGTATTGGAAGTTCTTCAATATCTCCTAACTTGAACTCTACATTCTTATAATTATATTTTGTAGCGTTTGCTCTCGCCTTTTTTATCATTTCTTCAGTCATATCTACACCTATAACTTTTCCATTATCTCCAACTTTCTTAGAAGCTAAAAAGGCATCAAATCCAGCACCACTGCCTAAGTCTAAAACAACATCTCCTTCTTTGATTATTCCAAGTGCAGTAGGATTACCGCATCCAAGACCAAGATTAGCCTCAGGCACATTGTTTATTTCTTCATTTGAATATCCTATGTCTTTAGAGATTTCCTGATTAGACAAGCCACACCCACAATTGCATGAGCATCCCGAATTGGCTATTTTTGTATAGCCTTCCTTGACAATAGATTTTATTTGATTATTTTTCATTCTAACAAATTGATATTTATCAATATTTATAAAGATTGTGCTAACAACAATATAGTTTATCGGGAGTTTTTCCACCTAAATCTCCAAAGGGATTTCCATATTGTTTTATATTCTTTATCATTTCATTTACTGAATCTGGCTCTATTCTTTGTTTAACTAATTGTTTTCTTAAGTCCCTTATCATAGAAGACAAATCAATTTTCATTGGGCAATTTTCTTGGCATTGTTTACAGGTTGTGCAGAAAAACGCCCCGTTGTTGTAAGCCTTTTTATTTGATTCTTTAAAATAAGATGAAATTACGCCTTTTGCACCTGGAAAATATTTAGCTCCATATCTTGTAAATATTTGATGATAAACAGGGCAGAAGTTGACACAAGCCCCGCAATTAATACAATAAAGCAATTCTTTAAAATCTGAGTTTAATATTTCACTTCTTTTATTATCTAGTAAAATCAAATAAACTTCTTTTGCTCCTTGTGCTCCGGTAATTAATTTATTTTGAATATCTGCTGTTTTGCTTGGTCCTGAAATAATACTCACATAAACAGGGTAATCCTGCCCTGTTCCAAAAACCCCTGCTGCTTTAACAATTTTTAATGCTTCTTCTCTTGTATTAACAATCTTATCAAAACTTGTTAAAATAATATGCTTGTCTGGAATTCTTGAAGTTAAAGAGATATTCCCTTCATTTTCTAAAATAAAAACACTTCCTTCAGAACTAATAATATTTGCACCAGTAATCCCGACTTTAGCTTTATATATTTTTTCTCGTAAATATTCTCTTACAAATTTAGCAATATCCTCTGGAGTTGCTTTGACTTCTTTTCCAAATTTTTCTTTTATCTTTTTAGAGATTTTTTCAGGAGTTAAATTAACAGCAGGAAGAACTGGATGCAAATCTTCTCCATTAAAAATCTGAACTATAAAATCTCCTAAATCAGTTTCAATTAATTCTTTGTTTTTTAATTCCTCATTAAGATTGATCTCATTAGCAGTATTTGACTTGGATTTAATCACTAATTTTTCTTTTCCAATAATCTCCCTTATTTTCTTATTTGCTTCTTTTGAGTCTTTTGCTTCAATTACTTTAATTCCGTTTTTTGTTAAGTTCTCAATAGCTTTTTTCTTTAGCCCAATAATATTATTAATAGAATCTTCTTTTATTTTTCTTAATTCTTCTCTAAAAGTTTCTTTTTCTTCTTCACTCAATAGTTTGTCTCTTTTTTCTTTATATGAATACATAATCGGCAAGACTACTTTTTGAGTTTCTTTGTTATTTTCAATTTCTTTTGTTAAGTTAATTGGTTTCATTTTCTTTTTTAGAGTTTTCAAATAATTCGCTTATCTCTTTTACTTCTAATCCTCCAGAGTTTTCTTTTAAATGTAAATAGCACATAGGGCAAGAAGTGCATAAAACTTTTGCTTTTGTTTCTTTTGCCATGCCAATTCTTTCTTTAGCAATAGAGTTTGCAAGTTCTGGCTGAGTTGACTTAACTCCGCTTCCACCACCACAGCAAAAAGAATAATTTTTCGATAACTTCATTTCTTTCAGATTTCCTGATTTCTTAATTATGTCTCTTGGTTCTTCATAAATTCCTTCATATATTCCTAAATGACAAGGGTCATGATAGGTTATATCTATTCCTAATTTTTTAGGATTGATTTTGCCTTCTTTTACTGCTTTTGAAATTGTTTGAGTTATATGTTCTACTTTTATGTCCCATTTTTCAATTAGTTCAGGATAGTTTTTATTAAACATATGAAAACATGCAGGACAAGACGTGATTATTTTTTTAACTCCTCTATCCTTAAATAGTTTGAAATTTTTTTCAGCAAGTTCTTTAGTTTCTTTTTCATGACCTGCATTTAAAACAGGATTTCCGCAACATACTTCCAAATCCTTTAACATAATAAAATCAATTCCTATTTTATTCAATATTTTCTTATAGTTCTCTTCTAAATCCTTTGCTACGAATTTAGTCAAGCATCCCGGATAATACAAAGTATTTCCACTGAACAAATTTAATATTCCCATTTTATATCCAATTATATATTGAGCTCAATAAATAAAAAGCGAGTCCAATCATAACTATTCCCGCTCCAAGCCTCATCCATTTTTTATTTCCTTCAACCCAGTTAGTTATCTTCTCTGTTTTTGTTCCATAATAAGCAACTAAAACCATTACTAATAATGGAAGTATGAAAATAAAATTGTAAAGTAATAAATAAGGTATGCCAAAGGTTTTATTGATGTGCATTAAACTTAAAATAGCTAAATAAATTCCGCCTGTGCAAGGGAGTTCTACTAAAGCTACAATAGCTCCTAGAAGGATAACTGCCCAGAGCGTCCCTTTTTGTGTGATTCTCTCTAATGTGGGTTTCATACTTACTGGAATTCTTAATGAAACTCCTTTTCCATACCAAAAGAAATCTTTTATTTCAATTAGTCCTCCAATAAAAACTAAAATTCCTGCAAGAACAATAACATAATTCATTATTCCTGAAAATTCAGTAATAATTTTCATAATGCCTAAACCTGCTAAAAAATAAACTAAAAATATTATGAAAACATAAATTAATCCATACTTTAATGCTCTTTTTGACGATGCCATAGACATCATGGTTGCAAGTAAGAAAATTAAAACTCCAAAAGCACAAGGATTTATTGAATCAATTAATGCTGCAATAACAATACTCCCAAGAGTCAATGTTTGAGAATTTGGATTATCTGAAGATACCCTGTCTGAGATTTCTTTCATAGGAGTGCAGGTTGTAACTGCATTTTTTAAATTATTAATAATGGGGGAATCTCCAACAAAATAAGAATAACCTTGCTTACATTCAATTACTAAAAAAGGAACCCCCCTTTGATACTGGCTGATTCCTAATTCATCTGCAAATTTAGTATATTTATCCCTGTTTTCTTGATTATTATAAACTTCTAATTGATAGACATTAACATTTTCTATATTATCTACTTCTTCTAAAATCCCCTTGTCTTTTACATTTTCACAATGCGGGCAACCTTCGCCCCAGAAAAAATAAACATTTTTTTGATTATCTGTAATTTGTTCAGCAGAAATATTACTCACAAAACTAAAGATTATGATTAAAAATAATAGTGCAATTATCTCTTTTTTAAATTTTAATACCATAATATATTGACAATTATCAATATTTATAAATCTTTTGAAAAATAAAAAAGATAAAAAAATAAATTATTTATTCAGAAGGTGTTGTAAGAGCATGACATCCGCCAGCCTTATTTCTCATAGGGCATCCTTCAGAGCCATGACATCCTCCATTTGAATTATGCATAGGGCAATTTGCCGCATTGTCACATACTCCATCATTATTTGCATCAACGAAACCATTTGCCTGATTTTTATATGGACAATCACCTGATTGTGCATTGTCACAAACACCATCATTATTAGTATCAACAAAGCCAGTTCCTTTTGTTATAACATTATTGCCTTTGTTTGCAATTTGTTGTGCATAAACAAAACCAACCGCTCCAATGATTGCTATAGCTATAATAATGCCCGCAATAATTCCCATTATTTTTTGGTTCATATTTCTTCACCTCCTTTCAAGTTGTTTAAGTTTAGTATTCTCATTTTATATCCTCAATTATCTTGCCGTCTTTTAAGATAATTTTGTGTTTTGTTTTTTTGGCAATTTTGTCGTCATGAGTAGCAATAATGATTGTCACTTTTTCCTTCTTATTTAAAGCCATAAGCAAATCCAATATTTTTTCACCTGTCTTTGAATCCAA
>Ga0315275_10000359_pt1 | contig 37718 bp, 37 predicted proteins | sample YL17G03_0_MG_FD_205557 | JGI IMG/M metagenome (GOLD analysis project Ga0315275, IMG submission 205557) | Sediment microbial communities from Yellowstone Lake, YNP, Wyoming, USA - YL17G03_0 | ecosystem: Environmental > Aquatic > Freshwater > Lake > Sediment | place: USA: Wyoming | collected... | reverse complement strand
CAGGCGGTAGCGCGGGTTCCACCGCGGGCGGCGCGGCGGCGCGCGGACCGTTCAGCGCGTTGCGCTCCGCGGCGGCCGGGAGCGCCTGGGCGGACAGCGCGCTCAGAGCCAGAAGGACCATCATGATTACGGCCCCGGCCCCTGCCTCGAAGCGGCTTCTGGATCGGCGGTACGGCATGCGATTGGGCATCCGGCTCGTCCTTGACAGGTCCACAGCGGCGGCTTAGCGTCCGCCGCAAGCCATTCGGTTGCATCCGGAACGCAGGTCAGTTATCGGCCTTGGCCTCCGGCACTTGAGGGCACCCGCGGCGGGCTTTCCAGGCCCCCGCGGGAGGCCCCGGTGCCGTGATTGTCTGCCCCGCACCGGGCGCCCCGGCGGGGGAGGGTGGGGGAGTCCCGAGGGTGGACTGGATTCGTATCTCCGAGGCCGGCCGCCACGTCGGCCAGGCCGTCGAGCTGCGCGGCTGGCTCGACCAGCGCCGCTCCAGCGGCAAGGTCCTGTTCCTGATCGTCCGCGACGGCTCCGGCCGCATGCAGTGCGTCGGCAGCGTCAAGGACCTGGGCGAAGAGCTCTTCGCCCGCCTCGACGCCCTGCCCCAGGAGTCGGCCCTCTCGGTCACCGGCACGGTGCGCGAGGACCGGCGCGCCCCCGGCGGGTACGAGCTCTCGCTGACCGGCGCGATCGTGTGGCACGTGAGCGAGCCCTATCCGATCACGCCCAAGGAGCACGGCGTCGAATTCCTCATGGACCACCGCCACCTGTGGCTGCGCTCCAGCCGCCAGCACGCCATCCTGCGCGTGCGCGCCACCCTGGCGGGGGCGCTGCGCGATTTCCTCGACCGCCGCGACTTCGTGCTGATCGACGCGCCGGTGTTCACGCCCGCGGCCTGCGAGGGCACCACCACCCTGTTCGAGACCGACTACTTCGGCGACAAGGCGTACCTGACGCAGAGCGGCCAGCTGTACATGGAGGCCGCGGCCATGGCGTTCGGCCGCGTCTACTGCTTCGGGCCGACCTTTCGCGCCGAGAAGTCGAAGACCCGCCGCCACCTCGTCGAGTTCTGGATGCTCGAGCCCGAGGTGGCGTTCGCCACGCTCGCCGACGTCATGAAGCTCGAGGAGGAGATGCTGGTGAGCGCCGTCGGGCGGGTCCTCGAGGAGCGCGCCGAGGAGCTCAAGCGCCTCGAGCGCGACACCGCCAGGCTGGCCGCCGTGCGCGCCCCCTTCGCCCGGATGCACTACGACGACGCCGTGCGCGCGCTGCACGCGCGCGGCCACGCCTTCGAGTGGGGCGGCGACTTCGGCGCCCCCGACGAGACCGCGCTCTCGGAAGGGCTCGACGGGCCGGTGTTCGTGCACCACTTCCCGACCGCCATCAAGGCGTTCTACATGGAGCCCGACGCCGAGCGGCCCGAGACCTGCCTGTCGGTGGACTGCCTGGCCCCGGAGGGCTACGGGGAGATCATCGGCGGCGGGCAGCGCACCGCCAGCCTCGAGCTGCTGGAGCGGCGGATCGCCGAGCACGGCCTGCCCCGGCAGGCCTTCGAGTGGTACCTGGACCTGCGGCGCTACGGCTCGGTCCCCCACGGGGGCTTCGGCATCGGGCTGGAGCGCACCCTGGCCTGGATCTGCGGCCTGGAGCACGTCCGCGAGACCATCCCCTTCCCCCGCATGCTGCACCGGTTGGCCCCGTGAGGGGGAGCCGAAAGCCCGTCCCCCCGGCCTCGGCGCCGGGCCGGCCTCCGGTTGACGGACGCCGGGAAGATTCCTAGACTGTGGCTGTCTTGAAGCGCACGCACCCCGCTCGGCGGAAGATCCTGGGAGCGGTCCTCCTTGCCGGCCTGGCGGGCTGCGGAGGACAGCCGCCGCAGAAGGAGCCAGAGGCCCCGGCCGCGCCGCTCACGGTCGTGGCCGAGCCTGCGGTGGTGGAGATCGTCCGCGCGGCCGCTGCCGACTTCACCCGCCTTTACCCGGGACAGGGAGTGCGGGTCGAGTCGGCTCCGGCGCGCGGCGCGATGCAGGCGCTCTTCGGCGCGCGCGCCGAGGCCGCCGTCATCGGCCGCGAGCTGGCCGACGAGGAGCGGCAGGCCGCGCGACGGGTGGGCATCGCCGTCGAGGCGCAGCGCTGGGCGCGCGACGGCGTGGCGATCGTGGTTCATCCGTCGAACCCGGTCGACCAGCTGGCGCTGGACGAGATCGCCGAGGTCTTCGCCGGGACGACGACCTCGTGGGCCGCGATGGGGGGCGCTGACCGCCGTATCGTGCCCGTCGTCCAGGACCCGGAGTCGGGGATCAGCCAGTTCTTCGTGGATCAGGCGATGGCCGGAACGGGCCTGGCGGGCCCCGCGGTCACGGTGGCGAGCGATTCGCTGGCCGTGCGGCGCGTGGCGGCGGACCCGGCGGCGATCGCCTTCGTTTCGCTTCCCTTCGCCGACCGAGGCGTCAAGGCGCTGCGCATCGCGCGCACGCGGGGGCTGCCGTACGTGGCCCTCGACGCGCGCAGCGTCTACGAGGGCCGGTACCCGCTCCTGCGCTTCTACAACGTCGTGGTGCGCGTCCCGGGCCCCGAGCGCGTTAGCGAATTCAACACGTTCCTGTGCGCCGCGGAGGGGCAGCGCCGGGTGCTGGCGGCCGGCTGGGTGCCGGCGACCGCACCGGTCCGGTTCACCAGCCGCACGCCGACCCTGCCGTCGCATTGAGGTGTATGTGGATGGGGTGGACGCGGGTCCACCGGACCGCCAAGGTCAACGCCGTGCAAAGAGGAGCGGACAGCGCATGATCGAAGGCCGATCGATTCCCTCTGTGAAACCCCTCACCCGCCGGATTCGCACGCTCGCTCTGCTCGCTGTCCTCGCGGCCGGGCTGGCCGCCGCCCTGGGCCCGGTCGCGGCCGGCGCCGACGCGCTGAGCGACGGCAAGAGGGCCCTCAAGGAAGGGCGGGTCGACGAGGCGGTCGCCCTGCTCCGCCAGGCGGCGAAAGCGGACCCGGGCAGCGCCCCGGCGCAGATCGCCCTCGGGCAGGCCCTGGAGCGCCGGCGCCGGTGGGAAGAGGCGCTGGGCGCGTTCTCGGCCGGAACGCGGCTCGACCCGCGCTCCTCCGAGGCGCAGCGCGGCCAGGGGGCGGCGCTCACCCGCCTCGGGCGCCTCGAGGAGGCGGTCAAGGCCTACCAGGAGGCCACGCGCCTCGACCGCCGCTTCCCGGATGCGCAGCTGGCCCTCGGGGACGTGCTCGTGCGACTCGGCCGTTACGACGAGGCCGTGGAGGTGCTCAAGGAAGGCCTCAAGTGGGGGCCCAAGACGCGGCCCTACTTCAACGAGGGCCTGGGTCGCGCCGAGGCGGCGCGCGGCAACCTCAAGGACGCCGAGGTCTACCTGCTGAGCGCGCGCGAGGCGGCGCCGACCACGGCGCGCTTCCACCGCGCCCTCGGCGACCTGTACACGCAGCGCAAGATCCCGGACCTCGCTGTGGTCTCCTACCAGCAGGCCATCAACCTCGACCCCGACGACCTCGACTCGCGCTTCGCCATGGCGCGCGCCATGGTCAAGGCGTCGCGCTACAACGAGGCCCTCGACCAGTACAAGGCCATCGTGGACCGCGACTCGACCTACGAGGAAGCCTACAAGGAGATGGGCGACATCTACCTCAAGGCGAGCGATCAGAACCCGGCCTTCATCGGCGACGCGCTGACCACCCTGCAGACCTACGCGCGCCTCGTACCGGGCGACCCCGACGGCTCCGCGCTGCTGGCGCGCACCTACTACAAGCTCGGCAAGCGCGACGAGGCCCTGGCCATCCTCGAGCCGCTGGCAGCCTCCGCCAAGCTGACCGCCGAGGGCCACGGCATCTACGCGCGCGCCCTCTACGACAAGCAGCGCTACGACCGGGCGGCGGCCGAGTACCGGCTGGCCGGCAAGAAACTCGAGGACAACGACTACCTGCGCTTCGCGCACGCCCTCTGGGCGTCGGGCGCGACGGCCGATGCCGACTCGATCTACCGGAGCCGATGGGAGGCCGATTCGACGGCCGAAAAGAACCTGGTCAAAGCCTCCGATTGGGTCCTGCAGCGGGCCAAGCTGCATTACCAGGTCGCCAAGCGCGACACGGCCCGCGCGCAGGCCGAGTACGCGGCCGCCATCCCCTTCTTCCAGCGCAAGATCGAGCTTGACCCCAACTCGGAGGAAGCCTACTACTACATGGGACTTTCCCTCCGGGAAGTGCAGCGTTTCGAGGAGGCCCAGACGGCATTGCGCAAGGCGGTCGAACTGGCGCCCAGCAAGGCCGACCGGCACTTCTGGCTGGGGGTCAACCACCTCAAGCTGGGCCAGGAGCCGGAAGTCCGCAGGGAGTTCGAGGAAGTCGCCCGCCTCGACAGCACGACGACCCTTGGAGCCATCGCCCGGCAGCGGCTGGGCTTCTACCGGTTGCTCGAGAAGGACTGGCAAGGGGCCATCCGCCTGCTCGAGTCCTCGGTCGCCATCGATCCCAAGCAGGTTCAGACCTGGGTGTGGCTCGGGCAGGCTTACCAAAACGCGGGCCAGAAGGGCCGGGCGATCGAAGCCTATCGCAAGGCCCTCGAACTGGACCCGAAGCAACCGGACGCGAGGATCGGTCTCCAGCAGCTCACGGCGCCGTAAGGCGGTCGCGCAGGAGGAGGAATGCAGCACGTCAAGGTGAAGCGGCTGAACGGAGTGGTGGTGGCGCAGCCCCGCGGGTATCTGGTCGGCGGCGAGGAGACCGACGAGCTGGAGAAGCTCATCCGCGACCTGGCGGCCGAGGGCAACGTCCACTTGGTGATCAACCTGGGCGAGACCCAGCACATCAACTCCACCGCCCTGGGCGTCCTCATCACCGGGCACACCAACTACGCGCGGCGCGGCGGGCAGATGAAACTGTGCAGCGTCGACAAGCGCATCCAGAACATCTTCGTCATCACCAAGCTGTCGCTGGTCTTCGACGTGTACGACACGGAGGAGAAGGCGATCGCCAGTTTCGCCTCGGGGGGGCAGTCCTCCCCCTAGGTCCGAGTCCCGGGACGGCCGCCGCGAGGCGGCGAGTCACCCACAAGGCGTCCGCGCCCGGCCGGGCGGCGGGCGCGCAGGTCGGGCGCGAAGGAGGGCGACAAAGTGCTGAAGCGACTCATCTGGCCTCTCTACTTCATCGCGGCGCTGGTCGTGTCGTACTTCGTCTTCAAACAGCTGCCGGAGTACATCCAGAAGGGCGGCCCGCTGGTCGTCCTGCTCATCTTCCTCATCATCATGGTCATCACCTTCGTGCTCGAGCGCGTGTTCAGCCTCAAGAAGGCGCAGGGGCGAGGCAGCATGGTGGCCTTCCTGGTCGACGTCAAGAAGCAGCTGCACGCCGGCAACATCGACCTGGCCATCGTCGCCTGCGACAAGCAGCGCGGCTCGGCGGCCAACGTCATCAAGTCCGGGCTGCAGCGCTACAAGCAGGCCAAGGCCGACAACCTCCCCAACGACAAGGTGATCTCCGAGACCCAGGCGGCCATCCAGGAGGCCAACGGCCTCGAGGTGCCGATCCTGGAGCGCAACCTCATCGCGCTGTCGACCATCGCCTCGATCGCCACCATGGTCGGCCTGCTCGGCACGGTGATCGGCATGATCCGCTCGTTTGCGGCCCTCGGCCACGGCGGCGCCGTGGACGCCACCAAGCTGGCCATCGGCATCTCCGAGGCCCTGGTCAACACGGCCGGCGGCCTGGTGGCGGCGATCATCGGCATCGTCGCCTACAACGTGTTCACGACCAAGGTGGACAACTTCAACTACATGATCGACGAGGCCTCCTTCGAGGCGGTCCAGCTGCTCACCTCGCGCACCCACGAGAAGTAGCCCCGGGAGGTCGTGAAGCATGGCGATGAAGAAAAAGAAGCGCATCGGGATCAGCATCGACATGACGCCCATGGTCGATGTCGCGTTCCTGCTGCTCATCTTCTTCATGTGCACGACGCAGTTCCGGCCGCCGGAGAAGGACAAGATCGACCTTCCCGAGTCGTCCTCCGACCTCAAGATGCCGGAGAGCGACGTCATCACCCTGGGAGTGACGAAGGACGCCCGCATGAGCGTCGACTACCGCGTGCGGGCGGAGCGCTTCACCCCCTACGTGAGCGACGCGGAGCAGCTGCGCTACGAACTCCAGAGGGCGCGCATGGCGAACCCCGGGGCTCGCATCCTGGTGAAGTTCGACAAGGACGCGGACTACGGGACGATGCAGGAGATCATGCAGATCCTGCAGGAGGAGAACGCCACGCGCTTCAACATCGTCACCGAACTCAAGGTCAAGCGGTGACCCGGTCGCGAGGAGGTGAGTCGGCATGGGTGCAGTAGACATCGGAGGCGGAAAAGAGAGAGGCAAGAAGAAGGGCAAGAAGCGCAAGCGCCGCGTCGGGATCCGCATCGACATGACCCCGATGGTGGACGTCGCGTTCCTCCTGCTCATCTTCTTCATGGTGACCACGGTGTTCCGGACGCCGCAGGCGCTGGAGATCAACCTGCCCCCCAAGGACGTGCAGGTGCCGATCCCCGAGTCGAACGTGCTGACCCTGCGCGTGCTGCCCGACAAGATGTTCTGGAACATCGGCTCGCAGGACCCCAATCGCGTGACCATCGCGGACTTGCCGCCGGTGCTGAAGGCGCAGTCGGATCGCAATTCGAGGCTGGTGGTGCTCATCAAGATCGACCCGGCGACCAAGTTCCACTACATGGTGGACGTCATCGACGAGCTCGATCTGGCGAAGGTGACGCGTTTCTCCATGACCCCGCTGACGCCTGACGACAAGAAGGAGGTGGAGGCCCTGTGACCGCCGCCGCCAAGAAGCTCGAACAAGCGGAGGTCCTGGGCGCACGGGTCGGCCAGTACGGCGCCCCCGAGCTGAAACGCCTCCATCCCGTCTATCTGCGCCGGGCGCTGTTCCTGGCGTGCGTCTTCGCCCTGGCGGTGGTCGGCGCGGGCATGCTGGCGGCCTGGATCATGTCGCGCCCCAAGCCGGCCCCCAGGACGATCGTGGTGCCCTACCGCGAGCTGTCGGCGCCGCCTCCGCTGGCGTCCAACCAGACGCCGCAGGTGGCCATCGCGACGGCGGCCGCCGCGCCTTCGGTGGCCGCACCCATCCCGGTGCCGGACGCCGAGGCACCGTCGGAAGCCACCATCGCCAGCCAGGAGGAGATCTCGCAGATGGTGGGGCAGTCGGCCCAGAACACGGGCAGCGACTCGGTCGTCATCGCCGCGCCCACCGACGAGCTGCCGGACTTCGGCGAGTTCGTCTACGTCGAGGAGCTGCCGGTGGCGATCACTCGGGTCGCCCCGGATTATCCGGATATCGCCCGCCAGTCGGGCATGGAAGGCACCGTCATGGTGCAAGCGCTGGTCGGCAGGGACGGCAAGGTCAAGGATGTGCGCGTGGTGAAGTCGGTGCCCGTGCTCGACGAGGCCGCCGTCAAGGCCGTGCGCCAGTGGGTGTTCAAGCCGGCGCTCTCCAACAACAAGCCGGTGGCCGTGTGGGTCGCAGTGCCGGTGCGCTTCACGCTGCGGTAGAGACTCCGCGCGGGGGGGGCGGGGTGGCCGTGGCGCGCCCCGTCCGCCTCGCCGGGCCGCCGCGCCCCGCCGCGCCCTGAGGAGGACCCGCGATGACCGGTTCGAGCCCCGAACTTCCGATGGCTGCCGCGCCCGCCGAGGCGGCAACGCCGCTGCGGCCGCTGTGGGCCCGGAGCCTGGCTCTCGTCACCTCGCCGCGCTCGGTCTTCGAGGAGCTGGAGCGCCGGCCCGCCTGGGCCTGGACGGCGGTGGTGATCAGCCTCTTCGCCCTGGTGGTCGGGTACCTGATCTACGAGCCGGTGATCTTCCCGTTCATCCTGGAGCAGGCGGAGAAGCAGAACCTCTCCAGCCAGGCGCTGGCGCAAGCTGAACAACTGTACGCCTCCCCGGCCTTCAAGTTCTTCACCTCGTTCTCCGGCGGGGCGGCCAACTTCGCCTTCGTGGTCATCACCGGGCTGCTGCTCTACGCGGTGTGCACCTTCCTGCTCGGGGGCCGGGCCAGGGTCAGACAGTCCTTGGCGGTGGCCGCGCACGCCATGCTGGTGCACATCCCGCGCTCGATCCTCGTGCTGCCGGTGATGTGGGCGCGGCAGGACCCGTACGTGAGCCTGGGCCCGGGGGCGCTGTTCCCGCCCGGCGAGGCGGAGGGGTTCCTGGCCAAGGCGCTGGCCACGTTCCTGGGCAGCCTGGACCTGTTCAACCTGTGGGCCCTGGCGCTCTGCGTCCTGGGCATGTCGGTGGTCTCCCGCCTGAGCGCCAAGCAGGTGGGGGTGGCGGTGGTGATCGGCTATCTCGTCCTCTCGGCCCTCATGGCGCTGGGCGGCGCGGCGCTGCAGCCGCGCTAGGACCTCGGCAACCGTCGGGTCGTCGATTGCGTAAGGCGTGGGATCCCATTCAGTAGGCTTCTCGCGGAAGGAGACGAGCATGGCGCGACGCATCCGGGAGCGCGGGTGGTTCGGGAACGGGGCGGCGGGAGTGCGCGGCGGCGGAGTGGGGGCGGTGCGGCGCGCGGCGACGGTGGCGCTGGCCGGCGTCCTGCTGGCGGCCGGACCGGCTGCCGCCCAGATGAAGCTCCTCTCGGCCGACGAGGCCGTGAAGGTCGCGCTCGAGCGCAACCCCGGCGCCCGGCAGGCGGCCGAAGAGCTCCAGGCGGCTTCCGGGCAGGCCATGGCGGCGCGGTCGGCCGTCCTGCCGCAGTTCGGGGTCGGGGCGCGCTACAACAACACCATCCGGGAGAGCATCGGCTACAGCAGCTCCGGGGTGCGCTTCGGCACCGAGTTCTGGAGCGGGGCGGCCAGCTTCGACCAGACCCTCATCTCGTTCCCGGCCTGGGCCCAGATCCGGGCGGCCAGCGGGGCCCAGGATGCGGCCGCGGCCGGCAACCAGGCGGCGCGCGCCGACGTCGCCCTGCTGGCCTACCGCCAGTACTACGCCCTGCTCAAGGCCTACAAGTTCAAGCGCGTCACCACCCTGTCGCTGCAGCTGCGCCAGGACCAGCTGACCCGCACCCAGGCCCTCTTCGACCTCGGCTCGGTGGCGCGCGGCGACGTCCTCAAGCAGAAGGTGACCGTGTCGCAGGCCCAGCAGGAAGACATCGCGGCGGGCAAGAACATCATCGTGCAGAGCGCCCTGCTGGCGGGCATCCTCGGGCTCGACATCGGGACCACCGTCGACATCGACACCGCGCTCACCGAAGTCGCCATCGACGTCGACTCGGCGGCGGTCGTGAAGGACGCCCTCGAGCGGCGCCCCGAGCTCGCCGAGTACCGGGCCCGACTGGCCAGCGCCCGCGCCAACCTGGGCGGCGCCCAGGGTGGCCGCTACCCGTCGCTGACCGGCAACCTCAGCTACTCGTTCCAGACCGCCGGCTTCCCCGAGGATTGGCAGACCATCGACGAGAACGCGCGCTGGAGCGCCAACCTGTCGCTCAACCTGCCGGTGTTCGACGGCCTGTTCGCCAAGGGGCGCATCCGCGAGGCGGGGGCGCGTCAGCTGCAGGCGGAGTACGAGCTCCAGCGGCAGGAGCTGATCATCGTCGTCGAGGTGGAGCAGGCGCTGCAGACGGCCCTCCAGGCGCGCGACCAGATCCGCGTCGCCCGCGACGGCTTCAACGCCGCCGAGGAGGACCTGAAGCTGACGCAGGAGAAGTACAACGTCGGCTCGGCCACGGTCATCGAGCTCATCGATTCGCAGCTGTCGCTGACCACCGCCGCCGTCGATCTCATCAACGCCCTGGCCGACGCGCACGTGGCCCAGATGCAGCTCAAGCGCGCGCGCGGCGAGAAGTTCTAAGCGGCTGACGCCGCGACAACGACAAGAGGTCCCGTGAAGATCCGCAAGCGCTGGCTGTGGATCGGCGGGGCGGCCCTCGTGGTGCTGTTCGCCGCCGTCGCCGTGCTGCGCCCGCGCCCCGCCAAGAGCGTGCAGGTGGCGGAGGCGACGCGGCAGAAGCTGATCGCGGTGGTCAAGGCGCCGGCCGCCATCGAGCCGGAGACCATCGTCAACATCAGCGCCGAGCTGATCGGCCGCGTCGTGCAGTTGGCCGTGCAGGAGGGCCAGCAGGTCAAGCGGGGCCAGCTGCTGCTGCGCATCGATCCCGCCAGCTATGAGGAGCAGACGCGCCAGGCGGAAGCCCTGCTGGCCGGCGCCGAGGCGCGGCTGCGGGGCGCCACCGCGACCTGGCAGGTCGCCAAGCCGAACTACGAGCGGCGCAAGGCGCTCTTCGCCCAGAAGCTCCTCTCGCCGGGGGAGATGGAGCTGGCCGAGCGCGACTTCCAGACGACCCAGGCCGAGTACGAGGCCTTCGGCCAGGAGGTGTCACGGGCCCGCGCCGCCCTGCGCGCCGCCCGCGACCAGCTCTCCAAGACCGTCTACACGGCGCCCATCGACGGGGTGGTGACCGAGCTCAACATCGAGCAGGGCGAGATCGTCATGATCGGCACCATGAACAACCCCGGGACGCGCATCCTGTCGGTGGCCGACCTCGACCGCATGCTGGCCAAGGCCGACGTCGACGAGACCGACGTCGTCGACCTCAAGCTCGGCCAGCCGGCCGTGATCGAGATCGACGCCATCCCCGACACCAGCTTCAAGGGCCGCGTCAAGGAGATCGCCCAGAGCGCCACGCGCACCGGCCTGACCGGCAGCACCGGCGAGACCGACTTCGAGGTCAAGGTGCTGTTCGACGAGCGGGTGCCGCAGGTGCGGCCGGGCATGACCGCCGACGTGGCCATCGAGACGGCGCAGCGCGACAGCGCCCTGTCGGTGCCCATCCAGGCGGTCGTGTCGCGCAGCGAGGAGGATCTGAAGCGCCAGGCCGGCCGCGGCAAGCGCAGCCAGGCGAAGACCGCGGCCGCCCCGGCGGGGACGGCCAAGGGCAAGGCCCGCGAGAAGACCGGCGTCTTCGTGCTGGTCGGCCACAAGGTGGAGTTCCGCGAGGTCACCACCGGCATCGCCAGCGACACCGACATCGAGATCAGCGGCAGCGTCAAGCCGGGAGACAAGGTGGTGACCGGCCCCTATCAGGTGCTGCGCGACCTCAAGCCGGGCACCCAGGTCAAGGTCGAGAAGCCGGGCGAGCGGGCCGCCCGCAAGCCCTGACGGAGCCGTCGTGAGCGTCCTCATCCGCCTCGAGGACCTGCGCCGCACCTACCAGGTCGGCGGCGAGGAGGTCCACGCCCTCGACGGCGTCGACCTGGAGATCGCCGACGGCGAGTACCTGGCCATCATGGGCCCCTCCGGCTCCGGCAAGTCGACGCTCATGAACATCATCGGCTGTCTCGATTCGCCCACCGGCGGCCGCTACCTGCTCAAGGGCAAGGAGGTGTCGTCGCTCTCCGACGACGAGCTGGCGCGGGTGCGCAACGAGCAGATCGGTTTCGTCTTCCAGACCTTCAACCTGCTGGCCCGCGCCGACGCCCTGCACAACGTGGAGCTGCCGCTCATCTACGCCGGCGCGTCCCCCGCCACCCGCCGCCAGCGGGCGGTCGAGGCGCTGGCCGCCGTGGACCTCGGCGACCGCATGAAGCACAAGCCCAACGAGCTCTCCGGCGGCCAGCGCCAGCGCGTGGCGATCGCCCGCGCCCTGGTCAACAACCCGTCCCTGCTGCTGGCCGACGAGCCCACCGGCAACCTCGATTCGCGCACCGGCGACGCCATCATGGAGCTGGTCAACCGCATCCACGCCGCCGGGCACACCATCGTGCTGGTCACCCACGAGGAGTACATCGCGGCGCACGCGCGGCGCATCATCCGCCTCAAGGACGGGCGGGTCGAGAGCGACGAGCGGGTGCGCGGCGACGGCGCGGCGCCGCCGGCGCCGGCGGGGGAGTGAGGCCGGCGTGGCCATCGACTTCCGCGAGAGCTCCGGCATCGCGTTCGCGGCGCTGCGCGCCAACAAGCTGCGCAGCCTGCTGACGCTGCTCGGCACCATCATCGGCGTCAGCGCCGTGATCGCCGTCATCTCGCTCGTCCAGGGGATGAACCGCTACGTCTCCGACCGCCTGCTGGCCGAGGGCAGCGACGTCTTCTGGGTGGACAAGTACGGCCTGGTGCTCGACGAGGACGCCTTCCGCGAGGCCGCCAAGCGGCCGGACATCACCGAGGCCGACGCCGACGCGGTCGCCGACGTGCTCGGCGGGCAGGCGTACGTCAAGTCCGAGGCCAGCGCCGGCCTCGAGGTGAAGGCGGGCAGCCGGAAGGCCCAGCGCATCAACGTGCGCGGCGTGGCCGGCGACTACCAGATCGTGGACGCCCTCGAGGTCTCCGACGGGCGCGCCCTGGCCGCCCTCGACGTCGAGCGGCGGCGCTCCGTGGCGGTGCTCGGCTGGGAGGTGGCCGACCAGCTCTTCCCGGGCACCGACCCGGCGGGCCGTTCCGTGGACGTCGAGGGCCGGCGGTTCGAGATCGCCGGCGTGGCCAAGAAGAAGGGCAGCTTCTTCGGCGAGAGCCAGGACCGCTACGTGCTGGTGCCGCTCGGCGCGCTGCAGAAGCTCTTGCCCTACGAGCCCGGCATCACCATCGGCGTCAAGGTGCGCGACGCCGGCCGCCTGCAGCAGGTGCAGGACGAGGTGCGCGCCGTGCTGCGCGCCCGCCGCCACGTCAAGGTGGGGGCTCCCGACGACTTCGGCATCACCACGGCCGAGGCTTTCCTCGACCTGTGGAAGAGCTTCACCGGCACCGCCTTCATCGTCGTCGTCGGCGTGGCCGGCATTTCGCTGGTGGTCGGCGGCATCGTGATCATGAACACCATGCTGGTCTCGGTCACCGAGCGCACGCGCGAGATCGGCGTGCGCAAGGCGCTGGGCGCCCGCCGGCGCGACGTGCTGCTGCAGTTCCTGGTCGAGGCCGTCACCCTGTCGCTGGTCGGAGGGGCCATCGGGGTCGGTCTGGGCGTGGCCCTCGCCCTGATCATCGGCGCCATCTCGCCGCTGCCCTCGGCGGTGAGCGGCCCCGCCATCCTGCTCGGCGTGGCCATGTCGGCCCTGGTCGGCGTCTTCTTCGGCGTCTACCCGGCGGCGCGCGCCGCCCGCCTCGACCCGGTGGACGCGCTGCGCTACGAGTGATGGACTCCCGTCCCGTCCCGCCCGCCGCCCCGCCGGGCCGCAGGCGCGAGTCCGTGGCGCGCCGCTCCGGCCTGTGGCTCGAGATCCTGCGAATGTCGCTCGGCGCCCTGCGCGCCAACAAGCTGCGCTCCGGCCTCACCGTGCTGGGGGTGATCATCGGCGTCACCACCGTGATCGGCATGGTGTCGCTGATCCAGGGCCTCAACCGCTCGATGGCGCAGCAGATCCAGTCCTTCGGCACCAACGTCATCTACATCCGCAAGTTCAAGCCGCAGGTCTTCATCGGCGGGTTCCCGGACAGCCTGCGGCGGCGCCCGGGCTTCGCCCCGGAAGACAAGGACGCCATCCTGGCGCGCTGCCCGGCGGTGCGCTCGGTGTCGGCGGTCAACATCGCCGACGACCCGCCGCCGCTGCGCTGGCGCAAGAAGCAGACGCGGCCCACCTTCGTGCTCGGCACCGACGACATCTACCAGGAGACCTCGGGCACGGGGGTGGAGCGCGGCCGCTTCTTCACCGCCGAGGAGGTGCGCCGCCGCAGCCCGGTGTGCGTCCTCGGGCAGGACACCTACAAGGCGCTGTTCGACCGCTCGGACCCCCTGGGCCAGACGGTGCGCGTCGGCCGCATCGGCTTCACGGTCATCGGCGTGCTCGAGACGCGCGGCCGCTTCCTGGGTTTCAACCAGGACGAGATGGCCATCGTGCCCTACACGACGGTCGCCAAGCAATTCCCGAGCGGCGCCGGCTCCTTCCTCAAGCGCGGCGAGGTGGTGCTCAACGCCAGCGCCCTGGGGCCGGAAGCGGTGGGCCCCGCCATCGCTCAGATCACCGACGTGCTGCGCTCCCGCCGCGGGCTGCGCGCCAACCAGGAGAACAACTTCGCGGTCATCACCTCGGACGCGCTGCTCGAGCTCTACCACCAGATCACCGGGGCGTTCTACTTCGCCATGATCCTCATCGCCTCGATCGCGCTCCTGGTGGGCGGCATCGGCGTCATGAACGTGATGCTCATCTCGGTGACCGAGCGCACCAAGGAGATCGGCCTGCGCAAGGCCCTCGGGGCGCGGCGCGGGGCGATCCTCTGGCAGTTCCTCTTCGAGGCCATGACGGTGAGCGGCATGGGTGGGGCGATCGGCATCGCCCTCGGCCTGTTGATCGCCAAGCTGGTCGACCTGCTCACGCCGCTGCCCTCGGCCGCGCCCCTGTGGTCGGTCATCGTGGCGTTCGGCTTCTCGCTCGCCGTCGGGCTGTTCTTCGGCATGTATCCGGCGGTGCGCGCCGCCTCGCTAGACCCGGTCGAAGCGCTGCGCTTCGAGTAGCCGCCCCGCCGTCCGCCATGGCCACCGCCGTCCCGCCCGCCGCCGGCCCGCTGCGCGACATCGTCATCCGCGGGGCGCGCCAGCACAACCTCAAGGGCATCGACCTCGTCCTGCCGCGCCAGAAGCTCATCGTCATCACCGGCGTGTCCGGATCCGGCAAGTCGTCGCTCGCCTTCGACACGCTCTACGCCGAGGGCCAGCGGCGCTACGTCGAGTCGCTCTCGGCTTACGCGCGCCAGTTTCTCGGGCAGATGGACAAGCCCGACGTGGACGCCATCGAGGGCCTGTCGCCGGCGGTGTCGATCGAGCAGCGCCAGGCGGGCTCCAACCCGCGCTCCACCGTGGCCACGGTCACCGAGGTCTACGACTACCTGCGCCTGCTGTTCTCGCGCCTCGGCACGCCGCACTGCCCGCAGTGCGGCCGGGGGCTGGCCCGCCAGTCGGTGCAGGAGATGGTGGATCGGCTCGCCGAGCAGGCGGACGGCGAGCGCATCGCCGTGCTGGCGCCCCTGGTGCGCGGCCGCAAGGGCGAGTACCAGAAGGAGCTGGAGCAGGCCCGCCGCAGCGGCTTCCTGCGGGCCCGCATCGACGGGCGCGTCGTCGAGCTGAGCGAGGGGCTGCGCCTCGCCAAGCAGAAGCGCCACACGGTGGAGATCGTGGTGGACCGGCTGACCGCGGGCCGCGCCGCCGCGCCGCGGCTGGCCGACTCGCTGGAGACCGCGCTGCGCCTGGCCGGCGGCCTCGCCTCGGCGGTGCGCGAGAGCCGCCTGGCCGCCGCCCCGGCCAAGGGGGCGCGCGCCCCGGGGGAGGACTGGCTGTTCTCGGAGCGCGCCGCCTGCCCCGATTGCGGCGTCGCTTTCGACGAACTGGCGCCGCGCTTGTTCTCCTTCAACTCGCCCTACGGCGCCTGCGCGGCGTGCAGCGGCCTCGGCACCCACCTGGAGATCGACCCCGACCTGGTCGTGCCCGACCCCGCCCTGAGCCTGGCGGACGGGGCCATCGAGCCGTGGAGCAAGACCATGGCCTCCTGGTACACCGGCCAGCTGCGCGCCGTCGCCACCCACTTCAAGGCGCGGCTCGACACGCCGTGGCAGCGGCTGCCGGCCAGAGTCCGGCGCGCCGTGCTCTACGGCGCCGGCGACGCCGAGCTCATGTTCCGCTACAAGTCGAAGACCGGCCGCTTCGACTACCAGGGGGCTTACGAGGGCGTCATCCCCAACCTCGAGCGCCGCTTCCGCGACTCGGAATCGGACGCGGTGCGCGAGAAGATCGCCGGCTACATGCGCGAGGGGGCGTGCCGCGCCTGCGGGGGCTCGCGGCTCAAGCCGGAAGCCCTGGCGGTGCAGATCGACGGGCGCACCATCGCCGACTGGGCCCGGCTCGACGTGGCGGCGGCCCGGCGCCACTCGGCCGCGCTCGACTTCGGCGGCAGCCGCGCGCGCATCGCCGCGCCGATCGTCAAGGAGCTGACCGGCCGCCTCGGCTTCCTCGAGGACGTGGGGCTCGGCTACCTGACGCTCGAGCGCGCCGCCGGCACGCTGGCCGGCGGCGAGGCGCAGCGCATCCGCCTGGCGACCCAGATCGGCTCCGGACTCACCGGCGTGCTCTACATCCTCGACGAGCCCTCCATCGGCCTGCACGCGCGCGACAACCGGCGGCTGCTCGACACCCTGGTCCGCCTGCGCGATCTCGGCAACACCGTGGTCGTGGTCGAGCACGACCGCGAGACCATCGCGGCGGCCGACCACGTCGTCGACCTCGGCCCCGGCGCCGGGCGGCACGGGGGCGAGGTGGTGGCGCAGGGCACGCCGGCCGAGGTGGCCGCCCACCCGCGCTCGCTCACCGGCCGCTACCTGCGCGGCGAGCTCTCCATCCCGCTGCCGGCGCGGCGCCGAGCCGGGGACGGGCGCCAGCTCGCCGTGCTCGGGGCCCGCCAGCACAACCTCAAGGACATCGACGTGCGCTTCCCCGTCGGGGTGTTCACCTGCGTGACCGGGGTCAGCGGCTCGGGCAAGAGCACGCTGGTCAACGACATCCTGTACGTCGCCCTGGCCCGCCACTGCCACGGGGCGCAGGCCGCCCCGGGCGCGCACCGGGGGCTGGCCGGGCTCGAGCACGTGGACAAGGTGGTGGACGTGGACCAGTCGCCGATCGGGCGCACGCCGCGTTCCAACCCGGCCACCTACACGGGGCTCTTCAGCTTCATCCGCGACCTCTTCGCGCAGCTGCCCGAGGCGAAGCTGCGCGGCTACGGCCCCGGGCGCTTCTCCTTCAACGTCAAGGGCGGGCGCTGCGAGGCGTGCGAGGGCGACGGCCTCAAGAGGATCGAGATGCACTTCCTGCCCGACGTCTACGTGCAGTGCGACGTCTGCCGCGGGCGGCGCTACAACCGCGAGACCCTCGAGGTGCTGTACAAGGGCAAGTCGATCGCCGACGTGCTCGAGATGACCGTCGAGGACGGGCTCGACTTCCTGCGCGCCATCCCGGCCGCCCGCCGCAAGCTGGAGACGCTGCGCGACGTGGGCCTCGGCTACGTGCACCTGGGCCAGGCCGCCACGACGCTGTCGGGCGGCGAGGCGCAGCGCGTCAAGCTGGCCACCGAGCTGTCGCGCGTCGCCACCGGGCGCACCGTGTACATCCTGGACGAGCCCACCACCGGCCTGCACTTCGAGGACGTGCGCATGCTGCTGGCGGTCCTCGACCGGCTGGTGGAGCGCGGCAACACGGTCATCGTCATCGAGCACAATCTGGACGTGGTCAAGACCGCCGATCACCTCGTGGATCTGGGCCCCGAGGGTGGCGACGGCGGTGGCCGCGTGGTAGCCTGCGGCACACCGGAGGAGGTGGCGCGCGTCGCCGCCTCGCACACTGGGCGGGCCCTGGCGCCGCTGCTGCCCGGCGCCCGCCGTCCCCGTTCCCGTACCGCGGCCGCCGACCGCCCCGCCTGAGGAGGGCGCGATGCAAGCCTGGACCAAGAGCCGTCCCGCCGCCGGCGCCGAAATGGCGACCGTCCCCGATCCCCGGCCGGCCTCGAACGAGGTGCTGATCCGCGTGCGGCGCGCCGGCATCTGCGGCACCGACCTGCACATCTACAAGTGGGATCCGTGGGCCCAGCGGCGCATCCGGCCGCCGCTGGTCTTCGGGCACGAGATGTGCGGCGAGATCGTCGAGCTGGGCAAGGAGGTGCGCGGCCGCCGGGTGGGGGAGGTCGTGGCGGTGGAGACGCACATCATGTGCGGGCACTGCTACCTGTGCCGCCGCAACCTCGGGCACGTCTGCGAGAGCACCAAGATCATCGGCGTCGACCGCGCCGGGGCCTACGCCGAGTACCTCGCCATCGACGCGATCAACGCCTGGCCGGTGCCGGAGGGGATGCCGCTCGAGCAGGCGGTCGCGCTCGAGCCGCTGGGCAACGCCGTGCACACCGTGCTGGCCGGCGAGATCGCCGGGGGCTCCGTGGCCGTGACCGGCTGCGGGCCCATCGGGCTGTTCTCCATCCTGGTGGCCAAGGCCTGCGGCGGCGGCCCGGTGATCGCCACCGACATCAACGAGTACCGCCTCGACCTGGCGCGGGCCTGCGGCGCCGACGTGGTGGTCAACGCCAAGCAGCAGGACTGGGTGCAGGCGGCGCGCGACATGACGCACGGCCACGGCCTCGACGTGGTCTGCGAGATGAGCGGCCAGCCCGCGGTCATCCAGCAGGGCCTCGACGCGCTGCGCAACGGCGGGCGCCTGTCGCTGCTCGGCATCTGCGCGCAGGACACCACCCTCGACCTCGACAAGCTGGTCATCTTCAAGGGCATCACGGTGCAGGGCATCATCGGCCGGCGCATGTTCGAGACCTGGCACCAGATGACCTCGCTCATCGCCTCCGGACGGCTCGACATCTCCCGGGTGATCACGCACGTCTTGCCGCTCGCCGACCTGCCGCAGGCCATGGAACTCCTGGCCGAGGGCAAGGCCGCCAAGATCGCCATGGTGCCGTGGGGCGAGAAGCTGCCCGAGGGCGCGGGCGGCGCGGCGCGGGCCGTCGCAGGGGCGCGCGGGTAGGCGCGCTCCGCCGGTTGCGCGGCGCGGGCCGGCTCCGCTCGGGGCCGGCCCGCCGCGTTTTCCCTTCACAGAGGATTGTCGCCGTCCTCGCGGGTTGCGGGAGAAACCCGGCCCCGCCCGGAGTGTCACTTGCTAGGAGATCCGGGTGGGGGCCGCGGCGGCCCGCAACCGAGGCTCCCGAGCGAGGAGGCGGCCATGCGTGTGGCGACGATTCGACAGTCCGTGGCGCCGCGATCGCGGCGCGTCCGGTGGCTGAGCGGCGCGGGCAGCGCCGGACTGCTCCTGGCGGTGCTGGCGGGGACGGCGCCGGCGGCGGCGCGCGCCAGCCGGCAGGTGGACCGGGACGGCGACGTGCGGCAAGGGCCGGTGCAGGTGACCGTCAAGGTGGCCGGCAGACCGGCCCCCCTGTACCACGCTTGGAACCACCCCGACCGCTGGTACCTCGAGGCTCGCGAAGGCGCGCGCTACGAGGTGCAGGTGCGCAACACCACCGGGCAGCGGGTCGGCTTCCTGCTGGCCGTGGACGGGCTCAACGCCATCGACGGCCGGCGCAGCGCCCTGTCCCGGGAAGGGCCGATGTACGTACTCGGGCCCTACGAGAGCGCCACCATCAAGGGTTGGCGTCGCAGTCTGAGCAGCGTCAGCCGCTTCGTGTTCGTGGACGAGGAGCGCAGCTACGCCGAGCGCACCGACCAGGGCAACGGCGACCTCGGCTGGATCCGCGTCCTGGCGTTCTACGAGAGGCAGCCCGAGATCCGATTGCGCGGCGAGGAGCCGATGCGGGCGCGGCCGGACGGCGCGCTGCCGCAGGCTCCCGAGGCGGCTCCGCCGAGAGCGGGGGATGCCGTGCCGCGCGAGACCGGGAAGGCCGCGCCGCAGGACCGCGGCCTCGGCGGCGTCGAGCCGCAGGCCCGGGCAGAGGGTTTCGGCGGCCCGGTCGCCGAGGACAGCCACCCCGGCACCGGCTGGGGCAGCCAGGAGCGGGACCGCGTGCGGGTCGTCGACTTCGACCCGGCGCAGTATGCGGCGGCGCATGTCGTGCTGCGCTACGAGTACCGCCCGGGGCTCGTCGCGCTCGGCGTCCTGCCGTGGCGCGGCGGCGATCCCGACCGGCTCTGGGAGCGTGAGAACGGCCTCTACGGCTTCGCCGAGCCGCCGCGGCGGTAGGCGAGAGGGCGGCGTGACTGGCGCCGCCCGCGCCGGCCCCGGAGACGGCGACGCAGAAAGCGGGCGCCCCGCGCGGGCGCCCGCTTTCTTTACACTGCGTGGCGCGGTTTGCTAATCTGCGGCTGTCGCGATCACGTCGGCGGCGCGGCCGCGCTCTCCTCCGCCGACCGGCGCCTCACCCGCCACCTTCGACACCGGATGCGAGGCACACGATGAGCCTCCGCAGCACGCCGTTCGTCGAGCACCACCGCGCCCTGGGAGGCAAGCTCGTCCCCTTCGCCGGTTTCCTCATGCCGCTGCAGTACGAGGGCATCGTCGCCGAGCACCACGCGGTGCGCCGCTCGGCCGGCCTCTTCGACGTCTCCCACATGGGCGAGTTCGAGATCACCGGGCCCGGCGCCGTCGCCTTCGCCGACCGCCTGGTCACCAACGACATCGCCGGCGCCGCCCCCGGGCAAGTGGTCTACTCGCCCATGTGCCGCCCCGACGGCGGCATCGTCGACGACCTGCTGGTCTACCGTCACGCCGACAAGATCCTGCTGGTGGTCAACGCCGCCAACGTCGCCAAGGACTGGGACCACGTCACCTCCCTGGCGCCGCGCGACGTGACCCTCGAGAACCAGTCGGAGGAGGTCGCCCAGCTGGCCCTGCAGGGGCCGCGCTCGGTCGACATCCTGCGCGGCCTGGTGCCGCAGGCGGTGCTCGACCTGCCGTACTACCGCTTCACCGACGTCACCATGTGGGAGGCGCGCGTGCTGGTCTCGCGCACCGGCTACACCGGCGAGGACGGCTTCGAGCTCTACTTCGCCGCCGAGCACGCCGACCGCGTCTGGGAGGGGGTCATGCGCGCCGGCAAGGAGCACGGCCTGAAGCCCGTCGGCCTCGGCTGCCGCGATTCGCTGCGCCTCGACATGGGCTTCTGCCTCTACGGCAACGACATCGATCTCACGACCCACCCTCTGGAAGCCGGGCTGGCCTGGACGGTGAAGCTGGCCAAGCCCGACTTCCACGGCAAGGCCGCCCTCGAGAAGGCCAAGGCGGCCGGGCTGACGCGCAAGCTGGTCGGCTTCACGGTCGCGGGCCCCCGTGTGCCGCGTCACGGCATGGAGGCGGCGGCCGGCGGCCAGGCGGTGGGCACGGTCACGAGCGGCGGCTTCTCGCCGTCGATGGAGCGGGGCATCGGCATGGCCTACCTGCCCCCGGAGCTGGCGAAGAACGGCAGCGCCTTCGGCGTGCGCGCCGCGGGCGCGGAGCTGGCGGCCACGGTGGTCCCGCGCCCGATGTTCGCGGGCGCCGCGCACAGCCAGCCCAAGAAACCCCAAGCGAGCGAGGGCTAGGATGATCCCGCAGGGCCTGAGGTACACGAAGGAGCACGAGTGGGCTCGCCGCGAAGGCGACACGGTCACGGTCGGCATCACCCACTGGGCGCAGGAGCAGCTGTCCGACGTGGTCTACGTCGAGCTGCCGGCGGTGGGCCGGGCGGTCAAGCAGGCCGAGGGCTTCGGCGTCATCGAGGCCGTCAAGACGGTGAGCGACATGTACGCGCCGGTCGCGGGCGAGGTCGTCGAGGTGAACACCGCGCTGGCCGACAACCCCGGGCTGGTCAACCAGTCGCCGTACGAGCAGGGCTGGATCATCAAGCTCAAGGTGAAGGACGCCCAGGAGCTGGACGCCCTGCTCGACGCCACGGCCTACGCGGCGCTGCTCGAGGAGGCGCATTGAGATGAGCTACGTCGGCCGCTCGGACGCCGAGCGCAAGCAGATGCTGGAGAGCCTCGGCCTCCGGGACTTCGACGAGCTCCTGCGCGACGTGCCGGCCGAGGCCCGCCTGCAGCGCCGGCTCGACCTGCCGGGGCCGCTCTCCGAGATCGAGATCCGCGCCGAGCTCGAGGCCCTGGCGGCACGCAACGACGCCGCCGCCGGGGCCGTCTCCTTCCTGGGCGGCGGCATGTACGACCACTACATCCCGGCGATCGTGCCGCGCCTCATGCTGCGCTCCGAGTTCATCACCTGCTACACGCCGTACCAGCCGGAGGTGTCGCAGGGCACGCTGACGGTGATCTTCGAGTTCCAGTCGATGATCGCCGAGCTGACCGGGCTCGACGTGGCGCAGGCCTCGCTCTACGACGGCGGCTCGGCGGTGGCCGAGGCCTGTCTGCTGGCCCGCGCCCACACCGACCGCGACCGCGTGGTGGTGGCCGGCGGCCTGCACCCCAGCTACATGGACGTGCTCAAGACCATCGTCGGCGCCGAGCACGTCACGCACGTGCGGGCCGCGGGCGGTGTGGCGCCGGCCGCGGAGATCGCCCGCGAGCTCGGCCCCGACGTGGCCGCCGTGGTCCTGGCGTACCCCAACTTCTTCGGCGTCGTCCAGGACGGGCTGCCCGAGCTGGCCGCCCAGGCCAAGGCGGCCGGCGCGCTCACCGTCGCCTGCGCCGATCCGCTCGGCCTGGCGCTGCTCACCCCCCCGGGGCAGTGGGGGGCCGACATCTGCGTCGGCGAGGGGCAGCCGCTCGGCGTGCCGCCGTCGTTCGGCGGGCCGGGCTTCGGCTTCATGGCGGTGCGCAAGGAGCTGGTGCGGCGCCTGCCGGGGCGCCTGGTCGGCGAGACCGCCGACCACGACGGCCGGCGCGGCTACGTGCTGACGCTGCAGACCCGCGAGCAGCACATCCGCCGCGAGAAGGCCACCTCCAACATCTGCACCAATCAGGGGCTCCTGGCCCTCGGCGCCGCCATCTACCTGGCGGTGCTCGGCAAGTCGGGGCTGCGCGAGGTGGCGAACCTCTGCTTCCAGAAGGCGCACTACGCCGCGGCGCGGGCCCAGCAGGCCGCCGGGCTCCAGCTCGCCTACGCGCAGCCGTTCTTCCGCGAGTTCGTCCTCGAGCTGCCGCTGCCGGCCGCCGAGGCGCTGCGCTTCGGCCGCAGCCAGGGGATGCTCGTGGGCGTCGACCTCGGGCGCGTCGCGCAGGGGTGGAAGAACCACCTGCTGGTGGCGGTCACCGAGAAGCGCACCCGGGCCGAGATCGACCGCTGGGCCGAGTGTCTGGCCGCGGCCGTGCGGGCGCCGCGCCCGGACGGCGCGCGAGCGGGGACCCGATGAGCGCCGACCGCAGCGCCGCCCCCGGCGGCCAGCCGCCCCCGGCCTCCGGCCGCGCCGGCGAACCGCCGGTGTGGGGCGAGGGGCGCATCGTCGAGCCGCTGCTCTCCGAGCTGTCGCGGCCCGGCCACCGCGGCGTGACCCTGCCGGCCAGCGACGTGCCCGCCACGCCGCTCGCCCAGGCCGTGCCGGCGTGGGCGCTGCGCCAGCGGCCGGCGCGCCTGCCGGAGGTCTCCGAGCCGGAGGTCGTGCGCCACTACACGCGCCTCTCGGCGCTCAACCACCACGTCGACCGCGGCTTCTATCCCCTCGGCTCGTGCACCATGAAGTACAACCCGAAGATCAACGACGAGATGGCCGCCCTGCGGGGCTTCGCCGAGAGCCACCCGTTGGCCCCCGACGAGGCGGTGCAGGGCACGCTGGCCCTGATGCACGGGATCTCGCGGCACCTCTGCGAGATCACCGGGTTCGCCGCCTGCACGCTGCAGCCGGCGGCCGGCGCCCAGGGCGAGATGACCGGCATGCTCATGGCCCGCGCCTGGCACGCCAGCCGCGGCGAGGCCGCCACGCGCCGCACGGTGATCGTGCCCGACTCGGCGCACGGCACCAACCCGGCGAGCGTGCACCTGGCCGGCTGGTCGGTGCGCGAGATCAAGTCGAACGCCGAGGGCATGATCGACCTGGCCGCGCTCGACGCCGCGCTCGGCCCCGACACGGCGGCGGTGATGATCACGCTGCCCAGCACGCTCGGCATCTTCGAGACCCAGATCCGCGAGATCATCCGGCGCATCCACGCGGCCGGCGGGCTGGTCTACCTCGACGGCGCCAACTTCAACGCCCTGGCCGGCCTCGTGCGGCCGCACGACATCGGCTTCGACCTGGCGCACTTGAACCTCCACAAGACCTTCTCGACGCCGCACGGCGGCGGCGGGCCGGGCTCCGGGCCGGTGCTGGTGAGCCGGGAGCTGGAGCCGTTCTTGCCCTATCCGGTGGTCGTGCAGCGCGACGGGGCCTACGCGCTCGACTGGCAGCGGCCGCGCTCCATCGGCCGCGTGCACTCCTACCACGGCAACGTCGGCGTCCTGATCCGCGCCTACACCTACATCCTGAGCCTCGGCGCCGAGGGCGTGGCGGAGGTGAGCCGCGAGGCCATCCTCAACGCCAATTACCTCCTGGGCCGGCTCAAGGACGCTTTCGAGATGCCGCACGAGCACCCGTGCATGCACGAGTTCGTGCTCTCCGGCAAGGGGCTGCGCAAGCACGGGCTGCGCACGCTCGACGTCGCCAAGCGGCTGCTCGACTTCGGCATCCACGCGCCCACCGTCTACTTCCCGCTGATCGTCGAAGAAGCCCTCATGATCGAGCCCACGGAGACCGAGACGCTGCGCAACCTCGACGAGTTCGTGGCCATCGTGCGGCGCATCCTGCGCGAGGCGGCGGAGGAACCGGAGACGCTGAAGAACGCGCCTCGCACCACGCCGGTGTCGCGCCTCGACGAGGGCCGGGCGGCGCGCGAGCTGAAGCTCACCTGGGAACCGCCGGCCGAAGCGTGAGCGCCGCGGGCTGGCCGCGCTTCCACTGCGACCCGGAAGCGCTGGCCGGCGAGTTCCTCATGCGCCGCGACCGGGAGCGCCTGCTGGCGCTCGAGGCCGACCCGGAGCTGGGACCGTCGCTCTTCCTGTACCGCTGGCGCGAGCCGACCGTGACCCTCGGCTACGCGCAGAGCCCGGAGCGCGTGCTCGACCTCGAGGCGGCCCGGCGCGCGGGTGTGCCGGTGGTGCGCCGGCCGACCGGCGGCCGCGCCATCCTGCACGCCGACGACTGGACCTACTCGGCCGTCGTGCCGCTCGGGGACGAGCTTTACGGCGGCGGCCTGGCGGCGTCCGTGTCGCGCCTGACCGCGGTGGTCGCGGCCGCCCTGGCCGCGGTCGGCGTCGACTGCGTCGCGGCAGGACGCTCGGCGGCCCGCGCCGCCGAGCGCACGCCGATCGCCGACGAGCCGGCGTGCTTCGCGCTCGCCGTCGGCCACGAGCTCACGGTGGGGGGGCGCAAGCTGGTGGGCAGCGCCCAGCGGCGTCTGACCCGCGCCCTACTGCAGCAGGGAACGATCCTCGCCGGTCCGGGGTACGAGCGTCTGGCGGACCTGCTGGTCGGCGACGCGCCGGCCCGCTCGCGGGCCCGCCACAGTCTTCTCTCCTCGACCGTCACCGTCCGGGAGATCACCGGGGGACGGGCCCGCTACGAGGATTTCGCCCGGGCGCTGCAACGGGCGTGGGTCGGCGCCCCTTCGCGACGCCCCCGCCGCTCCGGGACGCTTGACACGCCGGGAGGCCGTTCCTAGCATCGTGTCGCGCCAGCGCACGCGCCGCTCGCTTCCTGTCCCGTCGCGCGCTCCAAGGGAGGGCCGTATGAAGATGCAGGGAAGGGGCTGGGGACGGCGGGCCGCGCTCGCCACCTGGGCGGCGCTCGCGCTGGCCGCAGCCGGCTGCGGCGGCCCGGCCGCCGATCGCCAGGAGGTCTACCCGCTGGCCGCCGACGCCATGCGCACGGCCGCGACCGGCGAGCCGGGCGGCACCCTCTTCGCCATCGCGCGCGGCGACCCCAAGACCTTCAACCACCTGCTCGCCAACGAGGCCTCGACCACCGACATCCTCTCCGGCCTGGTGGACGCCGCCCTCGTGGACTTCGACAACGCCGCCCAGGAGATCCTCCCCGGCCTGGCCAAGTCGTGGGAGGTGAGCCCCGACGGCCTCGTCTGGACGCTGCACCTGCGGCAGGGCGTGCGCTGGTCCGACGGACACCCCTTCTCGGCCGACGACGTCCTCTTCACCGTCGGGGCGGTCTACGACACCACCGTCCAGACGACCTGGCGCTCCATCCTCCAGGTGGACGGCCAGCCGTTCCGGTGGGAGAAGGCCGATTCGTTCACCGTCCGCATCACGCTGCCGGCCAAGTTCGGCCCGCTGCTGGAGACGCTGAGCTCGCTCTACCCGGTCCCGCAGCACAAGCTCGGGGCCGCCTACCGGGAGGGCCGGCTCATGCAGGTGTGGGGCATCCAGACCCCGCCCGAGAGCCTCTGCTGCCTGGGGCCGTTCCGCATCCGCCGCTACCGGCCCGGGGAGAGCATCGAGCTGGTGCGCAACGCGAACTACTGGAAGACCGACGCCGCGGGCCGGCGGCTGCCCTATCTCGACCGCGTCTTCTTCCGCATCGTGAGCGACGCCAACACCCCGCTCGTGCTCTTCCTCAAGGGCAAGATCGACTTCCTCGACCCGGTGGGGCCCGAGAACGTGGCCCAGGTCGAGGACGCGCAGGCGAAGGGCAAGCTTCGCCTGGTGGACCTCGGCGCCGACATCGCCACCAACTGCATCTGGTTCAACCTCAAGCCGGGCGCCGACACCACGGGCACGGACTACGTCGCCCCCTACAAGCGGACGTGGTTCGAGGACGTGCGTTTCCGCCGGGCGATCTCCCACGCCATAGACCGCGAGGACATGGTCAAGTCGGTGCTGCGCCACCAGGGCGACGCCCAGTACAACCCGGTGAGCGCCACCAACCGCCGCTGGCACAACCCCGACATCCCGCGCTTCCCGTACGACCCGGCGCGGGCGGCGGCGCTGCTCGAGGAGATGGGGCTCAAGGACCGCGACGGCGACGGCGTGCGCGAGGACGCCCGGGGCCACGAGGTCGAGATCGTCCTCGTCACCAACGTCGCCAATCCCGTCCGGGTCGCGCTGGCCGACGTGGCGCGCGACATGCTGGCCGCGGTCGGGGTGAAGGTGACGGTCAACCCCATCGAGTTCAACACCCTGGTCACCACCATGAAGCAGACCCACCGCTTCGAGGCCATCCTGCTCGGCTTCACCAGCGGCGTGCCGCCCGAGCCGTCGCTGTCGGCCAACGTCTACCGCTCGAGCGGCGTGATGCACGTCTGGGACCCGGAGCAGAGCCGGCCGCGCCGCCCATGGGAGGCCGAGATCGACCGGTGCATGGACCTGGCGGTGAGCGAGCCCGACTACGCCGCCCGCAAGGCGGCCTTCGACCGCGTCCAGGAGATCATGGGCGAGCAGCAGACCCTGGTGATGCTGGCGCGCGAGCGGGTCAAGGTGGGCATCCGCAACGACCTCGGCAACGTGCGGCCGACCATCCTGCGCCCGCACGTGCTGTGGAATCCGGCGGAGCTCTACAAGACCAAGGGCGGCGCGGCGGCGCCCCGGCCCGCGGGGAGCTGAGGCCGGGCCCCCCGCGTGAAGACCTTCGTCGCCCGGCGGCTGGCCAACGCCCTGCTGCTCCTGATCGGGGTCTCCTTCCTCACCTTCTGGGTGATCGACCTGGCGCCCGGGGACCCGGCCACCATCCTCGAGGACGAGACCATCCCCCGGGAGATCCAGGACCAGATGCGGCGGGAGTTCGGCCTCGACCGGCCGTTCTTCACCCGCTACGGGATGTGGCTGGAGCGCGCCGCCCTGCACGGCGACTTCGGCACCTCCATCTCGTACCGCCAGCCGGTCTTCGCGCTCATCGCGCCGCGGCTCGGCAGCACGCTGCTCCTGGCGCTGGCGGCCGCCGCGCTGGCCTGGGGGCTCGCCATCCCGCTCGGGGTCTTCGCCGCCGTGCGCCAGCACTCGGGCTGGGACCGGGCCGCCGCCTTCGCCGCCTTCCTCGGGCTCTCCATCCCCGAGGTGGTCCTGGCGCTGGGGCTGCTGCTGATGGCCGGGGCCACCGGCTGGTTTCCCATCGGCGGCATGCGCAGCCCGGAGTGGGACCTGCTCTCGCCGGCCGGGCGGGCGCTCGACATCCTCCACCACCTGTTCCTGCCGGCGCTCGTGCTCGGGGTCATCCCGATGGCGGCGCGCATGCGCCAGATGCGGGCCAGCCTGCTCGACGTGCTGCGCCTCGACTACGTGACCACGGCGCGCGCCAAGGGGCTGCCCGAGCGGACCGTCATCTGGAAGCACGCGGTGCGCAACGCCCTCAACCCGCTCATCACGCTCTTCGGCTTCACGCTCGCCAAGCTGCTCTCCGGCGCGCTGGTCATCGAGGTCATCTTCTCGTGGCCGGGCATCGGCCGGCTGACCTACGAGGCCGTCTACCGGCAGGACTACTTCCTCGTGCAGGCGTCGCTGCTCATGGCCTCGCTGATGCTCATCCTCGGCAACCTGGTGGCCGACATCCTGCTCGCCGCCGCCGACCCGCGGGTGCGCTTCTCGTGACCCGGCCGACGCCCGCGTCCGCCGCGGCGGGGCAGGGGAGCGCGAGTCCGGCCGCGCGCCCGCCGCGCAGCCCGCGCCAGGTCTTCTGGCGCGCCTTGCGCCGCAGCCCGACCGCGGTGGCAGGGGGCGTGCTGCTGGCCGTCCTCTACGCCGGGGCGCTGTTCGCCGACTTTCTGGCGCCCTATCCCATGGACCGCCAGAAGCGCGACCTCGGCTACGCGGCGCCGACCCGCGTGCGCTGGGACGCGGGCGGCCCCTACGTACACGGCCTGCGCCTCGCCGACCCGGTGCGCAGCCTTTACGCGGAGGAGCGCGCGACCCGCCATCCGCTGCGCTGGTTCGCCCCCGGCCACCGCTACCGCCTGCTCGGCGTGATCCCCGCCGAGCGCCACCTCTTCGCGGCGGCCGCCCCGGGCGAGATCCACCTGCTCGGCACCGACGACCTCGGCCGCGACGTCTACTCGCAGCTGCTGTACGGCGCCCGCATCTCGCTCTCGGTGGGCCTCATCGGCATCACCATCACGTTCGTCTTCGGCATCTGCATCGGCGGCATCTCGGGCTACTTCGGCGGCCTGGTCGACGAGTTCGCCATGCGCTTCTCGGAGCTGGTGCTCTCCATCCCGAGCCTCTACCTCATCGTCGCCCTGGCCGCCGTCGTGCCGCCCCAGTGGGGCTCCGACCGGCGCTATCTCCTCATCGTGCTGATCCTGTCGTTCATCGGCTGGGCGAGCCTGGCCCGCGTCATGCGCGGCATGGTGCTCGCCATCCGCGAGAACGAGTACGTGACCGCGGCCCGGGCGCTGGGCGCGGGCACGGCGCGCGTCCTCTTCCGGCACATCGTGCCCAACACGCTCTCGTTCCTGATCGTCGCCGCCACCATCAGCGTGCCGTCCTACATCCTCGGCGAGGCGTACCTCTCCTTCCTCGGCATGGGCGTGCACTCGCCCGTGGCCTCCTGGGGCAGCATGCTGCAGCAGGCCCAGAAGGTGAGCGTGCTCACCGCCTATCCGTGGACGCTCGCCCCGGGCGCGCTCATCTTCCTGACCGTGATGGCGTTCAACTTCCTCGGCGACGGTCTCGCCGACGCCCTCGACCCGCGCGTCGCGCGCGCCGGGCGGAGCCTGTGACCCGGCCCCCCACGCCGCCCAGCGGGGGAGCGCCCGGCGCCGGGGGCGCGGCCGCCGCGCCCCCGGACCCGCAACCGCTGCTCGAGGTGCGCGATCTGCGCACGCACTTCTTCACCGACGACGGCGTGGTCAAGGCGGTCAACGGCGTCTCCTTCCAGGTCTTCCCGGGCGAGACCCTGGGCCTGGTGGGGGAGTCCGGCTGCGGCAAGTCGGTCACCGCGCTCTCCATCCTGCGGCTCATCCCCAGCCCGCCGGGGCGCATCGTGAGCGGCGAGATCCGCTACCGCGGCGAGGACCTGCTGCGGCTGCCCGCGGGCGACATGCGCCGCATCCGGGGCAACGAGATCTCCATGGTCTTCCAGGAACCCATGACCTCGCTCAACCCGGTCTACACCTGCGGCGACCAGATCGTGGAGGCCATCCGCCTGCACCAGGGGCTGGGCAAGCGCCCGGCCCGCGACCGCGCCATCGAGATGCTGCGCCTGGTGGGCATCCCGGCGCCCGAGCAGCGGGTGGACGAGTACCCGCACCAGCTCTCGGGCGGCATGCGCCAGCGGGTGATGATCGCCATGGCCCTGGCGTGCAGCCCGAGCGTGCTCATCGCCGACGAGCCGACGACCGCCCTCGACGTCACCATCCAGGCGCAGATCCTCGAGCTGCTGCGGCGCCTGCAGACCGAACTGGGCATGGCCCTGGTGCTCATCACGCACGACCTCGGCGTGGTGGCGGAGGTGGCCGACCACGTCGCCGTCATGTACGGCGGGCGCATCCAGGAGTACACCGACGCGGAGACGCTCTTCCGGCGCACCCTGCACCCGTACACCGGCGGGCTGCTGGCCTCGCTGCCCAAGCTCGGGCAGGCCGCCGAGCGCCTGCGGCCGATCCCCGGGGCGGTCCCGAGCCCCGCCGAGTTCCCGCACGGCTGCACCTTCCACCCGCGCTGCCACCTGGCGGCCGAGGAGTGCGCCTTCCGCGAGCCGGCGCTCGAACGCATCGAGGAAGGACACCTCCTGCGCTGCCTGCACGGGGAGGGCATCCGGAGCGGCAAGCTCTCGCCGTTCCCCGGGGGAGATCACCCGTGAGCCGCCGCCGCAAGCCCGGCGGCCCGGTCGGCGCCACGGCACCGGCCACCGACGCTGCGATCCCCGCCGCCGCGCCCCTGCTCGAGGTGCGCGACCTGGTGAAGCATTTCCCCATCCGCAAGGGGCTCTTCGGGCGCACCACCGGACAGGTGCGCGCCGTGGACGGCGTCTCGTTCACGCTGGCGCGCGGCGAGGTGCTCGGGCTGGTGGGAGAGTCGGGCTGCGGCAAGACCACCACCGGGCGGGCGATCCTGCGGCTCATCGAGCCCACCTCCGGCTCCGTGCGCTTCGCCGGCCGCGAGATCCTCGGCCTGCCGCGCCGCGAGATGCAGGCCCTGCGCCGCCGCATGCAGATCATCTTCCAGGACCCGTACTCGTCGCTGAACCCGCGCCACACCGTCGGCTCGATCGTCGGCGAAGCCCTGGCCATCCACCACCTGGCCAAGGGCCGCGAGGCCAAGGAGCGCGTCGCCGAACTGCTGCGCCTGGTGGGACTGGCGCCCGAGCACGCGCGCCGCTACCCGCACGAGTTCTCCGGCGGACAGCGCCAGCGCATCGGGGTGGCGCGCGCCCTGGCGGTGGACCCGCAGCTGATCGTCGCCGACGAGCCGGTCTCGGCGCTCGACGTGTCGATCCAAGCCCAGGTGCTCAACCTGCTCCAGGACCTGCGCGAGCGGCTGTCGCTCACCTACCTGTTCATCGCCCACGACCTCTCCGTGGTCGAGCACATCTCCGACCGCGTGGCCGTGATGTATCTCGGCAAGATCGTCGAGCTGGCCCCGAGCCGTATCCTGTATGCTGGCGCCCGGCACCCGTACACGCAGGCGCTGTTGTCGGCGATCCCCGAGCCCCGGCCGGGGGCGCGCCGCTCGCGCATCGTGCTCACGGGCGACGTGCCGAGCCCGGCGCGCCCGCCCGCGGGCTGCCGCTTCCACCCACGCTGCCGCCTGGCGGACGGCGATCGCTGCGCGCGCGAAGCGCCCCAGCTGCGCCAGATCGTCCCCGGACACTGGGCGGCGTGCCATCACGCGGAGACGAGCCGACTCGCATGACGACCCCGACGCTGCCCGACCGCTGGCCCATCGTGCTGTGCATCCTCGACGGTTTCGGCCTGGCCCCGCCCGGGCCGCACAACGCCGTCAGCGTGGCCCGCACCCCCAACTGGAGCGGCTGGTGGGGGGGACCCTCCTGCGCCAAGCTCTCCGCCTCGGGCGAGGACGTCGGGCTGCCGCCCGGCCAGTTCGGCAACTCGGAGGTCGGCCACCTGAACCTCGGCGCCGGCCGCATCGTCTACCAGGACATCCTGGCGGTGGCCCGCGCCATCCGCGACGGCTCGTTCTACGACAACCCGGCGCTCGGCGGACTGTTCGACCACCTGGCCCGCACCGGTGGCCGCCTGCACCTGCTGGGGCTGGTCTCCGACGGCGGCGTGCACAGCCACATCGACCACCTTCGCGGCTACCTGGAGATGGCCCGCCGGCGCGGCGTGGACCGCGTCTTCCTGCACGCCTTCCTCGACGGCCGCGACACGCCGCCGCGCTCCGCGCCGCGGTACGCCGATGCGGTCGAGGCACTCTTCGCCGAGTACGGCCGCGGCCGCGTGGCCACGGTCACGGGCCGCTACTACGCCATGGACCGCGACCAGCGCTGGGAGCGCACCGAGCTGGCCTACCAGGGGCTGGTGCGCGGCGAGGGGTACGCGGCGGGCAGCTTCCGCGAGGCGCTCGAGCAGGCCTACGCGCGCGGCGAGGACGACGAGTTCGTCAAGCCGACCGTGATCCGCGACGCCGCCGGCGCCCCGCTGGCCCTGGTGGCGAGCGGCGACGGTTGCGCCAACTTCAACTTCCGCCCCGACCGCGCCCGCCAGATCACGCGCGCGCTGGCCCTCGACGACTGCCCCTTCGCGCGCCCCGACCGGCCGCGCGACCTCGGCTACGTCTGCCTCACGCAGTACCAGACCGCGTTCGCTCTGCCGGCCATGTTCCCGCCCAAGCGGGTCGCCGACACCCTCGGCGAGGTCTACGCGCGCCGCGGCCTGCGCCAGCTGCGCTTGGCCGAGACGGAGAAGTACGCGCACGTCACCTACTTCTTCTCCGGCGGCGTCGAGGAGCCCCTGGCGGGGGAGGACCGCGTCCTCATCCCGTCGCGCCAGGACGTGGCGACCTACGACCTGGCGCCCGAGATGAGCGCCGACGGCGTCACCGAGGCCTTCGAGCGCGAGCTCGCCCGGCGCCGCCACCAGCTGATCGTGATGAACTACGCCAACGCCGACATGGTGGGGCACTCGGGCGGGCTGGCGGCCACGGTGCGCGCCATCGAGGTCGTCGACGAGTGCCTGGGGCGGGTGGCGCGCGCCGTGCAGGAGCAGAAGGGGATCCTGCTCGTCACCTCCGACCACGGCAACGCCGAGCGGACCTGGGACGAGGAGAACGGCTGCCCGCACACGGCGCACACCGACGACCTGGTGCCGCTCGTGATCCTCGGACAGCCCGGGGAGCAGTGGGGCGTGGCCGACGGCATCCTGGCCGACATCGCGCCCACCATCCTGCGTCTGGCCGGGCTGCCGGTCCCGGAGGCCATGACCGGCCGCGACCTCACGGCCGCCGCCGCGCCCTCCGCCGGATGAGGCGGCGCATCGGCGTCGCGGAGTAGACTCTCCGAGGCAGCTCCGCGGTCCGGCTCCGCGGGCCCGATCCCCGCGCCAGGCCACCCACGAGCGCGGGAATTCCCCCAAACGGCGGCACTCTCGCGGCTACCCGGACCGTGTTCCCGCCGGCCGAGCGCCGCATCCTCCCATCCGCGACCCACAGCGAATCGCATGTCGCGCAGCGCCTTGGCGCGCCGGTGCCGTCCCCGTCCCGTGCCGCCCCGGAGCGTGGCACGCCGGTTGCGATAGCACGTCTGCGAACGCGCGGGGCTGCAGGCCCTGCGGAACCAAAGGACGAAGTTCCCTGACGTGCCCGTGCTTCGCTGAGTCGTGGACTTATCCCCGAACGCCTCGACGCGGAGTTTCACGGAACTTGGCACACGGCAAGGCCGGGGAACTTCTCCCTCTTGCAAGGGGGTGGCCGCAAGGCCGCCCCCTTCGAGTTTCTCCCCCCGAGGCCGGGCGGTCCACCGGCCTTCCCGGCCTAAACGCGTTCATTGACCCGCACTTGCCCTTCTGTTAGCGTCCCGCCGCAAGCCTAGCCCGCCGCGGGGATCGCCCCCGATAAGGAGGCCGGAGTGCGGGGACAAGCCCTCGGGATGGTGGAGACTCGAGGCTTCACCGCCATGATCGAGGCGGCGGACGCCATGACCAAGACCGCCGCCGTCACGCTGACCAAGTGGGTGCAGGTCGAGCCCGCCCTGTGCACCGCCGTGGTGCGCGGCGACGTGGGCGCGGTGACCGCCGCCGTCGAGGCGGGGGCCCGTGCCGCACAGCGCGTCGGCGAGGTGGTGTGCACGCACGTGATCCCCATGCCCTGGGATTCGCTCGAGGATCCGCTCCTCAAGTAGGAGCGGCTGGGAGGACGGAATGGAAGAAGCCCTCGGACTCATCGAGACGCGCGGCTTCGTGGCCATGGTCGAGGCCTCCGACGCCATGGTCAAGGCCGCCAAGGTGCGGCTCATCGGCTACGAGAAGATCGGCGGCGGCTACGTCACCACGGTGGTCCGCGGCGACGTCGCGGCGGTGCGCGCCGCGACCGAGGCGGGCTCCATGGCGGCCGCCAAGGTGGGGGAGGTCATCTCCGTCCACGTCATCCCGCGCCCGCACCCGAGCCTCGAGGACGTCCTGCCGATCGGGCGCTCCGACGGCAAGAAGGGCGCCTAGGGAAAGCCAGTGATCCTCGCCGAGGTCGTGGGCACGGTGGTCTCCACCCGCAAGGACTCCGGACTCGTCGGGTTCAAGCTGCTGCTCACGCGCGAAGTCGACCTCACCTTCAAGCCCACCGGCTCGATGCTGGTCGCGGCCGACGCGGTGGGGGCCGGCCTCGGCGAGATCGTGCTGGTGGCGAGCGGCTCGAGCGCGCGCCTCACCGAGGTGACCAGGGACCGCCCCGTGGACGCCGTCATCGCCGGCATCGTGGACAGCGTGGAGGCCCGCGGCGAGACCATCTACCAGAAGAGCGCCGGCGCCGAGGTGGCCTGACATGGCGCCCCGCCCTCTCGTGACCCGTCCGCCGCGCCCCGCCGGGCTGCGCGCCGCCGGCGTCCCCCTGGAGGCGCGGCCGCTGCCCGAGCTCGAGGCTCTGGCCGTGGTCGAGACCGACTCCGTGGCCAGCGGCGTGGTGGTCGCCGACGGCGTCCTCAAGATGGCGCCGGTGGAGCTCGTCTTCGCCGGCGAGGTGAGCCCGGGCAAGTTCGTGGTGCTGTTCGGCGGGGAGGTGGGGGCGACCCGCGCCGCCCACGGCCGCGGCGTCGAGCTGGCGGGCGCGCATCGCGTGGACGATCTGCTGCTGCCGCAGATCCACCCCGGCGTGCTGCCGGCCGTCGAGGACCGCGTCGGCGCCGGCGAGGACGATGCGCTCGGGACCCTGGAGACCGCGACGGTGGCCGCCACCGTGCTGGTGGCCGACCGGGCCGCCAAGACGGCGCGGGTCACGCTGCGGCGCATCCGCTTGGCCCAGGGCCTGGGCGGCAAGGGTTACGTCTATCTCACCGGGTCCGTGCACGACGTCGAGGCCGCCGTGGCCGCCGGCCGCTCCGCCGCCGGCCCGCGACTGGCCGACTGGTCGATCGTGGCCCGGCTGCACGCCGACGCCCGGGCGCAGATCCTGTAGGCGCGGGAGGCTGCGTTGCACCTGGGCGAAGTGATCGGCACGGTCGTGTGCACGCGCAAGGTGCCCGCCTGGACCGGGCAGCGGCTGCGCCTGGTGCAGCCGATCGCGCGCGACGGGCGCCCGAACGGCAAACCGGTGGTCGCCCTCGACGTGGTTTCCGCCGACGCCGGGCAGCGCGTATTCTTCGTGCGCAGCCGGGAGGCCGCGCAGGCCATCGAGAACGCTTTCAACCCCGCCGACGCGGCGATCCTCGTGCTGGTGGACCGCCTCGAGGGCGGGGGGGGCGCGGGCCGCTAGCGGCCCGCCGGAGCCGTCGTTTGCGCATCGCCCGAGTCGTCGGCAACGTGATCGCCACGATCAAGCACCCGGCGCTGGTCGGCGCCAAGCTGCTGCTGGTCGACGAGGAAGATCCGGCCGGCGGCACGCGCGGCCGGCCGCTCTTGGCGCTCGACACGGTGGACGCCGGCGAAGGCGACCGGGTGCTCGTCCTCGACGAGGGCAACTCCGCCGCCCAGGTGCTGAGGGCGCCGCGCGGCCCGGTGCGCACGGTGATCGTCGGAGTCGTCGACGAGGTGGATCCCGAGCCGCGCCCCTAGGGCGCGGCGCAACGGAGAGTCGGTGCCGATCTACGAGTATCGCTGCGGCCGCTGCGGCCGCGTCTACGAGGAATGGTTGGGCCAGGGCGCCCCGGCGCCCCCGGCCTGTCCGCAGTGCGGCCACGAGGGCCGCGAGCGCGTGCCGTCCGGCTTCGCGATCGCCGTCGCGACGCGGACGGAGCGCGCCAAGGGCACGGGTCCCGCCCGCGCGTGCGCGGGCGGCGGTCCCTGCGGCTGCGCTTCCTGAGCGCTCGGAGGTGACGGGATGACGAAGGCGGACCTCGTCGAGGAAATCTCGGCCAAGACCGGTGTCTCGAAGAACCACACGGCGCTGATCGTCGATGACCTGCTGGAGGCCATCTCCAAGGCGCTCTCCGACGGGCAGCATCTCGAGATCCGCGGCTTCGGCACCTTCAAGGTGCGCGAGCGCCGCGCCCGCCGCGCCCGCAACCCGCGCAGCGGAGAAGAGGTGCTGGTGCCCGCCAAGCTCGTCCCCGTCTTCAAACCGTCCAAGGAGTTGAAGGCTCTCATCGCCGCCGGCCTCACGTCCACACCGGACGCCGGCTCGACATCCGCCTAGCGGTCCGGCTCACCGGTCCACCGGCGGCCAACCAGGAGGAATCGCCCGCGCATGGGTTCGGGAAAGAAGCGGAAGCGCAAGAAGATCGCCACGCACAAGCGGAAGAAGCGCCTGCGCAAGAATCGCCACAAGAAGCGCAAGGTCTAGGAGGCACGGCGGGGCCCGCGGGGGATTCCCCCAGCCCGCGGGCCCGCCGCTCTGATGCGCCACCGGAGGCATTCCCGCCCGGCGGCGCGCGCCGGGCGGCCGCAGCGGCGGCGCGGGGTTCGCGAGCGCGCCCCCGACGCGGCAGTACCGCGGCTACTCGGGCACGTCGAGGTCCTGCACGGGACCTCCTGGTTCGTGCCCGCCGGGCGCGTGCGGCGCGGTCGACGGCCCCTGGCGCCGGCTCCCGGTCCGGGGCCGGAAGCCGGTGACTACGTCATCGCCGAGTGCCCGTGGGAAGAGGACCTGGCCCACGTCGTCGAGGTCCTCGGGAGAGAAGACGACCCGCGCTGGGACAACCAGGCCGTGCTGTCGCGCCACCGCTGGCCGACCCGCTTCGCGCGGGCGGCCCTCGACGAGGCGCGCGCCGCCCCGTCCCCCGACCGCCCCACCGAGGGCCGGGTGGACCTGCGCGACCGGGTCGCGTTCACCATGGACCCGGACGACGCCGCCGACTTCGACGACGCCCTGTCGTGGCGGCGGCTCGGGCCCGGCCTGGCCGAGGTCGGCGTGCACATCGCGGACGTCACGTGGTACGTGCCGGCGGGCTCCGCCCTCGACACCGAGGCCCGCGCCCGCGCCACCAGCGTCTACCTTGCGGGGCAGGCGGTGCCGATGCTGCCGGAGCGGCTCTCGTCGGACCTGTGCTCGCTCGTCCCGGGGCGCGAGCGCTACACGCTCTCCGTCCTGGCGGAGATGGACGACAAGGGCGCTGTGCAACGCTACCGGATCTGCGAGGGCTGGATCCGGAGCCGCGCCCGCCTCAGCTACGAGTCGGGGCAGGCGGTGCTCGACGGGTGCGAGGCGACGGATCCGGAAGTCGAGCTGGGGCTGCGCGCCCTGGCGGCGCTGGCCGCCCGCCTGGGAGAGCGGCGGCGGAGCCGCGGCGCGCTCGACCTCGACGTGCCGGAGGTCAAAGCGCGGGTGGCCGACGACGGGCGCACGATCTCGCTGGAGCGGCGCGCGCACCGGCTGGCCCACCGCATCGTCGAGGAGTTCATGCTGCTCGCCAACACGCTCGTCGGGGAAGAGGCGGAGCGGCGCGGAGGGCCTTTCCTGTTCCGCGTCCACGAGCCGCCGCCGCTCGGCAAGCTCGGCACCCTGGAGATGCAGCTGAAAGCGCTCGGGCTGCCGCGCCTGGGCGGGGCGGACGATGTGGCGCGGTCGCTACAGCGGCTCCTGGCCTTCCCGGTGCCGGAGGAGAAGCGGCGCCTCGTCCACCAGCTGGTGCTGCGCGCTCTGTCGCGCGCCGCGTACCGGTCGACGGACCTCGGCCACTTCGGGCTGGGCACGCGGGGGTACTGCCACTTCACCTCCCCGATCCGGCGCTACCCGGACCTGTTCAACCACCGGCAGGTCCGCCACTGGCTGACCGAGCCGGTGGGGAAGGCGGGCCGCGCGGGCTGGCGG
>Ga0315275_10000358_pt1 | contig 37733 bp, 34 predicted proteins | sample YL17G03_0_MG_FD_205557 | JGI IMG/M metagenome (GOLD analysis project Ga0315275, IMG submission 205557) | Sediment microbial communities from Yellowstone Lake, YNP, Wyoming, USA - YL17G03_0 | ecosystem: Environmental > Aquatic > Freshwater > Lake > Sediment | place: USA: Wyoming | collected... | reverse complement strand
TTTTTCTTAATTTCTACATTTGGATGAATATGCTGTTGTTGCTTTGAAGGGAATAACCGTTCCATGCACGTTAGTACGTGCCATGGATACTTTATCGGACACCAATTGTGTACTTCTGTTAATTCTGCTTTACATACATGACCTGCATGAATAAGTTCATTGATTGCCTGTTCATATCCCTTTGATGAATTTTTACCGTGAGATGCAATTTTTGAAAGAAGCATGTCTATATGAGGATAATAGTCAGCAACTATTCTCACCATGTTGCTTGGTTCAGTTCCTTTCAGCGGCTTTTCTACTATTTCTTCGACCTGTCCTTGTTTATTTGTCTTAATATAACCGCCTGGAAAATATGAAGACAGTATAACAGCACTAAGTGAAATTGTTTCTTTTTCTTTTCGGGTATGATCTAATAAAGACTCAATAAATAGGTCACCATAACCATCAGAGGAATTCAAAATTAATACAGGTCCTTCAGAAATAGTATCCCGGATTGAATAAATTGCTTCTCCTTGACCCTGTCCAGCCTGTTTAGTAAACGTAACGTTAAGTTCACTGGGAATTGGAATAGTAGAAAGACGGTCAATATTTTCATTATTTCCTACTACTATACACTCGGTAATTCCTACTCGAATTAATTGTTCGTAATGCCACTGAAGATTCGATTTTCCAAAAAGCTCCAATGTATTTTTATCTTGGAACGGCCAAAAACGCGTTGATTCCCCGCCTGATAATAATACAGCTGTAATATGTTGTGCCATATGTCCTCCTTTAGACAACCGCATCTTCTTCAATCCGTTCTATCGATGCTCCAAGTGATTGCAAGCGTTCATCAATATGCTCATATCCCCGATCTATCTGTTCAACCCCATAAATATAACTTTGTCCCTGTGCAATGATTGCAGCTAAGACGACTGTCGCACCGGCACGAAGATCACTCATGGAGGTAATTGCATTATGAAGTGGGGTTGGACCGGTGATACGAATTGCCTGATGTGTTTCTGTTGCCTTGTCTTCCCAATTAAAATTATAAAAACTTTTAGGATTATTAACGACCGGATTAAAGTAGGCAATATCAGCCCCCATTTTTCGAAGCTCCTCGACATAGGTAAATCGATTTTCAAACACCGTTTCATGAATAGTTGAAACCCCTTTCGCTTGTGTCATCAATATTGCCCATGGCGCTTGCCAATCGGTCATAAATCCGGGATGACTACCGGTGACAATATCAACGGGTTGAATCGGTTTATCATAAAAATATTGTGTTGTTGTATCGTCTATCATCTTATATACACCCCCTGCTTTTTCAAAAGCTTCTAGAAATGATTTCATATGACGCCTTTGAGAATGATGCACTGTTATATCGCCCTTTGTTACAAGAGCGGCAATCGCAAATGTCACTTCCTCATTTCTATCAGACATAATGGCGTATTCCGTTCCATGTAATTTTGGGACACCGACAATAGTGATTTCTCTGTTTCCGCTTCTTCTAATGTTTGCTCCCATCGCATTAAGAAGAGCAATGAGATCATCAATTTCTACCTCTTCAGCAGCATTTTTGAGGATTGTCGTTCCATCAGCAAGTACTGCAGCGAGCATGAGCGTTTCGGTCCCTGTGTGCGTATTTTTCAAAAACGATATTTGCGCTCCGTGAAGATGCTGGGCATGCGCATGAAAATATCCATCTTTGGAATCATATTCAATGGTAGCCCCCATAAGTTTAAGTCCCTCGATATGTCTATCAATAGGCCGCGCACCTATCCGGCATCCTCCAGGGTTTGGAATTGTTGCATTTCCATAGCGGGACAACATTGGCCCAAGGACCATAGATGATGTACGGAGACGTGCGCCAATTTCAAGCGGCACGATTGTTCCCTTGGTATTTCCATCTTTAATATAAATAGTATTCCCATCTATCCTAACGTGCGCTCCGAGACTTTCTACGACATCGAGCATGAGGTGTACATCACGAATCTGCGGCATATTATGAAGCACTATCTCATCATCAGTTAATAGTGATGTTACAATAGCTTTCAAAGCTACGTTTTTAGCTCCGGCAATGGTAACATTGCCGTGAAGTACTGTCGGACCATTGATGATAAATTTTTCCATTAAAATTCTCCTATTCGAATCACTTCTTCTTTCATTATAACGTTGAATTGCTTTTGTACGCGTTCTTGGATAAGACTCATTAATTGTAGCACATCAGATGCAGTTGCATTTCCCGTATTGACGATAAAATTTGCATGTATTGGTGATACTTTTGCACCACCGACTGCTAACTCTTTGCACCCTGCATGGTCAATCAAATATCCGGAGCTTGTTGTATGATTAGGAGTTTGAGCTAGTATTGCATCAGCCGGGGTTATATTTTTAAATATACATCCGGCAGTTTTTATTCCCTGCGGCTGCGTGTTTTTTCTATACTCAATGCTTTTATTTGCAATATTCCAAAGCGCTTCTTTATCCGCGTGGTGCAGTTCAAACACAATTGAGAGAATAATATCCCGTGACTGTTGAATAATCGATTTTCCATATTGAAAACGAAAATATTCTTTTGCTACAGTTTGTATGTCATTTGTTGGGGTTATAATACGAGCCTGATAGAGCACATCTCCAACGTATGAAGGAGGATTCATCCACTTGGAATTCATGAAGATAGCACCTCCGACTGATCCGGGCAACCCTAAATGCATTTCTAATCCTCGCAAACCTTCTTCGATTGTAAATCGAACAAGTAAATTAAACGGAACACCGGAATCCGCTTCAACGAACACACTCCCTGTTTTAATGCCAGCTGATATTGCTCCTTTGGCACCTTTTATCGTTATAGTGTGTGTGGTATTTCGGATAACCAGACCCCGAAAGCCTTTATCTCCGATTAAAATATTCGACCCGCCCCCGAGAATAAAAAACGGCAGATGAAGTTCCCGTGCTGAAATAATTGCTTGTGCCAGATCATCTTGTGAATGTGTGTCCAAAAAATAGTCAGCCGGACCACCGATATTAAATGTTGTAAATGGCGCTAGTACGACATTTTCTTGTACTTTCGCACCAAACTTCTCATGTAATTTCTTTATATCATTTGTCATACGTTAATTTTACATGTGAGGCAATTGCATATCCCCATTCATAAATATCCCCTGCTCCCATACAAACAATAATATCACCTGGTGATAGATCTGTTTTTATATACGACAATGCACCGGATAGATTTTTAATATATTGAACATTGGTATGATTTTTCGCAATTTCTTCAACAAGTTTAGCGCTACTGATATCAGTTCGCACGGTTTCCCGCGCTGAAGCGTAAATATCGGCTATCAGTATGATATCGCTTTTTGAAAAGCTCTTTGCAAAATCAGATAGTAATATTGCTGTTCTTGAATATGTATGCGGTTGAAAAATGGTTATAATACGATTTTTTGGATACCATGTTCGGATGGCATCGAGCGAAGCGGTAATCTCGTGAGGATGATGGGCATAATCATCATATATTCGAATATCTTTATTTGTATATAGCAGCTCTAATCTCCTTTTGGCTCCTCCAAATTGAATGAGTCCTTTTTTTATAACTTCGTATGATAATCCAAATTCATGAGCTGCTACCAATGCTGCCACTGCATTGAGAATATTATGTTTTCCCGGTACCGTTAATACAAATTCACCTATCGTTGTCCCCCGTACGGTGACAGTAAAAAATGTCCGTCCTTCTTCAAAAGAAATGTGAGTAATTTGATACTCTGAACCATTGGAATACCCATACGTCACGGTATGATTACCATCAGTACATAACACCTGACTTGGAGCATCATCATGATTAACAATTGTGGTTTTCCTCCCTGTCATTTGTTCCTGCAGCGACCTAAATGCCTGTTGTACCTCTTCTAAATTTGCATATGCATCCGGATGATCATAATCAATATTCGTTACAACCAATAACTCAGGGTGCTGCCAAAGAAACCGAGGTTTTTTGTCATGTCCCGGATCAGTCATATATTCATCTGCTTCCGCTATAAATACATTCCCTTTTCCAAAATGCCCCGGATTTCCAAGTCCAAGTATAGTTCCACATCCGACTGCATAGGATGGATCAGTGTTGGCAGAGGTAAAAATGCAAGCCAGCATTGCACTCGTTGTAGTTTTGCCGTGACTTCCGGCTACCGAAATTTGTCTTTTCCCATCCATCACCATCCCGAGGGCTTGCCCGTGAGGCATCACGGCAATTCCACGTTTAACCGCTGTAACTACTTCAATATTGTCTTTGCCACCATGAGCGCCTGTATAGATGACGAGATCAAGTTTTTTCTGCTTTTGAATAGTTTTAGCAGAAAAACCTTGGGTCATTGGAATACACGCTTTATCTAATACATGCTGCGTTGGAAATACTCCTTCAACATCAGAACCGGTTACAACAATTCCTTTATCCTTAAAATACAACGCAAGGGAGGTCATGGCTACTCCTTTAATCCCCACAAAGTGAATATGTGTATATGCCATTATTTTCATATTATGCGCTATATCCAATATACCCCATTATTTCCCCAAAAGGTTCATCTTTCCTGCGCCATGAATAAAAAAGTTCTTTTTTCTCATATGTACAAAGCGTTTTGTCATAATCTATATGATTTTTCTGTATCATTTTTTCTTGTAAATCAATAGAAATGGCATTCCAAAGATCGACACTATAACAATCGCGACAAATAAACGGTCCAAACGCAATAACTATATCGTCTGGTGATGAACCTAATGTTTGAAATGTTTTCACCATCTCTTTCGCAATATGTTTCTCTGTCCCTCTCCAACCAGAATGTGCTATCCCAATTGTCTTGTTTATGGGGTCGGCAAACAAAAGAGGCACACAATCGCCGACATGTACGCATAAAAAAATGGGTGCGTCTTCTTTTTTTTGATACACAAGGCCATCTACACCAGGTATGGTTTTTCCGCGGTCTCTTGGCGAAACCACATGAATAGCTATTCCATGTACTTGCTCTTGTAAAACAACATCATTATACGCAACGCCTATGGATGTAAAAAATTCTTTTCTTTTTAGCTCATTTTGCATATTCCCTTGTTGTTTTGTCGTAAATCCGTGAACTACGTGTGGAAGTTGTTCTAGAAGTGAGGACGAATATATATTGTTTGTTTTTTGAATCATAAAGGCTTCTTCTTGAGAATCTTTCGTACTGCTTCCTGATCGCTCCATGGATATTCAATTGTTCCGCGGCAAAGGCTTTTTTCATGACCTTTACCGGTAATCATGACCGTGTCGCCCGTTTGAGCTATGGATAGTGCGTAAGAAATTGCATCTTTTCTATTGGGAATCTTATGGACTTTTTGGTATACGGGTATTCCTGAAGCGATCTGTTCAATAATCGTATGTATATCTTCCGTACGGTAATCTTCCTCCGTAATAATTATTTCATCCGCATACGCAGCTGATGCCTTTCCCATATACGGACGTTTACTTGCATCCCGTAACCCTGCACTTCCAAACACATGAATCAGTTTTCCTTTCGTACTTTCCCGAACCGTTTTTAACGCGCGGTCCAATGCATTCGGCGTATGGGCAAAATCAACAATGACGGTACATGGAGTTTTTGTTACTACATCCATTCTTCCCGGCACTCCGGGAAAGCGTTTGATGGCGGAAGCGACTATTTTATTCGGTATGTGAAACATAGACGTTGCTGCAATAGCTGCTAAACAGTTATAGCTATTAAATTCTCCCGGTAGCTGGGAAGTAAATGGATTTGTTTGTGGGGTAATTTTTGCCTGCCGGTAAATTCCGAATGTGATAAGCGATTTACTTCGAAGAAGCGGGGCAATACGGCTATACAGAGCATCATCATCACGATTTACAATGACAGTGTCGCTCTGTTTTAATAGTTTTAATTTAGCCTGTAAATAGTTCTCAAATGTTTTATGGTAATCAAGGTGTTCATGCGTAACATTGGTCAGCACCCCGACAGCAAAGTGTATTCCCCATACGCGGGATTGGGACAGTGCATGCGAAGTCACCTCCAACACTATATGGGAATCACCGTGGTTAACAGCTTCCCGAAGGTATTTTTGCACCCAGAACGCATTTGGGGTCGTTACATGAAACCCAGTATCATATGTTTTACCTGCTATTACCGCCTGCACTGAGGTAATCATTGATGTTTTATACCCGGCAGCTTTGAGAATTTCGTAGATAAGGGTTGTCGTGGTTGTTTTTCCGTCGGTACCCGTGACACCGATGACCGTAAGTTTAGAGCCGGGGAAGCGAAAATAGAGAGCCGAACAAACGGCAACGACGAAATGATACAGGCCCTTCAGCCATCTAATCATGGGTATTATTATACCATTTGAGGCCTTACTGTGCTGGGATACCAAGATAGAGAAATATATCCTTAGCTATGGTAAAAAACAATGGCGCTGCGGTCTCTGAACCCCACTGGGAAGAGCTTGGTTCCCGTAGGGTGACTAACATGGCAAATCGTGGTTTATCAGCCGGTGCAAAGCCAACAAATGATGCTATTGTTCTTTTATCATCATAATGTCCTGCTACCGGAATTTGCGCGGTTCCTGTTTTTCCTGCAATCCGATACCCTTTTGGTTTCGCCCACTTGGCTTCACCGTTGTCTACTGCTGATGTCATCATTTCGGTTACTACTTGAGAGGTGGCGCTGCTCATTACTTGACGGACTTTTTTTGGCTTGATGTCTATTGTTCGATTGTTTGTATCTTGCATCTTTTTTACCATATGCGGTTCCATAAGCCATCCACCATTAGCAACGGCCGCAGTAGCGCGCACCATTTGAAGCGGGGTGACAGCTATTCCCTGACCAAAAGAAGCGGTGGCTAGATCGATTTCCTTCCAATCTTTATCACTTCTTGCAATCGGTGAACTTTCATCTTCCAGATCAATATTTGTGGGAACTCCGAATCCAACGTTTTTGATATATTTAACAAAAGCATCAATCCCAAGTAATTTTGCAACATATACCATACCAACATTTGATGAGTGCTCTAATACCTGTGTCATGGTAAGGGGACCGTTATATTCGTTGTTCCAGGTCCTGATTGTATAATCAGATACAGCAATCGGTCCGATCTCCTCAAAAATACTTGTCGCTTTAATTAATCCTTTATCAATGGCTGCCCCCATAACAAGCGCTTTAAACGTCGATCCCGGCTCGTAAGCAGAAGCCACAATGGGGTTTTTATATAATTCTTTATCGAACTGTTGATACTGTCCCGGATGATAGGAGGGATAGGAAGCCATCGCAAGTATCCCGCCCGTTGCTGGATCCATAACAACTACTGATCCTTCTTTTGCTCCATATTTCGCGATTCCTTCGGCTAATTTTTGTTCAACAATATTCTGGATTGTCCGATCAAGCCAAAGTACCATAGTACTTCCATTCTCCGGTTCAATCCGGACAGACTCTCCAACAAGAATTGGTGCTCCGCTCACATCCTTTTCAATGGAGATACTTCCTGCTTTCCCTTGTAATTCCCGGTTGTAGTACCCCTCAAGACCAAAATACCCCACATCGCTTCCATTTTGATCAAGGCCGACAAATCCGAGTAGCTGTGCTGCCATAGATCCTTCCGGATAGTATCGTTTTGGTTCTTTTTCAAATCCCAATCCTTTGATATTAAGTGATTTTAACTCCTGAATCTTTTCTTCATCTACTTTATGAAGAATGGGGATCCACATTTTCGAAGAATCAGAAATCATTGCTGAAACACTTGCTTCTTCTATTTGTAAGACCCCCGAAACAAGTTGAGCGAAGACCTTGCTATTTTCTATATTCTTCGGCTCAACATAGACAAGCGATGCTGACTTATTCATGACAATAGGATATCCGTCACTTGTGATGATACTTCCCCGCTCGGCCGGGATGGTTAATTCAAGCTTGTATTGAGCAGTAGCTTCAGCCTTCAAATGATATCCTGAGATGATTTGCCAATAAAAAAGGCGCGCGATAATACCACACGCAAGGAGTATAAATAGTGAAAAGACGAACCAAATTCGCCACATATCCTTATCGAATTGGACCGAGGGCAGCAACAAATTGATCTTTATGAATTGTCATGACTTGAGGTTTTTGGGTAAACCCCATAGAAAGGGCTTTTTGTTGGATAGTAAGAAGTGATGAGGCGGATGCAACCTGTTCCGATAACAGGGCAGTTTCTCCTTTAACAGCGGTGATTTTTCCGTCAATTGTGCGTATTTCTTTTCCGTCGCCAACCAACATGCACGAATACACAATTTGAGCTACAAGTAGGCATACGGTTATGGAAATGAGTGATACTAATACTTTTTTCATATCATTACCTTAAACGCTCTGAAATCCGAAGTTTTGCGCTTCTGGATCTCCGATTCTCCTGTTGTTCTTTTGTATTTGGAATAATCGGTTTTTTACCAATAACTTTTAACTTTTTATTGAGAAAAAATCGTTTAACGATACGGTCTTCCAGAGAATGAAAACTAATAACTGCTATTCTTCCTCCAACCCTTGTTATCTTCATCGCTCCGGTTAATCCTGCTTGTAATGCTGTTAACTCTTCATTAACCGCAATTCGTAGTGCTTGGAATATGCGAGCTATAGTATCTCGATTACCTGACCCAACCGCGCTCTCAATGCATTTTTTTAACTCACCAACGGTCGCAATTGGACTAGTTTTTCGCAACCTGAGTATTTTTTTGGCAATAACGCCTGCTCGTTCTTCCTCACCAAATGTTGCAAATATGTTAAATAGCTCATCAAATGAACTGTTGTTTACTATTTCATATGCGCTTGGCTTGTCACTATCTCCAAATCGCATATCTAAAGCTGATTCATCAAATCGATATGAAAATCCCCGGGCATGGGTATCAAGTTGATGGCTGGAAACTCCCAAGTCAAAGAGCACACCGTCAATTTCATTCCATCCGTTATCCCTTGCAAATGCCTCAATATCTCGGAAATTTCCTTGTACAATCCTGCAGTGTGGACCAACCAGCTGTGCATTCTCTTGTATCGCATCCCTATCCTCATCAATTGCCAACACCTCTGCTCCTAGTTCTAACATTCTCTTCGTATGTCCTCCACCGCCCAATGTCGCATCAATAAAGCGTTTTCCAGCCGTCACTTGTAATCCTTGGATCACTTCTTGTAAAAGTACAGGCGTGTGATAACTGCTCATACATAACTCATTTATTTTTTTGTGCTTCCCAAGTCTTTTTATGCCAAATTTCAAAATGATCGCCTGCTCCTATAATTTTCACTTCATCGTCAATCCCAGCGTATTCCTTGAGGTGGGTAGGCATCACAACCCGACCAAGCTTATCCGTCTCGACCTTCTGGGCTGCTCCAAACACATACCTTCGTAGTGTTCTTCCCTCTTCTGTTGTAACAGGTGTTTCGAGCTGCTTTGCCGCTTCTTTCTCCCAAGCTGCCAAATCGTATCCGAATATGCACTCGTCAAATCCTTTTGTCAGTACTAATTCCCTTTCTCCCAGCTCAAACCGAATCTTTCTTGGCAGCGTTACTCGGCCCCGTTCGTCAAGTCTGTGATCGTATTCCCCAAGGAAAAGTTTCATACCCGTATATTACCATTTCTTCCCATCTATATCCATATTGTCCCATTTTTCACGGGTTGTCAAGAGGTATTTCACGGGGGATTTTACAAATCGAAGTCTTTGGACAGCTGGCTTTTCTTTCCGGATGTGTCAGTAAATTCAAGAACAACAGAGACCTTTTTCACTCCGGTATGGGGCCGGCATACATTTCTCGAACACGTTCCTAAATAGATGTCATCACGGGTGAATGTGTCTTTTCCCGTAATATCGAGTGGTTTGGTAGTCACTCCCTGTACCACTCCCAGTGTCTCATAGCTAATCTCATAGGCTACTGTTGTATAATTCCCTTTTAGTCCTGATATAGAAAGAACAATGGTATTATCTTTAACTTTACTCCAGCTAATATCGGCTACAATTGCGCTATCAGCCACAGCTAACTGTTCAACTTCGACAACAGCCTCCGGTGGTTTCACCGAAGATTTCTTAAATATGGTATATCCCACGACACCAACTCCAATGACAATAAGCGCAATGAATATCAGTAACATATTTTTTTTCATAGTTCCTCCTATACTGATACATTCGTTTCTATATACTCGGATAATTTTGACGTTGGGATACGATCCTGTTTAGTCGTATCGCGGTTCCGTATCGTTACCGTATCATCCTCAAGCGTTGTAAAATCAACCGTAACACACCATGGCGTTCCTATTTCATCCTGCGCCAGATACCGTTTTCCGATGTTCCCACGGTCATCCCACGTAGCGCTATACAGCTTTTTCATATCATGGTACACCGCCTGCGCAATACTAATTAAATCCGGTTTATTGGCTAGAAGCGGAAATACGGCAACACGATACGGGGCAAGAGCTGGTTTGAGCTTTAACACAGTCCGTTTTTCTTCTTTTACGTAGCCATCAATAAATAACGCAAGCATCAGTCTCGATACGCCAACTGACGGTTCTATGACATACGGGATATACGACTCGTTGGTTTGTGGATCAAGAACTGTCATGTCTTTTCCGCTCCATTTCGTGTGCGTTTTCAGATCATAATCCGTACGGTTTGCTATCCCTTCAAGTTCCTTGTATCCCCAATCAGGAAAATCATACTCGATATCCCACGAGTCGGCTGCGTAATGGGCGCGTTCAGTTGATTCATGCTGACGGAATCGTAATTTACTTTTAGATAAACCAAGGCTAAGATGCCATTTCATCCGCTCTTTTTTCCAGTAGGAAAACATGGAATCAGCATCGTTTGGTCGGACAAAATACTCTAGTTCCATTTGTTCAAACTCACGAAGCCGAAACAAAAACTTTCCCGGTGTTACTTCGTTTCTGAATGCTTTCCCGATTTGTGCTATTCCAAAAGGAATTTTCACTCGTGTTGAAGCCATGACACTCGCAAAATTACTATAAATCCCCTGACATGTTTCACCGCGAAGGTACGCTACGCTTTTTGAATCTTCAACAGACCCTACATACGTTTTAAACAGAAGATTAAATTGCCTTGGTTCTGTCCATAATATATTCGTTTCTCCTTTTTGCGCATGTTTTTGAACATGCTGGGCAATATCATCTTCCTGATCAGCTCGCAGCCGTTCATGACACAGCTTACATTCAACGACTGGATCGGTAAACGCGGTCACATGTCCGGAAGCTTCCCATGTTTTTGGATTTAATATAATACTTGAATCCAGTCCCACAACATCATCACGTAATTGCACCATTTCCTGCCACCACAAATCTTTAATATGCTTGGCTAACAGTACTCCCGTTGGTCCAAAATCATAAAATCCACCAATACCACCATAAATATCGCTTGTTGGAAAAACAAACCCCCGGCGTTTGGTAAGAGAAATTATTTCTTCAAGAACACTCATATGCGTATTGTATACCCTTCGCAATCTGAATTGCTACGGGTATAACTCCTTCTAGACTGTCCCGCCGCTGGCGGGACGAGTAAGAAGGGTATATCAAATTGTAAGAAAAAATTTTGCGGTTTTTATTTTCCGTTCAGCGATTCGCTCAATAAATGCTATTGCGGATGGCACTGTTGAAAATTGCCTTTCATAAGATAAAAATCCCAATGCTATAAGGACATTGTTGCACCAGGACAGAAGAACCGCATCCAACTGTTGTTCGGGAGTTTTTTCAATTGCTTCAAGTGTTTCTTTTAATTTACTATAGATATCTTGATGTTCAACGCGCTGTGGCATGAGTTTATCCAGAATCTCAACAACAAGATACGCTGCCCGCATCCGAATCCACGATGAAAGGCCAGTCCGATACGTTTTTATTGTTGTCACTTCCGTCACGATATCCATTGTTTTCCCATGGTGGAGCATCATAGAAACTTCATTAAATAAATCGACATGTGGACCACGACGGCTTGTGATCTTTCGAATGCCTTTGGCAATCACACGAAGCTTTCCAACGTTTTTAGAGAAAATCGTGAGAATTTTATCTGCCTCTCCAACATTAGAGCGCCTGATAATAAAAGCTGTTACTCTATACACAGAGGAAGGATTCATGCGTTAGAAAATATATTCCGTATCAGTCACAAGCGGCGCTCGTTTCCGTTCTTTCCCATTGAGCTTAATAGAGTATTCTTCATCATTGGTACCTGGTTGTTTTTGAATTAACAACTTATATGTTCCTTGTGATTTAACAGGACTCGTATAGCTAAGCTCAAGTTTTACTGTCCCCATGGGATTGACGATAAGAAATCCTTCAAACACGGTTTTTCCGAGACTGTCATAGGTATCAAGCGTGATTGGTTTTCCGTCTTTTGGTGAAATGGCTCCTTTATTATCAACTAGCTTGCTTCCGGCCGGTGTATACACGCGTACCCAATTACGAAGCGGCGCATTTAAGCAAAGCCCCCCGCTTTCCAATCCGCAATCAGAACCCGGATATGGATTTTTATAATCAATTGTTAATTTTGTTGTGATTGTTCCGTCACTATTTACTGTAGTATCTTTTGTTACATAGCTTGCCACGAACATGTTTGATTTGGCTCCAGCCATATTACTGTTATTGATATGAAGATAATCCCATCCATCGCCTTCTTTGTATTTTAAAACTGCTGCAGATTCGCTTGCTGTCATTATGCGACCTGCTAAATTAAAACTTTCTGCTGCCTTTTGCGCCTCTCCATCATGGAAGTAGGCTAAGATATGTTTTTGATTAATCTCGGCAATGAGCATTTGAAACAGATTTCCCCAATATTTTGACGGGGATACACCAAGAGCCATCCGAAGGATCTGCTGGAGCAGTACGCCGATAATATCTTTTCGTGCTTCGCGAACATACCCAACGGGTCGTGTTGAGTAATCCTCAAGCTCATATACTGCTTTTGGACAATCGCATCGTTTATCAATTACTGCGCTAAATTCTCTTCCATAGACATACATAGGACCTAAAATTTTTAACGCTTCAACAAGGACATGCGTGTCCACAGCAATAATTCCATCAATGAGCTCTTTCCCACTGGCATATGTATACATCTTCTCAAACTGCTGCATGGATAGTTTGTAATCAGGAGATAAATTACTATCGCGGATATTTAAGGTATACACTCCTTTATGAAACGTTAAAATTTCGCGCGGAGCGGTAAATTTTTTCGTAATAGATGCGTCAAGAGCATAAATGTCATCTGCTTTTTCTAGTATTGGTTTTCCTTTCACCATTCGAAACTGCGCATACGCGGTAATAAAACCGCCGGTTGAACGAAGTTCTTTGTCATTTTGAAACAACACCAGGTATCGTTTCTCCGTTGGCTCACCAAGAAGTGCCGGAAGGTTCACAAGAAGGGGTTGTGCGTTCACAAACAAATTTGCCATTTCCTCAATCACATTGAAAGCGGACACCATTTTTGATCTGATAACGGTTTTCCCAATTTTTTCAGGGTACCTGTTTGGATTTATTGCTCCCAATTCTTTCCGAAGCGTATCAACACTTGTTGCCATTTCTTTAATTTTTGGAATTAAGGCACTCATGGTTTTGACAGCAAACTGCAACCTGTCCTCTGCAGTTCCCTCAAGAAACGTACTTTTCTTCGTTCCTTTGAGCCCCAACAGATCTGCATTCGGCTCAATCGCCTCAATTGCTTTATCCCCTGCGGTGAGCCCGGCAAATCCGGCTTTTATGGCATGTTCTCCATCAGCAATATAGGCGCCTAGAAATGGTATTCCCTTAAGGGGTAACACCTTTTTGTATTCGGCTTCCAGTTGAGTAAGCTTCACCCTAGTTTCAATTAGTCCTGCTTTTGTTTTTTCCAGATCCTGTGACTTAACCGCATCCATCGTAGTGCGGGCAGATACGGAAAGATCTTTTGCTTTGGCTACTACCCCTCGAAGAGGTAATAGCATGATACCGATAACAACAAGAGCAATGAGAACAATTCCAAGCGGAATTGCTATGAATTTCCATGGGATTCTTTTTTTCGGTGTTGCAACAGATTTTGGAGCTTCAGCTGTATCGATGGTAATTTTTTTGAGTTCTTGGGGCATGTAAAATATTATACAGCACCTTTTCCTGATAGCATAGCCCAGGGACTTTTAAGAATAATGATGATGTCTAAAAGAAGCGACCGCCTCACGACATATTCTGCATCCATTTGAATGCGCTTATCAAAATTTACTTCACTTCTTCCTGATACCTGCCAATATCCGGTTACTCCGGGCTTTGCAGATAGCACAATTTTTACAAGTTCTTTGGTATGAGGATACTTTTTTTGCTGTTCCCGAAGTTCATCAGGATAATAGGGTCTTGGTCCAACCAGACTCATATCTCCCTGCAACACATTTAATAACTGTGGAATTTCATCAATTGAGTGTTTTCGAATAAACCGTCCGACATTTGTCACCCGTGGGTCTTTTTTCAATTTATAGCTGTTGTGACGGTACTCTTCATACAATTTTTTCATTGATGGATCATTTCGAAGCATGGTATGTGCATTTACGATCATTGAACGGAATTTATACAGTTTAAATAACTTTCCCCCTTTACCAACCCGTTCCGGTGTATCGGCAAAAATTGGACCCGGACTATCAAGGACAATGGCAATAGCAGTAATAAGAGATACTGGGAAAAACACAATACCTATAACCAGTCCTCCAAGAATATCAACACATCTCTTTGTTGTCGCATACCACATAGGTTCAAGTAAGTTCTTCATGCTCTGTTCCGTTAAAACCTTCTACAAGTTTTTTAATTTTCGGTACGGAAGTTTTTTTACATACCAATAGTACGTCATCGGTATTGACTATCAGAAGCTCATTTCCATCGATGGTGACAACAAGTTGCTTTCCGTAGTTATATACCAGTGAATCCTGGGTATCCTGAAGTAATACTTTTCCCTGCGTTACATTCTTATCCTTTGATTCCTCAAGTGCCTCTTTGAGCGCTTCCCATGCGCCGATATCGCTCCATTCAATGTTTTCCGATATGACATATGCATTTGCCGGATTTAACTTTTCCAGGATTGCGTTGTCAAAACTGATTTTTTCGAGCGTCGGATAGACGTCCTGAAGCGTTTTATCAAACGCGTCTGTGTGCCAGGCATCTGCTATTTGCAAAATTCCTTTATACACATTCGGGACATACGTTTCATACAAAGACAATAAGAACTCCGGTGTTGTGACAAAATATCCCAAGTTCCATGCATGATGTCCGCTTTCAAAATACCGTTTCGCCGTTACCCCGTCCGGTCTATATTGAAAATCTACAAATGAATGAAATGAAATTCCGTCGATATTCTTTACTTCTTTTCCGTAATTGATCCATCCCAAATTCTCACTGGCAAACCGTGCTTTTTGAGAAACAAATACGATCCTGTCCTGTTCTTTTTCCACGAGCGTTCCTGCCGTTGAAAGTATTTTCCTAAATAGCGCATCTTTTTTGACCAAATGATCACTCCATAAAATAACCATTGGCTCAAGTGGGTTTTCCCGTGCTAGGAGGGCTGCTGCTAGTCCAACGGCAGGACCGACATCCCGCACAACCGGTTCACCGATCACATGATTAGGCGGAAGTTTTGGAAGTTGTTCCTGCACAATTTCCATGTAGGTTGCATTCGTTGCTACAAATATATCTTGCCAACGAAAATCAGGTTGAAGCCTGGAAGCGGCAAGCTGAAGTGTTGATTTATCTCCGATAATCTTTTCAAATTGCTTCGGTGATTTTTTCCGGGAAAGTGGCCAAAGCCGTGATCCGACACCTCCGGCAAATATGATTACTTTCATAAAGACCTATTATACATGGTTTTAATCAATGTTTGAAATTCCTCTTTGAAACGATTTTCATCAAAACGTACTCCTTGAGTTCGACACAATTCACTATCAAACGTCATTGTCCGTTCCTTTTCAACAGCGGCTCGAAGTGACGAGCTAGTTTGTTTGTCAAACAATATTCCGGTTTTCCCATGGGTGATAATCTCAGCCATACCGCTATGTCGATATGCTATCACCGGTTTTCCGCAGCTTTGTGCTTCTGCTGCCACAATGCCAAAATCTTCGTCACCAGAAAATACTAACGCACGGCAGTGTTGATAATAGTCAAGAAGTTCTTTATCGGTAACCACGGATCCGGCAAATGTAATATTTCCTTTTGCTTGTTCCATGAGCTTATTTTTTTCACTGCCGGTACCAATAACAATAAGCGGGTATCCGTTTTTATTAAATGCATCAAGGACGACATCAGGCCGTTTGTATGGTACAAGTCGGGATATATAAAGATAGTATTGATTACGTGATGACGAAGCGGGAATAAAAAAATCAGTTTGAACCGGCGGATAGATAACTGCGTCTACCAAACGATGGTAATAGGTTTCGATTCGTTTTTTTACTCTATTTGAAATTGCTATATAGCTATCGGGACGGGATGAGGCAACCAGATCCCACCGTTGAAGCATTGGTCCAAGGAGCTTCAAAAAAAATGAGGAAATGCTCGTTCCTTTAGTGTAAAGATTAAAACCGCTCCATAAATATCTCGTGGGTGTGAGACAATAACAGATATGAATTGTTTTGGGTTTTGTAAGTATTGCTTTTGCTTCAGCACTGGTAACTGATATCACAAGGTCAAAGTCATCAAAATCAATTGATTCAAATGCAAACGGGGTAAGCCAGGGAAAAAATTCGTGATGATCTTTTGCAAATGGAATGGAATTCATCCATGTTGGCTTCACCTTAAAAACGTTTGCCCACGAAGCTCCTTTGGGGGCATACACAGCTGTATATAAAGGCGCGTCGGGAAACAGTTCATGAAGCGACAGAAGTACGCGTTCAGCTCCGCCTATTTTATTCACCCGATCATAGACAAGAGCAACCTTCATAGTATATGTTCATACAGAGATACCGTTTGTTTTGCCATTTTGTTCCATGAATAGAGAGATAAAAGATTATTTGGCGGTATTTTCTTTTTACTCATGCTTCCCTGTAACGCTTTGACAAGTGATGATGTTGATGTCGGATCAAAATAGGTTGCCCAACTTCCTAATATCTCATGAAATATCCCAATATCCGAACAAATAACCGGACACCCGAGAGAAAGCGCCTCAAGAGCCGGTAGACCAAACCCTTCAGAGAGTGATGGGAATACAAGACAGTGTGCATAGGAGTATGCATGGATAAGGAATTCATCAGAAATGGCTCCGGTAAATTGAATTGCATCTTTTGACGAAACCGTTTCAACAAGCGTATGCAACCGTTTGTAAAACATCGTGTCGGATCCGATGAGTACCAAATGAAAGTCTTTCCCCTGTGAAGTTTTTTTGAATACATCAAATGCATGAATCAGTACTTCCACATTTTTATGCGGATAGGCATTCCCAACATACAGAATATATGGCTGTTTGATTTTAAATTCGGTTGATTTTGAAACCACTGATTGAAGTTTCTTATCCACTCCTTCATACGTCACGGTTATTTTATCTTTAGAAATTCCGAGACTTTGTTGTAAATCGTCACAAACGGTCTTTGACACGGCAATAATGTGCTTAGCTCTTGTTAGGCCAATACGAAGAACCAGATAATATCCAACCCATTTAAAAAAATACAGTATATATGGAAGTGTGGTTGCTTTCCCTGTTTGAAAGTGTAATACCGTTAAATCATGCATCGTTACGATGTATGGTTTTGTTATAAGTAGCGGAACATTGAAATATGGAATATGGACGAGATCTACCCGCGCTTTGTTAAATATAATAGGCATCACCAATTGTTCCTTCAACGTGTGCCAATGGACATTTGCTATTCGTTTTTCCCATGTGGGACCGGGAAGTTGAAAGGTGGCAAACGCATCAGGAAGTAAAAATACGACAAACGTATGAGGGGTATCAAGAAGCGCCAGTTCCGCAATGAGATTACGGATATACCGTCCTATACCTGTTTCATTAATTAGCCGTGCATCAATGCCTATTCTCATACGCCTATCCCAAATGTTTGTACTAACCACAGTTGAGCATCTAATGTTGCATAGACAAGCCATGTTACCCAACGTGGGTATACGTGTTCGTAGTGTTTTGTATAAAACAATTTGTTATAGGTAAAAAAAAGTGTTTGTGTTTTGATTCTCCGCTGCCGGTTTGCATGAGACCGTCCGCTTTGCTTTTTCTTATGAAGTACGGTCACAACTGGAGTGAACCATATCTGCCATCCGGATTTTTTAATTCTGTAGGCCCAATCAATATCTTCTGCGTACATGAAATAGTCTTCATCTAATAGTCCAACCTCTTTAATGACCTCACATCGCACCATAAAAAATGCACCGCTGATACTGTCTACTTCGTGTGGTTTAGTCAAATCTTTATATCCCTGATGGTATTCTCCGAACAATCGTGACGTGGGGAATAGTTTTTCCAGTTTTGTAAAATAGGTAAACGCAGACCAAGGGGTAGGAAATCCCCGATGGCAGGCCGGATCCATATATCCATCCATCAAAAGCAGTTTGCATGTAGACGCTCCTGCCTTTGGATGCGTATCCATAAATGTAATCATGGACTTCATGACGTTTGAAGTTACTTCGGTATCAGAGTTAAGAAGCACAACATATCTTCCCTTTGCCCGTTTTATTCCCGGATTATTACCTGCTGCAAATCCAACGTTTCCGCTATTTTGAATGACTAGAACTTCCGGAAATTCTTTCTGTACCATTTCAATAGTTCCGTCAGTTGATGCATTATCACACACAATGATTTCCATCGAGTACGAACCAAGTTTTGATTGTTTTAAACTCTGTAAACAAAGTTTCGTTAAGGCAAGCGTATTGAAATTGAGAATAATGACCGATACGTCAATGGAACTCATGTGGTAGACCTCCATGCTTTGTCTAATATCTGTGCGATGGTATCCCAATTATACTGTTTTTCAATTATTTCCCGTGCATGTTTAGTCATTACCCATACTTTTTCCGGGTGTTCGCAGATTGTTTGCAAAGCTTCAAGATATCCTTCCTTTGTATACGCTTCGAAAACGTCTTCTTGAGGTTTCACCAGTAAACCCATTCTCCCCTCACAGGTCGTAATAACAACGAGTCCGGATGCCATTGCTTCTAAGAGTTTAAATTTTGTTCCTCCACCTATTCCCATAGGCGCCAGAAGAATTGTATGTGCATCATAGACGGTCCGTATATCGGGAACGTATTCTACAAGCCTTACTGACGTATTCACATACGCTGTTAGTGATTTGGGGAATTGTTTTCCTACGATAGTAAGCGTTGCTTTTGGATACGAAGCGGTAATAGCCGGCCAAATAGATGTAAGAAGTGCCGTTACAGCCTCCCTATTGGGCATCCATGCAAAATCTCCGATAAATAAACACCGAAGGCTATCCGCATTGATTGTTTTTTTGGAATATGTGTAGTATTCACAATCAACTCCGTTGGGAATAACGGTTACCGGACGTTTCCGTACGGATTCCATAACCCGTTTATCTTCCTCTGAAACTGCAATAAGGGAGTTTGATTTTTTCCAGACAGTTTCTTCCCAAATACGCGTTTTAACGACATCTAAAAATAAAAACGGCCGGAGAAATGACAGAGAGAACTTCCGCACAAATTGTTCATAAATAGAATATTCAACATTATGTTCACTGGTTACGAGTGGAATTGAAAACTTCGGAAGCGACGGATACACATAAAACGGCTCGATGTGAATGAGATCAAAATTGATAATTGATAATTGATAATTGATAATTCTTTTCATTTCTTTGTTATTGTAGGTAGAAAGTAACCAAGAATAGTTACTCATTGCCCCAAGAAGATATTTTAGTTGAAGCGCTTTTCCCCGATAGACTGTTTCTACATGGTTTAGAAATGATAGCTCCTTGAGATACTCTTTCTCTTTGGAAGATCGGATGAACGAAAATAGTGTTATGGAATGTTTTTTGGATAACCGCTTCAACAGATGATACATGCGAATTTGTCCACCGGAATGTAAAGGATACGGCAAGACTGCGCTAATAAAAAGAATGTTCATTGTTTTTTTGTTAAATCAATAATTGCATATTTGTCATTACGGACAAGCACGGTATACATCTTTGCCAAATCTCTGGTTTCCAGATCCGCATCCGTGGGAGATACGGTAACATAATGCGTCGCACCCATTTTTATTTTTTTGTCGATATCAAATCCGAGCGGCCATCCCTGACGTCCTGTTTGATACAAAAACGTTGTGTCGCCGTTATACGGAGCTATCACTTTTGCATCTTTCGGGAGCAGTTTGTTTGCCATTTGACCAGCCTCAACAATTTCAGGACGGTTAATCCAATAATAGGTCCTAATCGTGTACCAAGAGAACATGCACATAAAAATGACGCTCACAACGGTTGTCAGATACAACGCAATTCTGTTTCCTTTTTGTGTCAGCGCCCATCCAATGCCGGTTCCGGCAACGCTGACGACTGTCGGAAGAATAATGATCTGATAATAATCATGCTGAACGTTACCGGTTGCTAAAATAATCATGTAGGAAAGCGATCCGATAATAAGCCAGAGAAGTATGCCTTTATGTTCTTTTTTCATTGGTGCAATAAGCCCGAATCCTAAAAGAATCATTCCCCAATAGCCCAGCATGAGCTTGGCTATCCGCTCGGCAAACAGCCAGTTAAACCACGCACCTTTAAAACGGATATTGTTTGCATTAAATAACCATACATTTAAAGGAATACCTTCGGGATACTTCGAAATCCACTGTCTCCACAAAAGAAACGGAATAATCGCAATTATGCCATAGAGAAGCAACATCCCGATGGATGATAGAAACTTTTTTCTTCCGGAAAGAACTATGCCGATAATCGGAAGAAGTAAAAATCCCGCAACGGGTTTACTTAGCATTGCGATGGCTGCCATGAAAGCCCCCAAAACGATATACACCCATTTTCTTTTTGATACTGTCATTCCGATATCAATACAGAGAAGACTTCCAACCGCCCACATCACTGCTTGAGGATCAGGAAGAATAGTTCTTCCGTAGTACATGCTATACGGAAGAATTGCATAGATACAAGCTGTTGCAATTCCGGCAATAGTGCCAACTCTACGAAGAATCAGTATTCCAAGCGCCAGTCCTGTAACGGTGGTAGCAATTATGGTAAGAATCCGTAAAATTATTTCGATGGAAACGGCGGGAATGATAGTGCCGATATACGCTCCCACAATCTGGTACAGAGGAAACTCGACCATACGATATCCTTGCGGATTCTCAAATCCCCTCTGAAGATTTGATAAATCATCGTATCGTGGATGCAAAAGATCAATTCCAAACGTCAAATAATTTCTCGCAACAGCTGCAGTATCGGCTTGCCGCCAGCTATGCCAGTCAGCAATAGGACCGTTTAACTTATACAAACGTAGAGAGATACTAAGTAGTGCGATAACAATAAAGCTGATTATTGTAATTATTTTTGCTTTCATGGTTTTACCGGAATAAGGATTGTTTCTCTGACACCGCGCTTCAATTTATAATCTTCAAAGACAAAAATTTCGCGGTCACCCATAGTTATTGAAAAATTATATGCATCTTCAATTGTCGGCATGGTAAATATCCGATACGGACTTTGACGATACATATGCCAAATTGCATCATTCATACCGGTTGGAAAAATCCACGCACTCCCATATCGCATTGGGATTGAAGGAATAAAGAAAAAAGTTTTTATATCTTTTGGCGGATACGTTTCTTTCTTAATTACAAGAAGCGCCTGCTCGACGGTTTTACTGGCAAATTCCCAGTCAGTACCCAAGCGTTGCACCTCTTTGACATTCCAAATCAAAAGCCCCACATACACAACACAAATCATCGCTTTAATAAACCATGAATGTATTTCTTTCCAAACCTGCGAAACAAAAAGAGTAAGAGCTATGATTAAAAACATTGAAGGAATATACACATACCGGTCAGCCATTCCGCCAAGCGGTGCGTATGAGGTGAATGCAACTCCAAACGCTACCAACCATATACATGCATCACCGAAACGGCTGATGAACGTTCGCTTTTTCCACAACCATCCGACGATTACTAATCCAACCGCAGTCACACCGATCGTTATTTCTTTCAGATGTGATCGGGAAATTACCCGCCAGTTATTCCATATCTCAATCAGTTTCGGTCCTAAAAACATAGAAACCATATAGCCGGCCGTATTAGTGATTGAATTAACCAAGAATGTACTTGTTTTATATCCATAATTTCCCTGTGGAGCGAGTGCTGTAGCTTGGCTTCGCAACCAAAGATAATACGGGATACAGAAAATGACCATCCACGGCCACATATTCTTTTTATTTTTTGCATATGCCAACAGAACGACAATGATTGGCGCAATCACCATGCCGTCATAGGAAAACATGGAAAGAAGTGTCAATATTACCATACTAAGTCCGATAAAGAATTTTGGAATACGCCGCAACCATACATACGATTCTTCGTTCAGATACACAGCTAACATAAGGAAAAATCCTGATAGCATGCTGCTTTGTCCGGAAATCCAATACACATTCTCATGATGGATTGATAATACTGCAAAAAGGAGCGTTCCAAACCATGCAAATACCCGACGTATAGACCGAATCCTTAACGTCCGGTAGATAAAAAATGATGTACTAAGAAGAAGTACAACTGATAACCCGTGATACATTGCCGGTTTTAGCCAGACAAGAGAAAAGAGCGCAAAGTACCACAATTTTGGAATGGGACGATACCAGAATCCTTGAGATTGGGTGAAAAATGATACTATATCGGACGTTTTACTTTCAGCTGCCCACCGTAACCAGGTAAAATCATCTCCCAAAAAATATAAATGAAATGTTTTTCCCCAAATAAGCGTTATTGCCAAAAGCAAATACATACTATATGCAGCCGGACGCGTGGCGATATGTTTAAGCAGCCCAAAATAATGAAGTGTTACCTGTTTCCCCCGCAGAAGAATAGCCATAGCAACCCCTAAAAGTGCCCATAATGTGTATGCAACTTTGGAAGCTTCAAACACATCAATTAAAATCGCGTTAACTAATAGCCCTACAATGCCTGCGAAAAGTCCGATAACAAACGCCTGCTCTACTGATGATAATGTATTTTTGTATGTACTAAACAGGTGAAACGCTACCGCAAATATTCCGAGGAAAGCAATAGATCCAATAATTCCCGTCTCGCCCAGCATACGGTGATAATCACCGTCAACTGCTACTGAAAGAGCGGAATACCCGCTCCCAAGAAAAATATTCCGTTTGAACGCTTCCATTGCTTTTGGCCATTGCCCCTGGAATCTCGTGGTTATGGAAATATCGTACACTAATGCTTTTTGGATAAGAAAACTGCCGGACACTGTCGCCATATCGCCGGTGGCTCCGGTTACATCAACGCTTTTGTAATATTGCACGAGTTTAATCTGATCACCGCTTACCTCATCTGTGGGTAAACTAATAAATTCACTTCCACGCGGGAGCGATTCTTGCGCAGGAGATGCAATAGGAAGGAGTGTTGCCTGTGTCCCATTGAGTGTATCCAACGTTCCAATGGGTTTTCCTGTCGAAAGATCAACGATAACATTACTCACGCTAAACGTTTTATAAAACCGTTCTGACGCACCACTCGTAAATGTCATAACTACCATGCTCACTACTATCATTGGAATAATAAGGAGTGATTTTTTCTGCCAGAAAAGCATGACGGACATGACAATAAGATATACGCCAAATGATATCCGGGATGCAGTAAAAAGAAGCATTTCCAATCCTAAAAGCGCAAGAGCAAAAAAAACTATTTTTTGCCACAATTTCTTCATGCCGAAAATTAAGCTTCCTATAATAGGAATAGTAAGGACCAGATAGGCAGCTAAATCATAATGTCCTCCGAATGTAGACGGAAATCGAGCTGTCGGTGGAAGCCGTAGCGGAATTCCTTTTGCAAACTCCTCATTCATGGTAAGAAACGCCGGGAATCCCAAAAATTTCTGTCCGAATCCATACAGAATGATAAGAACATATGATATTCCAAGCGTCCATAAAAGCGGAATGATACTCTCTTTTTTCTTCAGCGCTTCGTAGGCCACAAAAAATAACAGCATATACTCAATCCGCCGCATAAAATGAAGGATCGCCAGATATGGAAAAAATACTCCGGTAAAATGAGGGAAAATAAACACCAGTGCATTGATGAGCGATACAAAACCCACAATCCAATATATAAAAATCGGACGACAAAGCGGCGACTTGGTAATGCGCCGATCCCGAATAAATGTCACGAGTAACACAACGGCCGTAATAGCAAGTAATATGTCTTCAAACCGGACGGAAACCCATGTTTGTGTAATATCAAGAAGAGGAATTTTTGGATACAACGGAATAAACGCTAAAAGAAATAACGTCATTACGTACAATACATTGTCATTACACCAGTTTAAGAGCTTCCGCATAGGTCGTTTTCAAATACGTGCTTCCTGTAACTACCCCAAGTCCTATTGATACCAGTGCTTTCAAACGGAGAAGGAATTTTAACACAACTACGGATCGTTTTGAGCAATGTTTGTTGTACACATAGATAAGTCCTTTATAGATATTAAGTACCGGTCCGGTCCGCTTATTCACTGAACTTCCCCCGCCAAGATGAATGATGGGACTTCCTGCATAAAAATATGTTCCATACCCTTTCTTCTTAGCCCGCATGAGTAAATCAATTTCTTCCATATACATGAATATCTTTTCATCAAAGAGGAGATCATCCATAAAGAGCTTTTTTGCTGCCATAATGCATGCTCCTGATACCCAATCAACGCGTCTGGTTTTTTTTGGTGAGAAGCGTGTAAGCCCGATAACATCACCTTTTAAAAATAGTGCGGCAAATACAACCGGCAGACTAAAAAACGGTCCGCAAGACGTTTGAGCAGTTCTATTCATATTGAGAAGCTTTGGTCCGACAAACGATCTGGGATGCTTTTTTGTAAATTCATACAGTTTTTCAATTGCATGATTGGGAATAATGGTATCGGAATTCAGAAGGAGAATGTACTCCCCTTTTGATTTCAGTATTCCCTGATTATTTGCCCGTCCGAATCCAATATTCTCCGTATTAAGAATAGTACTGACTTTTGGATATTTTTTAGCAAGCATCTCCCGTGTTCCATCAGTGGAGACATTATCAACAACAATGATCTCTACATCGAGCAATTGGCCCCGGATACTTGTATACAAGGACGTTAAGCAGTTATCCAATAGCTTTTTGGTATTAAAACTCACGATAACAACAGAAAGATCCATAGAATAGATATTATTGAAACAAACGGGCAAATTTTAAGGTATAGGTAAGATTTTTAGATCGGTTTTTAATAAACTGAGCCGGAACTCCTCCAACAACGGCGTATGGCTCCACATCCTTGGTCACGACTGCGCCAGTTGCCACAACTGCGCCTTTTCCAACGGTTACTCCCGGAAGAATGGTTACCCGCGATCCGATGACCACATAATCTTCAATAACAACCGGAGCGCCGATTTCTTTAAAATCTGGAGAGTCAATATCATGTTCCATGGTATAAATACGCACTTCTCCTGCAATGGAAACATTATTTCCAATTCGAAGTGGTCTTGTTATAGGACTAATGAATTCGCGGCTATAGGATAGCAATGTCTTTTTTCCTTTCCAGTCGCGAACAAACCGTCCATCCAAAAATGCATCATTGCCGATAATCGTATTATGACCAATTTCAATCCCTGATGGCTGATTAAACTGGGCTCTCCAATGAATAGAAGAGTCTTTTCCAATATGCATACGGAATAGGTGTCTATATAAAAACAACCGTATGGTATGACTCGGTATATACCCGGTCAGTGTTGCCAAATAAACCCAAAAATCAATTAATATTCTCATATCAATTTTCCTTTCCCAACACGCTCAAGGAGATCTATTGTCTCTTTCGCTGCTTTATCCCATGAAAATTTCGAAACTTGTTCAAGCCCCTTTTTCTTCCGAATCTTTCCCTGCATTAGGTTCCTTTGTCGAACCGCTGTCAGAAGCCCGTTGGCAATACTTTCCACATTTGTTGGATCAACATATACACCCGCTTTCCCGGCTATCTCAGGCAGGCTAGAACTATTGCTTACTACTACCGGACACACCTGGGCCATAGCCTCGAGTACCGGAAGACCGAACCCCTCATATAAGCTTGGAAACGCAAAACACAGTGCATTCTTATAGAGAGCCGGTAAGTCACTATCAGGCACAAAATCCAAGAATTTCACCTGCTTTTCAATACCCAACCGCTTTGGTGCAGTGATAATGTCATCATAAAGCCAACCCTTTTTCCCGACAATGACAAGGTCAATAATGCCGAATTTCTGCTTATTTTTCTTTAAAAACAAGCTAAATGCTTCTATTAACCGTTCGTAATTTTTTCGTGGCTGAATCGTGCCTACTGATAGGATGTAATGCTTCGCAATTGCGTATTTTTTATCAACTGGCTGCATATGCTGTTTTGTAGTATTGCCCGTTACTAATCCCGGGTAGGTCACAACGACCTGCTTTGGATTGACGGTATATGCCTTCATTATAGCATTTCTGCTAAACTCGCTAATTGTGAATATCAGTTTTGCATGGCTTGCCGCATATTTGGTCCAATGAACCAATTGGTGAAGGTCTTTGCCTCGAAATAGCTCTGGATACGATAAATACGACAAATCCATGATAGACATAACTTTCGGAATGGAGACAAACCGCGGGATATAGTGTGTTGGAGAAAATACCACATCAGCCTTGGGAGTATCCCGAAGAAGAGCAAGAGGAAACCCGATGAATGTCCATAATTTCTTTGGTTTAACAACCCGATATGTCCACCATGACGTCTCTTTGGGCATATCCGATCGGGGGACATCAGGAAGATAGATTCGAAAGGAGATATGGGAATAGAACAGATCTTCTTTTCGAATGGCATATATCCTAGTTAAAATCTCATACGCATACCGACCGATTCCTACCCGATTTTTTACATTTGCCTCATAGCCATCAATTGCAATAACCATAGGTTTTACACACGAAATCCAGGGTACACAACCTGAAGTTTGTGCTCCGGCACGCGTAATAATTCAATAACATCCTGCTTTGTCGCTTTTGAATCACATAACATGAGCTTATTTTCCTTCACAGCATGCCGCAACCGTTGCATCTGCGTTCGTATGATTACCGTAGGAAAACTCTCCGGAAACCGAATAAAACTGACATCATGGATTGTAGTCATTCCGATTGTTTTTCCAAGCGGCGGCTGCGTCCAATCACTTGACCAAAAAACGTCAAGCGGACCCGTAAACCAGGTAACTGGGACAATATGAAGCACATTCCATAAAATAGTCAGAAGTGTCGGTGGTATAGGAACAATCACGGATTTCGTATGTGGTGCGTGCTGTTTAACAAGCTCGACAAACGATAAAAGCGTCTCTTTTTGTCTTAAAGTACCGGCAAAAAGGACATATTCATGCTCCGGAGCAAGCCTGGTAATCCCAAGAACCATCTCCTTGACGTATCTAGCTACACCGGTCCCTTCATATACCATTTGGCTGATATCAATACCAATGCGCATGCTCTTAGTATAGCGTATTTAGGGTATCCGGGGAAAATCAGCTCTTATAGCCGTTTGGGTGCTTCACGTGCCATGCCCATGCAGTTTCAATGATTGATTCAATGGTTGTATACTTCGGCTCCCATCCCAGGACAGACTTTGCTTTCGAATTGTCTGCATATATGGCATCCGGATCACCTAACCGTCGCTCTTTGTATTGAATATCAAGCTTCTTTCCAGTCACTTTTTCCACTGCCTGGAGCACTTCTAAATTTGAATATCCTTTTCCTACCCCTAAATTAACAGTGAGCGACTCTTTATTTTTTAGTATCGACGATACGGCTTTTAAATGAGCATCAGCAAGATCCAGCACATGAATATAATCACGAATACAGGTTCCGTCCGCTGTTTTGTAGTCTTTCCCGAATACAAAAAATGGCTTACCTTGGATAACCGCTTGAAGCGCTACGGGAATGATATGTGTTTCCGGTGTATGATCTTCTCCGAGTGTACCATCCGGCATGTCTCCACACGCATTAAAATACCGAAGCTTTGCATTCTTGATTCCATAGAGCTTCTCATACCAGTCAATTATTTCTTCACACGATCGTTTTGATTGAGCATATATGGACATCGGATTAATGGGTGATTCTTCGGTCACAGGAAGTGATTTCGGAAATCCATACACTGAACATGATGAAGAAAATATGAGGGTTTTGCAATCATATTTACGCATGGATTCAAGAAGATTGAGCGTTCCATTGATATTATTTCTCAAGTAGTCATATGGCCGCTCCATGGATTCTCCGGCAAGGGCAAATGCAGCAAAGTGGATCACCGCATCGAACCGTTCATCCTGAAACACCGCATCAATTTCATCTTTATTGCATAAATCTCCGACAATAAGCGGTGTTTTTCCAACGGATTCCCTATGGCCATTCACAAGACTATCAAAAATAACGGTTTCGTGACCGCCAGAGACAATAAATGCATTGGTTATTGATCCGATATACCCCGCTCCGCCGGTAATAAAAAATTTCATACCTTTTTTTCCTTCCGCTCTACCATACTGAGTATTATACCAACAAAAACAAACACTGCGCCGTACCAAACCAAACGTTCACCGGTAAAAAATACCCATTTGGCAAATAATGGAATTGCTAAAGCAAAACACAAAAGTCCCGTGTACACAAACCAGATTGGTTTACGCATTACAAGAAGTACGGCTAAGACAATAAAAAATCCGATGTCCTGTGGTTTCACGTATGTCTCCTTGCGGCTATTGCGTACTCCATAAAATATTTATTCCACCATTCATCGGTAAATTTATAAATATTATCCCCTAAAAAATAATCGGCAATGCATTCCCGAACACGAAGAATTTCTTTCAAACTATCATTGTTTTTTTTGTCACCCACAGACAAATCCAGCAATTCCAAAGCACGGAAAACAGCAAGTTTCATATATTCTGAATTTTTCGAACGCCAGGTAATCGCTCGTGACACTTCGCTACCGATATTTCCAAGCTGTTCAACGGTTGAGAGAGTATTCCATTTTTCTTGTGTAAGCGTCGAGTGATACATACATTATTCGGTGATAATTTTGTTAACAATAATTCGAACTTTATTTTGTATTTCAGTATTTTCTACTAACCGACTGGGATTGCCTTGTGATGGACGAATATTAATCATTGAATCAAATTCGATACGATCAGCAGTAGGAAGATCCGGATAAATATTTATACCCCAAAGATCTTTTTGTTGAGATCCATCATTGAGAAGCATCTGCTCTTCATCTGCGTGCATCACACCATCTATCGCCATTAAATTTCTTTCTATATCAACAACCGCTTTGACAAGCGAACCTAAACCATTTTTGGCCAATTCTTTCAGTTCTTTAAGTGATATTGTCGAGGTGATAATACGGATCATACAATATTCTCCTTACAGCGATTTGTAGTATTCAATTGTTTTTTTGAGCCCTTCGTCAACTGATACCAACGGCTTCCATCCGAGAAGTGTTTGCGCTTTTGTAATATCCGGCTTTCGTTGTGTCGGGTCATCTTTTGGAAGCGGTGCATATACAATTTCTGATTTTGAGCCGGTCATGGTTTTAATTTTGTTGGCAAGATTAAGCATGGTGTATTCTTCAGGATTTCCGATATTTACCACTTCCCCTTTCGTATTATCCCCAAACATCAATGCCATAAGTCCTGCTACCTGGTCAGAGACATAACAAAATGACCGCGTTTGTTTGCCGTCACCGTATATGGTGAGTGGTTTTCCTTCCAAAGCCTCGTTAATGAAATTAGATATCACTCTTCCGTCATCTTTTCTCATGTTCGGTCCATAGGTATTAAAAATTCTTGCTATCCGCCCATCCACTCCCCGATTTCGCTCGTAAAGCATTGTTATCATCTCACCAAACCGTTTCGATTCATCATAACATGCGCGAATCCCATTGGGATTCACATTCCCCCAGTAGGTTTCTTTTTGCGGATGTTCTTTTGGATCTCCGTATATTTCGCTTGTTGAAGTAAATAAAAACTTTGCCTTATACGCTTTTGCCACCTTAAGCATATTTCGCGTACCAACGGAATTCACAAGAGCCGTTTCCTCATCATATTTTTGATAGTCTGAAACTGACGCAGGTGAAGCCAAATGGAAGATGTAATCAATCTTCGGCAACACCGGAAACTCATTAATCACATCCCAACGGATAAAAGTAAAATCAGGATTGGTTTTTAACTGTTCAATGTTCTTTTCAGATCCCGTAAGAAGATTGTCTACACAAAAAACCCTATGGTATTTTCCAAGAAGCGCTTCACAAAGATTGGATCCAATAAACCCGGCTCCACCGGTAACAACGCTAACTGGTTTTGCTGCATCCATACTAGTTATTGTATCATAGAAAAACGGGCGTCAAAGATGATAAATCGTTCATCTTCATACACCAGCATCCTATGCTCGAGGAAATACGTCGTATCCACAACATACGAAAAATCACTTTTCTTCCATTTCGGAACAAGAATGTACGATATTCCCAACTTGTTTGCCAAGTCTATATCGCCTGCACATATATTCTTCACGTTTGATGACCGGTCTGTCCATCCAAGGTTTCCAAAGAAACCAAAATAATTTTTTCTTCCGGCAAACGCTACGGGATCAACCATATCGGAATACGATACAAACACTGCATCTTTTGCGGTATGCGTATGTATCCAGGAAATTACAGGAAGCATTTTGCCATCAACTAGCGGATATGCGAATTCGTTCTTAATTGGAAATAGGTCAATAACACCGGATATTGTTAAGAGTACAAATAAACATAGCGCAGCCATTTTTGAAATCAATGCGCGTCTTTTCCAAAGCCAACCTACGCCGATAGCTGCAAACACATCTGCCCAGATGACAAGAAACGAAAGAAATTTTTGATCAAATCCCTGTTTTTCTACCACGCTGACAACACACAAAGCGATACCCAATAAAAGAAACGGCAGCCCATACGCCCTATTTTTTTTATTTACTGCGAAATATCCCAATACAACGGATATCGGAAGAAACCCTAGGTTCATCAAGAAATATTGAGCCGCGCTCCAAACTCCCTGCGAATATATTACGGTGCCAGCTATTGCTTTCCCAAAGATAAGAAGCTCATTAAACAAAAAAAGATATTGGCCGTACCATAAAAGCAAAACTACACCGGCAGCTATCAGGAATACAATACTTTGTTTCCACAATTTAGTTAGAACCAATAATAGGACCGTTGAAACTACCGCGATCATCGTTATTGCGATATTCCACATTCCCAACAGCCCGAACAAAATTCCATACACTAACAATTTTTTAATTGTCATTTCTTTCTCTTCTATCCGTTTGACTATCAGCATCACAAAAAACATGGAACACGCGATAGCAAATGCGAGGTGCCTTTGATTCACGTAGTTATTGAGGGTCATAAAGATGGAGATAGTTGAACCATCAAACGGTCCGGCGAACGGATAGGTCGGCAACACCCATAGCGACCGCAATGTCTGTATTGACAGTCCTTTCTGAAAAAGTATTTGCCACCAGGTAAGCGTACTATTGGTAAGAGTAAATAATACGGCCAACCATCCGACCACCATAGATTGTTTAAATAGTAACTGCGGTAAGAAATATACAACGACTAATAGTGACGTAAACACCAGGATACTTGGAATATTCATTGCCCATACGATGGGAATGCCAAAATATTCCCATAAGGCTATGTAAAAGGTGAAAAGGAAATGATAAAAATACGGAAGCCCCGCTTGAAAAGGCGACATAAACGGAATGTTTGACCCGAATGAGAAAGACCGGATGATTCCGAGCGCGTGGCTAAAATCAAATATATTATTGCTTCCGACAAATAACTGCCCCGTTCCGTCCCCGTGAAACGTTTTAAACATGAGCCACGAACTAAAGATAAAAGAACATAAAAGCAATATACTAGTGCTCAAATCAAAATGATACAGTTTAACGAACTTTAGTTTGATACCTGAAGCAATTCCTATAACAATTATCGCACTCACTCCCCACAATATCGGATCCCCTGTCCGAATAAATAAACAAGATAAGATATACGTCGTTGGAACACTAATAAGAGTCCCGAGTAGAAATGATCCGACAATAAAAAGTGCCGTCGGAATGGTTTTTGTAAGGCGTTGAAGAATCACCGCTCCCCACAAACATGAGCTGATAAGATAGAAAGCAAAAATCAACGACATACCAGTATGATGCAAAAAATTACTAAGGAAACGACGCTTACCACGAATCCAAAGTTCGCAAACCATTGCTGCTTCATAACTATATCAGGGACAGAGCTCTTCATCATTGTAAATGAAGGGTTTTCAAAAACAGCCACGTCTGAATAATTTACGTCTTGTTTTAATGCAGTATCTTGTAATGTTTTTATAACTTGCTGCCGTAATACATCGCTATATTTGTACTCATGCATAAAAAATCTTCCTTCTATGTCTTTTGGTACAATGATATACCGCACACCTGCATCGCTGACAGCTTTAAGAAACGATGATGATGTTGCGATTGTCATTATTCCTGATAAAGACGCGTTGTCAAAAAATGTTGAACTGACAAGGGCTGGATGAATATCTGACGCATACGCAAATTTTTCTTTTGAAGGGATCCATAGCGTCCGCGACGGAGTTGTATCAGCTACCAGCATATTTTTGAGCATCTCATATTCCGTAGGAACTGCTTGCGGTCTGAAATTACCGCTCAGCTGACCGAAAAATAGCGGACGGATGGTGAAACACCAAAAAAGAATGAATACCACATATACAACCCACTTTAATTTTTTCAGACGTTTTCCTATCTCACCAACAGCAAAAGGAATGAGTATTGCATAGCCGATTGCAATAAACAGATAGAATTTTGTCGGATCCCGAAACATCACAAATCCGGGAATGTGCTGAAAGCACCAGGTAAATATTGTTCCAAAAGGAGGTTGCGTTCCTTTTGCCAAAAAGGCTCCTAGAAGAGCAAGTAGGCCAAAAAATAGCATCTTCAATCTTTCTTTATTCTGATTATTTATAAAAGCAAATGATAAAAACGCTATGATTGGCAACAAGAGAAATTCAGGTTGCAGGAAATATACTTTTCCGAATAAATTCTCCGGCCAATTTGGATGCAGGAGCGATATCGAGTGAGAAAAATCAGCAAAGCTTAAAAACTGAAGCATCCCGGGATTGGTAAAATCTTCCGCCACCCCTGACGACCCCGCACCGGTAAGAAGTATTGGTAGTATCCAGAACGAATGGAGAATCGCTGCAACGAGCATGGAAATGCCCACAGTACGGATATGAAACGTTTTTGAAATACCCTGATATAAAACAATTGCTCCAAGAACTAAATACGCCAACCGCAAATCAAATACAACCAGGAGGGCCAACCATAATCCGTTTTGTATCGCATTTTGTTCACTCCTGATGAATTTCAGTATAACCAATGGAGCCAAACCGTATGCTAATGCCACGCCCAGCTGTCCGCCTCCGAAAAGAAATAACGCGTATGTGTTTGTCAGATACAGTAAAACTGATATATAGGCAGCTCTTCTTCCAATGACAAATTTCGCCAGTTGATATATACCGACTATGCCAATGACCAGTGCCAGCATCCATACTATTTTTTCAATCACTCCCCATCCCAGCCCCAAAGTGGCAAGCAGTTTAACAATGAAACGGAACGGGTAGTCTATCCACAATCTCGGAAGAAGATTTTCTCCAAATCCTATCAATGACTCCCATATTTGAGGTAACCATGAAACGGAAGACATTTGTTCCGGAAAATAAAACGGAGCGTCACCGGATGAAAAATAGATCATATATTATCCCCTCATTCTGATCCTGATAACTCCAAGCAATGATGTTATTAATTCTTTAAGATTTGCGTTTGATTTACCAAATTTACGATCGGTAAAGGTGATTGGAACCTCTGATATAGTAAAACCTTTTTTTTGCAGCTTATATGCAACTTCTGATAACGAGATAAAGCCTCTTTCATAGAGTTGAATCGAAGACAGATATGAGCATGCTCTTCGCGAATATGCACGAAAACCGTTAGTGTAATCGGAAATGTGTAAACCCAACCAATGTTTCAATAGGAAATTAATGATTTTACTTTGAATAAGCCTGGACAACGGCCACTTAACAATCTTACTTCCCTTCAGATACCGTGATCCTATCACCATATCAGCCTTATCAATCTTAGAAAGAAGAATAGGGATTTCATTCGGATCATGAGCCAAATCCGCATCCATTTCAACGAATACCTGTACCGATCCATTAGTTAACGCTACCTTCAAACCCTTAATGACCGCGCTCCCTCTTCCTAACTTTTTATTTCTTGAAACGTACGTAATATGTGCCTTGTCCCTTTTGCAAATGCTTTCCGTATTCGTCCTCTCTTTTCCTATCGAATCGTCAACTACGATTATTTGAGCTTTTGGTAAAATACGCAATATATTAGGTATCAATATTATTAAATTCTCACTTTCGTTATATGAAGGAATAATAACAGCGACCATGGATTTTATATTATTCATACGGTATCCTTTTACTGTTCATTGTTGTTAACAAATTATCAAAACCGTCTTTATTCTGTTTTAGCTGCTCTACAATCTGAACAAGTTGCTTCTTTTGCTCACCATCCTGCATGTTAGCAATAATTTCATGATATTTTAATATCTGAAATTCAATGCCAGAATAAAAATCACAGATTAATTTCTTTTGTATAGATGTATCACTTAGCGCTATTTGATTATATTTTGAAATAAACAACGTAAAAAAATTTCCGGATCGTAATCCCGAGCTAATGACGTAGGCATCATTTTTTGCTTGCTTCTGTATAAGCATTTCAGCAAAATATTTATTTGACTCATATAGGTAATATTCAAGCCTTTTGTTAGACTGCGTGATAAACTGTTCAAGTATTCTATCCCGGATCTTTTTTATAACATATAACGGATGATTTGAAAGCATTCCCGGATATGGCAACTGTATTTCCTGCTGTGCGCAGTAATAATCAGTTGCAGTGACGCGAAACGGCAGACATAACAGGAGTGTCGCCACACCGATAATCAGCCCGACATTATTTCTTTTTCCCTGCATAAAAATCCTTTCGCCTAACCAATGTTACGCTTACCTCCATTGAAGTTGCGTAAATGAGACTCATATAATGAAGTGCTATAAATACATTTAAAATTTTTAAATCGGTAAACCACATGCCTTTTATTAAAAAACACACCGTGGACAATAACAATACCTTTCTTGCCTGAATATTTCGTATTGAGTGCCACGCCGCAAGTAATACGGCGAATGAGAAATATAACCGGTAGGAAAAAGAGAAAATCGGCAATAAATTGATAGCAGCCACGGCAAGGACTAAAAACAACAGAAAGAATCTACTACGATTCTCGTACACATAGCGTATAAACGATATGAATGAACCGGTCATATTCTTTAGATGCAATGCTAACGGAACAAGCGGTAAAATAAACACCGTACCGGCTAATATATAAAATATCACATTTAGCATTATCAAAAATACCTTTTTGAATTCCTCAAGTGCTCCCTGGGAACATAAAATAAAATTTGAGGCTACCCCACGCAATACGTGATTACCGGCCCAACAACTTATTGATAGTGCATTTGAAAAAAATGATTTTTGAAATATGGCTGAGGCAGTATACGAATCCAGTAAAGAACTTTGAATTCCGAATACTGTAGGCGAAATCGACCAAACACCATATGATAAAAGAAAATATATAATTGATGGTAATAACTTCTCTGATGTCAAAATAAACGCTAACGATATGGGCAACAGTGTTATTTTTGATGCCGTAAGCATTCCTAATATGCATGCCTCGACAAAATCAAAATGTTTTAATAGGCCCTTTTTTCGCATACGGAAAAAATACAGCAATAACATCACCAGTGAAAATATAATATCCGTGTTTCCCCTCTCAAGGCCTAATGATCCAGAGTAACCAAACAGGAAGGTCATTAATACGATGATAAGAATATTCCGAATGTCATTTTTATATTTAGTAAAAATCAAAACAATATAAGTCAACAGAACAAAGCTTGCCATATATATGTAACTTGTTTGCGAAAACTTCACTAATGTTTCCTGCGTACTAATTCCAAATATATAAAACGGATAGAACAGCATTCCGACAAACACGGTCAAACCCTGTCCATATCCGATTTGAGGATTAAACGGCAATCCTTTCCATAGCCTCATGACCGGAATCATTACGCCGTCAAGCCAATCCCTGCCAACCGTATCCATTTCAAATATTTTTTCCGGAAGTATTTGCACATGAGAAGAATTAAAAAACATGATTACTATTCGAGAACCTAAAACAATCATCGTTACTATCAATAAAGAAAGCACGGGGTCGTTTGAAATAGCTAACAAAATTTTCTCATGCTTCCTTAAACATATGATTATGACTGTAATAACAACTGCGCTGAGAAAAACATACAAAAACGCGAGCATTAAGAATGCCTGAGTCGGGTATAAGAAACTATTGTCAAAATAGAAATTTTGAAAAATATTCATACGCTTAGTAATACCAACCCATGGTATATTCACTGGCTTTCAGTAGCTCATCAGGACCGCTTGTCACCTGCCGGTAATATTGATCGTCGTCTTCACTCCACGGCTTATTTTTGTCAAGAAGATTAACACTGTATTCACTATTTGGTACTTTGATCCAATTATTATCAACTCTTCTTTCCATCCACAACCTAAATGTCCCGGGAGTCCATTCCAGTGGAATTCTAAAAACAATCGTCTTGTTTGTCCAATTTGATTCCTGGATTTCACCAAAGGTACTCATGATCCGTATCAATCCGGTATATTCACTCCCGTACCCTGAGCCTTTTATAAGAACAAACGAGGCGTTATACGCTGTTGTCGGTCCGACGTAGGAGACAATTGGCTTATCTGACGGTTTGGTAAAAAGAATCGCTTTAATGCTATTGTAACCGGAATAACCTAATCCAACAATAATCAGCACCAAAACAATTGTGTATATCCTTAAAAATAACGTTTGAACCGCTCTGACATTGTTTATCCAAGTCTTGCCAACCGGCGAATCTTTTTCAAACGGTACATACAAAAGATAAGAAACGCCTGTCGGCAGTATCCATATGGCCGCCTGTTCGGCAACCATCAACTTCCCCATCAATAACGCCCCTACAGAACCAGCCATACACAATAACGTCGATATCAACGGAATAGAATAAGACCAACCGAATAGACGTTTGGCAATGAGGAAACAGACAATAACATACAAATATAAGTACCCTGATATCACCACCATATATCCAAGGGAAGAAAATAGAATCACATTACTGATGAATGCTATAAACATCGATTGTCTCACTTCCATTTTGAAGACAAACATATATAGCAAGAAAGTAATTGGGCAAAGAAAAAGGATAGCATTGAGAATAAACTGCCAATTGGTGATTGTGTTAATTGCTTTTTTGTAAACAAACGTCCGAATACTGGATATCCCATGGGATTTTAACTGTGACCAAGGCTCATAATATTTCGCCGTAACCGAAGGATACGCGTGACTTACAGC
>Ga0315275_10000357_pt1 | contig 37750 bp, 28 predicted proteins | sample YL17G03_0_MG_FD_205557 | JGI IMG/M metagenome (GOLD analysis project Ga0315275, IMG submission 205557) | Sediment microbial communities from Yellowstone Lake, YNP, Wyoming, USA - YL17G03_0 | ecosystem: Environmental > Aquatic > Freshwater > Lake > Sediment | place: USA: Wyoming | collected... | reverse complement strand
GCCCGCTTAAGCGGGCCGCAGGGAGGAAAAGACAAAAGGGGAGAGTGTCGGCGCCCCAGCGCCGGGCCTAAAAGGCCCGGCCTATACCCCGCTGGCGCGGGGCCAAGGCCCATAAATGGGCCTCCAACGACACCTCGCCCAAACTGGGGATAACTCAGACTTTCTCGCTGCTTGCCGATGAGCTGGCGGCGGGATATAATCCGGCCTTGCGACGAGAACAGAAGCCGGGCAATAGGGGCCCCTCATGAAAACGACGTACCGGACGCACACGTGCGGAGAACTCGCCAAGGCTCACGCGGGCCTCGCGGTCCGACTGGCCGGATGGGTGGACTCCCGCCGCGACCACGGCGGACTCATCTTCATTGACCTCCGCGACCGCTACGGCGTCACCCAGTGCGTCTTCAATCCCGAAAAGAGCCGCGAGGCCCACGCCCTGGCCGAGCGGATGCACCTCCAGTACGTCGTCCAGGTCGAGGGGACCGTCCAGCCACGCCCGGCCGACGCCGTGAACCCGAAACTCGCAAGCGGCGAGATCGAAGTCCATGCGGCAAAGGCCGACATCCTGGCCGCGAGCGACGCCCTGCCCTTCGAGGTCACCGACGCCTGCGACGCCGGTGAAGACATCCGCCTGAAATACCGATACCTGGACCTCCGGCGTCCGCAGATGCAGCGGAACCTGCTGGCGCGCCACCTGATCGTCCGGACGATGCGGCAGACGCTCGACGACCTCGGCTTCGCGGAGGTCGAGACGCCGCTCCTGGCGAAGTACACGCCCGGCGGGGCACGCAATTTCCTCGTCCCCAGCCGCATCAACCCCGGCCGCTTCTACGCCCTGGCCGAGTCGCCGCAACTCTTCAAGCAACTCCTCATGATGGCCGGCTACGACCGCTATTACCAGATCGCCCGGTGCCTGCGCGACGAGGACCTCCGGGCCGACCGCCAGCCCGAGTTCACGCAACTGGACCTCGAAATGGCCTTCGTCTCGGAAGAGGACGTCATGCGCGTCACGGAGCAGGTGGTGGCGGCGGTCGTCGAGGCCGTGCTCGGCAAGACCGTCCAGACGCCGTTTGCGCACCTGACGTTCGCCGAGGCGATGCGCGATTACGGCTCCGACAAGCCCGACCGGCGGTTCGCCATGACCCTCAGCGACGTCTCGCCCGTGGCGAGCCAGAGCGATTTCCGCGTCTTTCGCGAGGCGGCCGACAAGGGCGGACACGTGCGCGGCATCAAAGTCCCCGGCGGCCAGGTCATGAGCCGCAAGGATATTGACCAACTGACGGCCTACGCAGGCGAGTTCGGGGCAAAGGGCCTCGCGTGGATGAAGGTCGAGGCGGACGGGACTTTAAGCGGCGCGATCGTGAAGTTCTTTACCCCGGACCAGATGAAATCGCTCCGCGAGACGTTAGCGGCCGGCCCCGGCGACCTCCTCCTCTTCGTCGCCGACGAGCCGACCGTCGTCGCGGCGAGCCTGGGGAACCTCCGCGTCCACCTCGGCCACCGCCTGGGTCTCGTGCCGCCGGAGGAACTCAACTTCTGCTGGGTCACGGATTTCCCGCTCCTCGAATACGATCTGGAAACAAAACGCTACGTCGCCATGCATCATCCGTTCACGAGCCCGAACCCGGCGGACCTCGCGCGCCTGGAGACCGAGCCGGCCAGCGTCCGGGCGCGGGCGTACGACCTGGTCCTCAACGGCGTGGAACTGGGCGGCGGGAGCATCCGTATCCACCGCACGGACGTCCAGGCCCGGATGTTCAAGGTCCTGGGCATCTCGGACGAGGAGGCGCGGGAGAAGTTCTCGTTCCTTCTGGACGCCCTGAAGTTCGGCGCCCCGCCGCACGGAGGCATCGCCCTGGGCCTCGACCGCTTCGTCCGGATTCTCCTCGGCGAAGGGAGCATCCGCGACGTCATCGCGTTCCCGAAGACGCAGCGCGGCCAGGACCTGATGATGGGCGCCCCCGGCACGGTGGACGAGAAACAGTTGCGCGACCTCCACATCCGCCTGCGCCCGGAGGCGGCGGAGGAAACGAAATGACGAATGACGAAATTCGAATGTCGAATGAAAAGGCAAGTCCGAAACTCTTCTTCGCCCGCCGAGCCTACTCCGCCGTAGCCCGCCCTGCCCGCTCGAGGCGGGCCCGCCTGGGGAGGGGGCGGGCGAAGGCCGGAAGCAGCCAGAGGGCTGCGAAGAGCGGGTCCGAAACCCGTCTATTGGGCCGGTTACGACCTTGCCGTTTCGTCATTCATTCGTCATTCAGACTTCGGATTTCGCCATTCCCCAAAGAGATGGGGTGGCGGCTTGGCTTTTACCGTTATGAGGTATAAGATTGATTGACAATCGGCCGGAACCCGGCAACGAAACCGACAGAAAGGGGCTAACGGTGGCAGTGGAGTTTCCACGAACAAAGATCGAAAACCTTTCCGTGTCGCGCCTGATCATGGGCACGAACTGGTGGCTCGGCTACTCGCACACCAGCCAGGCGAAGGACAATGAAATCCTCGCGACGATGTCGGCCGAGCGGATGGCCGCCATCATCGAGGTCTTCCTCCGGGCCGGCGTGGACGGCATGGTCGGAATGCCTGAGGGGAAACTGGCCAAGGCCATCGAGATGGCCCAGGACCGGACCGGCCGCAAGGTCGTCAAACTCGTCACGCCGTCCTTGAATCTCTCCGGCGCCCCCGGCTCGGACGACGAGAACCGCCGCCTCATTGAAAAGTGCCGCACCCTGGGCTGCGAGGTCTGCCTGCCGCACCAGAGCACCACGGACGCCCTGGTGGACCGCGTGACGCACACGATCCGCGGCATGGACAAGTACTGCCGCCTGATCCGCGAGGCGGGAATGATCCCCGGCCTCTCGACGCACATGCCCGAGGCGCCCGTCTACGCCGACGAGTCGGGCCTCGACGTGGGGACGTATATCCAGATCTACAACGCCGTCGGGTTCCTGATGCAGATCGAGGTGGACTGGGTCCAACGCATGATCTGGCAGTGCAAGCACCCGGTCATCACGATCAAGCCATTCGGCGTAAACAAGGTCCTGCCGTTCGTGGGCCTGGCCTTCAACTGGTCCACGATCCGCGACCAGGACATGGTGTGCCTCGGAACCTCGACGCCCGATGAGGCGCGGGAGGACATCGAGATCAGCCTTTCGATCCTGGAGCGCCGCACGTCCGAGGTCCAACTTCAGCGCACGCGGAGCAAAGCGTCGGTGGAGAAAAAGAAGTAAGAAACCATCTTAGAACGGAGGGTGCCACCCCCAAACTTTCGTTTGGGGGTGCCGCAGCCACGGGCCATATCACCCCAAAGCCACATCGCTTGGGGGTGACACCCGACAGTGGAAGTTCTGAGATAGTTTTTAATCGCGGATTGCGGACCTGTCTGCCGCCTGCGCGTCCGCTCCGGCCGCAGGCGCTGTTGACACCTCAGCGGCGCGCGGCTATAGTAGCGATGTCTTCGCGGTGGGTAGGTAGCTCAGGTGGTAGAGCACTCGGCTGAAAACCGGGGTGTCGCCGGTTCGACTCCGGCCCTGCCCACCAATTTTCCGCAGGACCTCCAGGCATGAACGGTTCTCAGAACCCCTCGTCGGTGTCCTCGTAGCCTCGCGTGCCGCGCGGCGGGCGGAACTCGTCGGACACGTCCAGGATGATCGTCATCCGCTCGCGTACGGCGTCGAGGCTCAGGACCCCGCGCAGCGCCTCGCCGCCCAGCCGCATCGAAACCATCTCTGCCAGCATCGGCCGCATCGAGAGCCAGAGCGCCTCGCGCGGACCCTTGTGCCCGGCCAGTTCCGCCACGACCACCATCTGCTGGTCGGCCAGAGTGACGAGCGTCAGGCGTTTCCCCTCCGCCTGCATCCGGAAGCACTCGCTTACGACCACGCGGTTGGCGCCGACCTGCGGCAGCGACGGAGGAATCTCCCAGAACTGCTGGTTGTACGGCACCAGGATGACCTGCGGGATCCAGCCGCTCGTCGCCACGCCGACCTTCTCGGCCTTTGCGGCTTCCTCGAGTCCCTTTGCTGCGGCCAGGTCGAGGAGTTTCTTGCCCTCCTGGCGCGCGAGGTCCAGGGCCTCCCGGCGGCGGACGTCGGCAAGGACCTGGTCGCGGACCTCCTGGAGCGACGCCGGCTCGCGACTCTTCTCGAATTTCGTCACGCGGAATGCATATGCCTTGCCGTCCGGCCCGGCGAGCGGTTCGCTGAGTTCGCCGACTTTGATCTTGGCCTTGGCCTCTCCGACAAGTTCGGTCAGGGCCATCGCCTCCTCGGCCATCGTGGTCTGGCCGCGCGCGGCCTTGCCGATGCCAGGGAGGTCGGCCAACTCGGCCTGGGTGTGGAATCCCGCGACGTTCACGTAGCGGATGAAGGCGCCGTCGGCCCAGCGGTCAATCGGCGGAGGCTTCCGGAGGCGGCGGAACTCGGCGACGACCGTGTGGAGTTTCTCCAGGGCCAGCGCGGACGCCGCCTCGTGGATGACGGCCCGGCGGACATCGTCGCGGACCTCCGAGAGCGGCCGGAACTTCTTCTCGTCCGGCTTCTCCTCGGCCTTGGGTTCCTCCGGCTTTTTCTCGTCGGCCTTGGGAGGCGACGGGACGAGAAACTCGCTGGCCTTGTGCGCATCGTAATATTTCTGGATATCCTCATCCGTAATCTTTGCGGCGGCCTGCGGCTCGAAGGCCTTCGGATCGGACACGAGGTACTCGATCGCCACCTTATCGGGGATGCGGTATCCGCAGCCCTCGGGGCCCTGGCCGGCTGGGTACTGCTTGTACTTGTCGAACTGCTCCTTGAGGGCCGACTCAGTGACATCTTTGACCGCGGATATGAAGGATTCGGCCTTCAGGACCGCCAGGCGGACCTGGATGCGGTCATCGCTCTTGACGAATTCGCGCCGGACCTCCGGCTCGACCGACCCGAAAAGCGTTTCGCGAAGCCAATCAATGTAGAGACGCAGGGTCATGTCGGTCCTGAGCGCAGCAAAGAGGCGGTCACGGCTGCCGGCCCGCCGGACGAGTTGGTTGACGGCTTCGGGCCCGGCTCCGAGTTCTTCGAGACCCTTGATGCGGGCCGCCACGGCCGCATCGTTCACCTCGAAGCCCCGCGCGCGGGCTTCGTCGTAGAGGGCCAGCCACGCCATGATCGTCGAGAGTTTGGGCTTCTCTCCCCCCAGCGTCTTGACGAGGACCGGCCACGATGACGCCCCGACGGTCAGGTAATACAACTTGGCCCGGACCGCAGGGTCCTTGATCTGGTCCTGGAGCGTCAGGGCCCACCACTGAGAAGCCTCTCCGGCCAGCGAGACCTTCTGGTAGAAGTCCATGACCTCGTCATGAGTGACCTTGCGGCCGGCAATCGTGCCGACCTGCACGCTGCCGGGACCGTGGCCGAACCATTCCTTCAATTTCGGCAGGTATGACCACGACTGGAAGAACACCATCGAAATGACGCCCAGGATCATCAGGACCATGAACCATTTGCGATGGCGTCTGAAGAAGGCAAGTGTCATGCGTGCGGTTCCTTCCCGTTCTTGAGATTGCGGCGGGCCGCGGGGGACCCGTATTTGCGCGGCGGGTCTCCGTACCCGCCGCACTCTCGGCCCGAATACTCGTCGGCGCGGGGGGTACAGAGACCCACCGCGCAACACCAGCAGCGTCATTCCATTGTCGGGCCACCCGCTGACCGGCGCCCTACCGTGTCCGCTCGACCCAGCCGGTGTCCACCCGGCCGCTCGCGAAGTCGGGGCTCGACATGATCTCCAGGTGCAGCGGAATGACGGTCTGGACTCCCTCGATGACGAACTCCGAGAGGGCCCGTTTCATGGTGGCGATGGCGGCCCGGCGGGTCGGACGGTGGACGATCAGTTTGGCGATCATCGAGTCGTAGTTCGGCGTGATCGTCCACCCTTCGTAGCAGTGCGTGTCCACGCGGACGCCCGGACCGCCGGGGACGCTGAACTTCGTGAGGCGTCCGGCCGAGGGCCGGAAGTCGCTCCGGCAGTCCTCGGCGTTGATGCGGCATTCGATGGCGGCTCCGCGCTGGACGATATCCCTCTGCTTCAGACCCAGCGGTTCGCCAGCCGCCACGCGGATCTGGGCCTGCACCAGGTCCAGGCCCGTCACGGCCTCCGTCACGGGGTGCTCGACCTGGATGCGGGCGTTGACTTCCAGGAGGTAGAACTTCTCGTCATGGTCCACGAGGAACTCGACGGTGCCGGCATTGGAGTACTTGGCCTCGGCGGCGAGGCGGACGGCGGCCTCGCACAACTTCTCGCGCGTCCGGGCGCTTATGGCCGGCGACGGCGATTCCTCGACTAATTTTTGGTGCCGACGCTGGAGCGTGCAATCTCGCTCCCATAGATGGACATAGTTTCCTAGATGGTCTCCGAGGACCTGGACCTCGACGTGGCGCGCCCCCTCGATGTACTTTTCGAGGTAAACTCGCCCGTCCTTGAAGGCGGCCTCGGCCTCGCTTCGGCCCTGCCGGACGGCCTGCGTCAGGCTGATGTCGTTATGGGCGATCCGCATGCCGCGGCCACCGCCCCCCGCCGCAGCCTTCACGAGCACGGGGTACCCGATCTCGCGGGCGATCCGCAGGGCCTCGTCCTCGTTCTCCAGGGCGCCCGAGGAACCGGGGATCGTGTAAATCCGGGTCTTCCGGGCCAGGCGCTTGCACTCGACCTTGTCGCCCACCAGTTTCATCGCCTCGACGCTCGGACCGATGAACTCGATGTTGCACGAGCGGCAGACCTCGGCGAAGTGGGGGTTCTCGGCCAGGAACCCGTACCCCGGGTGGATGGCCTCGACGTCGGCGACCTCGGCGGCCGAGATGATCCGCGCGATGTTAAGGTACGACTGGGCGGGGGCCGCAGGACCGATGCAGATCGCCCCGTCCGCCTGCTCGAGGTACCTGGCCCCGCGGTCGGCCTCAGAGTAGACCGCGACGGCCTCGATCCCCATGTCCTTGCAGGCCCGGATGATCCGCAGGGCGATCTCGCCGCGATTGGCCACCAAGATGCGTGAAAACATGCCTAGTGCTCCAACCCGATCTACTGTGTGCATAACGGCAACGGCGGGTTCCGGGAACCGGGATTCGGGATCCGGGAACTGGGATTCGGGTTCCGGGAACCGGGATTCGGAAACCGGAACACAAAGAACATGACGTCCATTTTCCGCCCCCAACGCGCGGTTCTCAGTCCCAGTGTCCCAGGCATCCGTTCCCTCACTTGCCCGCCTTGGGCTTCACGAGGCTGCGGATCAACCCGTGAAGCACTTGCGAGCACTGTGCCGCATGCTGCATGACGGCGGCCACCTGTTGTTCACTGAGATATCCAAAGTCCTGCGCCAAGAGCAATTGTGTCTGCAACTCATAAAGGCTTCCGCGGGCGGTCTTGAGAAACCGTACGTAATCCTGTCGTCCGCCGCGCCCATAGCCCTCGGCGATATTCGAAGGAATTGAAACCGCCGCCCTGCGGAGTTGCTGAGTGAGGCCATACTGCTCGTGGGCCGGCAGGGCGTCCGTAACCTCGTACACCCGCTTGGCCAGAAGGCGAGCCTTCTGCCATACGTGAAGGTCCTGGTAGTTCCGAACGATGGAGTTCGTCGCCGCCAAGAAGATTTCCTCCCCGAATCCCGGTTCCCGAATCCCGCCTCTCGCTAATCCGGCTGCACGACGAACATCGGCTGGCCGAACTCGACGGCCTGGGCGTTCCGCGCAAGGACCCGTTCAATCGTCCCGCTCGTCTCCGCCCGGATCTCGTTGAAGACCTTCATCGCCTCGATGACGCAGACGACCGTCTCTTCGGTCACGTGGTCCCCGACCTTGACGAAAGGCGGTGCATCGGGGGTTGAGGCGGTGTAGAACGTCCCCACCATCGGCGACTTGATCGTCGGAAGTTCTTCCTGCGGCTCGGCCTTGGGCGCGGGGGCCGCCTGGGCGGCGGCCAACGTCGCGGCGGCCGGCATCGGCGACGCCGGGGGCCCGCCTTTACGGAGGCGGACCACAAGGTCGCCCTGCTCGATCTCCAGTTCCGAGAGGTCGTGTTCACCCATCAGGGCCAGCAGTTGCCGCAGGGACTCCAGGTCAATCTTCCCCGGCCCCGCCGGGCCTGCCTTTTCGGCGTGCTTGTCGTCGGCCATGGCTTGCCTCCCCAGACGGCTGGTGCCAGCGCTCAGATAAAACAGGCGACGGTCACAGAACCATCGCCTCCAGGTCTTTCTCCAGGTGCGTCAGGACCCGCCGCCCGGTCTCCGTCACCAGGACGTCGTCCTCCAGGCGGATCCCGAACCGGCCCCTCAGGTAGATGCCCGGCTCGATCGTCACGACCATGCCGGGCTCGAGCCGCCCCTTGACCGCCAGGGGACTCAAGGCGGGCGCTTCGTGGACCTGGCGACCGAGGCCGTGGCCTGTGCCGTGCTGGAATGCTCCGGCGAAGCCGGCCGCCTCGATCACAGCCCGCGCCGCCGCATCCACTTCCGCGAGGGGCACGCCCGGTCCGACCCGAGCGATGGCCGCAGCCTGGGCCTCCCGCACGATGGAGTAGATCGAAGCAGCGCGAGAGGTCATCCTACAGGCCAAGAGGACCCGTGTCAAGTCGCACACGTATCCGGCCACACGGGCGCCGAAATCCACGAGGAGCACCGACCCTCGCCTGAGCCGCCGGTCGCCCGGCCGCGCGTGCGGCATCGAAGACGACGCGCCCACCGCACAAATCGTCGGGAACGCCGGCACGTCGGCCCCCGCCAGCCGCATCCGGTGGTCCAGTTCGGTCGCCAACTCGCGCTCGGTCATGCCGAGACGGACGCGCCGCCGGAACTCGCGCCAGGCCGCCTCGGCCACCAGGATCGCCGCCGCAATGGCACGCACCTCGCCCGAGTCCTTGTGGACCCGCAGCGCCGCCGGCACTCCCTCGACCGGCGCCAGGCGCACCTTGTCGCCGAGCGCGCGGCGAAGACGCGACCGCTGCGCCACCGTCACCGTCTCTGGATCATAGCCGAGCCGCGCGATCCGCTTCCGACGCACGAGGTCCGCCAAGGCCTTGACCATCGTTCCGTGCCGCACGACGAGGCCGATGCCGGGGCACTCCCGCTCGGCCTGCTCGGCGTACCGGAAATCCGTCAGGAGCCACGACCGCCCCTCGCCGGCCACAAGCCAACTGTCGTCGCCGGTGAAATCCGTCAGGTACCCGACGTCAACCGGATCGGTGACGAGCAGACGCCGGACGCCCGCCGGTCGCAGCCTGTGCCGCAGCCGTGCGATGCGGCCGACTATCGGACTTGGCCTCGCTGGTCTCACCTTCAAGTTTGCTCTCCGAGAGAAATTAGAGGATGCCGCTGAAAATTCCGCCTCTCGTAACTCGTGTCGGCCAAAGCGGTTAGCATTACGTTAGGGCGAGGGCTGGAAAACGCCTCAAGATTTCAGCCAGCCCTGCCGATTTTCATCTTGACGTTAGGTTGCCGTTAGGGTACTATCTCGGAACCTGTAGCGCGGGGGTTTACCCCCCCCGCGAAAAAGCAGTTGCGGCTCTTTGACAACCGCCTTTCGATGCGACGAAGACGCTTATAGCGGCGGCCCCGGCCAGGGTCAAGGAAACTCCCGCCTGGCTCCCGGCATCCAGCCTTCGCAGCCGAGGCTGCTTGCTACTCTGCGAAGCAGCGCTTCGCTGCGAAGCACGAGTCGGCGGAGTAGGCTTGCCGGGGGATTGCCGGCGGCTGCTTGGCCGGCGTGGCCGCCCGCCGTGGAACTCGAAAGCGGGGGGTGCCACGGCTTCCCTGGAAGGGCGTGATCCTCGAATCGCACTGGTTGCAAGCAACCAGTGGCACCCCTCGAACTCGAAAGCGGGGCGAGGCTCGGGCGCGGCTGGGAGGTCAACCCGTGCCCTTCTCAGCCCGCCCTCCTCCCCGTTTTCCGCGCGGCAGGGTGGCAGGGTCACGCCGTGCCTTTGCGTGACCATGCTATCGCCAAAGATTTCCTAATTGGCGCGGCGGGTCTCCGCACACGCCGCATCGCACCAGCCACGTTTTGTGCCCCGACCCCACCGGCGGCGCAAGACTTGCGAGGGGCCGGGGTTCCGGTTTCGGGGGGACCCCGGCCTCCCCCCTCCACGCTTAGCCGCCGCACTTGTGCGGCGCGAACGTTTAGCCGCCGTGCTTCCAGCCTTCGCAGCCGAAGCGGCTGCTTGCTACTCTGCGAAGCAGCGCTTCGCTGCGAAGCACGAGTCGGCGGAGTAGGCTGCACGGCGCGTGTTGTGCAAAGTAAAAAGGAGCCGCTTATGAACCTTACGCCTCGACAATTGGAGATTGTTCGATTCATCCGCGATTACGTCGCGGAGCACGAGATCCCGCCCACGATGCAGGAGATCGCCGATCACCTGGGCGTCTCGCGGCCGACCGTCTTCGAGCACATCGAAGCGCTCGAGGCCCGCGGGGCCATCCGGCGACGGCGCACGATCAGCCGCGGGATTAAACTGGCGCCCGAACTGGCGGCCGAGATGCGCCCGGTCCGCCTGGCCGGCCTGCGCCTCCCCCTCGTCGGCCGCATCGCCGCCGGCCGGCCCATCGAGGCCGTCGAGGACACCGAGGTCCTCGACGTCGAGACCCTCTTCCGCGGCCGCCTCGGTGAGACGTTCGCCCTACAGGTGCGCGGCAACTCGATGATTGACGAGCATATCCGCGACGGCGATTACGTTATCGTCGAAAAGCGCGACGACGCCCGTAACGGCGAGACCGTCGTCGCCCTGATTGACGATAGCGAAGCCACCCTGAAAAAGTTCTACCGCGACATGGACCGCATCCGACTCCAGCCGGCCAACCCGACTATGGAACCCATCTTCGTCGAGGCCGACCGCATCCGCATCCAGGGCGTCGTCATCGGCGTGCTGCGAAAATACTGAGGAGGTTCGAGGCCGCCGCGGAAGCGGCGGCAGATGTTCTTGCGACGCCACAGCCGTCGTCTGCAATCGAAAATCTCATGGACACATCCGAGCGACTGAAACTCCTGGCCGACGCCTCGCGCTACGACCTCTCGTGCGCCTGCGGCACTAAAGACGACGAGCACCGACGCCGCGGACGCGACGGACTCTGGCTCTATCCGGCGACGCTCCCCAGCGGCGGCACGTCCATCATGCTGAAGACCCTCCTTTCTAGCGCCTGCGCAAACGACTGCCGCTACTGTCCCTTGCGCCGCCAGCGCGACACGCGTCGCTACACCCTCACGCCCGAGGAAGTGGCCGACGCATTCATGGATTACGTGCGGCGCGAGAACGTCTTCGGCCTGTTCCTTACAAGCGGAGTCCTGCGCGACGCCGACCACACGATGGACCGCCTCGTGGCCGTCGCCCGCCTGCTTCGCGGCCGGCACGAGTTCCGCGGATACATCCACCTGAAGGTCATCCCCGGCGCATCGGACGCGGCCATCGAGGAGGCCGTCTCGCTCGCGAGCGCCGTCTCGCTCAACGTCGAGGCGCCGAAGCGGTCGGTCTTTGCCGCGCTCTCGACCTCCAAGGACTTTGACCGCGACATCGTGCGCCCCATGAAACTCATAAGCCGCCTCACAGCGCGCGGCAGCCCGTACGCCCGCGTCAAACAGACCACGCAATTTATCGTGGGCGCATCCACCGAGACCGACCGCGACATCGTCCAGGCCACCTTCGGCCTCTACCGGCGCCTCGGCCTCTCGCGCGTGTATTATAGCGCCTACCAGCGCGGCCTGGGCGACCCGTCCATTCCCGGCGAACAGGCCGGCGCCGCGCCGCCCGAAGACCTCCTCACCCGCGAGCATCGCCTTTACCAGATGGACTGGCTCATCCGAAAGTATGGTTTCCAGGCCGACGAAATCCCGCTGGAGGCCGACGGAAATCTGTCGCTCCAGACCGATCCGAAGGAACTTTGGGCGAAGCGTCACCCGGAACGCTTCCCGGTGGACGTGAATCGGGCCGACCGATTCGAGTTGCTGCGCGTGCCGGGCCTCGGGCCGGTCTCGGTCAAACGCATCCTCGCAATCCGCGCGCGCGGCAGCCGGGTCCGCTCCGTCGCCGACCTCGGCCGCCCGTGCCAGCGCCTCCGCGCAGCGGAAAGATATCTTAAGTTCGGCTCCGCGCCCCTCAGCCGCACGGTCTCCTCCCGAGCGCCATCCTCAGGTTTCCGGGCGGCCCTCGGCTGCTGACCGCGCCTTGCGGAATACTGAGGAATATCTATACTGAGGCGCGTCCGTTACGACCACAGTCGGATGGATAAGGGGGCGCCATGCTGACTCGCATCGCATCCTGCGGCCTTGCCGCGCTCCTGCTTTTCGCCTGCGCATCGTGCTTCCCCGGAGCGCCACCACAAGCAAGGCCCGAGATCCCCGCAGAAGCGCAGGGCACGCTTTATCCAGTCAAGGTCAACGGCAAATGGGGCTACATTAACAGGGCCGGCAAAGTCGTCGTCGAACCCCAGTTTGATGCCGCCCTCGACTTTCAGGAGGGACTGGGCGCGTTCAATGTCGGCGGCGGGCGGGTGACGCAGAATACCAGGGGATTCAGTGAGACTTCCTTCGAAGGCGGCAAGTGGGGTTTTGTTGACGCCAGCGGCAAGACGGTCATCGAGCCACAGTTCGACGGGGCATGGTATTTCAGCGAAGGGCTCGCCCTGGTCCAGTCCAACGGGCCGGAGAGCCTCCTTGGACACCGCAGGTACGGGTACATTGACCGCACGGGCCGGCTGGTCATCCCGGCGAAGTTCACGCTAGCCTACAATTTCTCTGAGGGACTCGCGGCCATCCGGATCAATGAGCCGAAGGCCGATGAAGGGTGGCGCGAGGCATGGGGCTTTATTGACAAATCCGGAAAACTTGTCATCGAGGCCAAATACACCCAAGCCCGGTCCTTCTCGGAGGGTCTGGCCGCAGTCTACACGCGACAGGAGCAGATCGAGTACCTTGACCACATAGGCAAGACGGTCTGCGTGGCCTGCGGTCCGGATGGCAAACCTCTTAAGGCCAAACGACTGGATTCCCCATCAAGTTTCTTTGAGGATGAGGCCTATGAATTTCACGAAGGCCTCGCCCGCTTCGCGGTCGGCAACCGAATGGCCGAGCCGGATCCCCGCCACAAGTCAACCAGCAAGTATTACAGGTACACATGCGCCTGTGGCCCATCAGGCTTCCTTGATCGAAGCGGCCGCGTGGCGATCGCCCCTCGGTTCGGGACGGCCCAAGACTTCCACGAAGGACTCGCCTCGGTGCACTCCGAGGGCCAACCGGGCTACATCGACAAGACCGGGAAGGTCGTCATACCGGCTCAATTAGGCATTGCCTGGGACTTTTCCGAAGGCCTGGCGCCCGTTCCCCTAAAGGAGAGGGAGCGCAACCCAAGCGGAGAAGAGACCGGGTGGCATGAAACACTTTACGGCTACATCAACCACTCGGGCGAAGTGGTCATTGAGCCGCAGTTCAGTCGTGCCACTGGCTTCAAGGATGGCGTCGCGAAGGTCGAGATCTATGGCGAGCCCGAAAACCTGGGGGCGGGGCATGCCGATTTGATGAAGGCCATGATAAAGGCCATCACCGAGAACGCCCGTGTTGGGTACATTGACAGAATGGGAAAGTACATTTGGGAACCCAGCAAGTAGACCCCCCACATGAAACGGGGCTTCCGCTGTTCAGCGGAAGCCCCTTGATCGGTCAGACAGGTTCTCGGCGGCGCGCGACTACTTGCAATGCCTCGCCGCTTGCTTGAGTTCATCCACCTTGCGGAGTTCTTCCCAGGTGAACTCGGGGAGTTCGCGGCCGAAGTGGCCGCCCTCGGCGGTCTTGCGGTAGATGGGCCTGAGGAGGTTCAGGTACTCGATCATCTCGCGCGGCTTGAGGGGGAAGGTCTGGCGGACGACCTTCGCGAGGCCCACGTCGGAAATGCGGCCGGTGCCATTGGTATCCACGCGGATCGAGATCGGGTCGGCGACGCCGATGGCGTAGGAGAGTTGGACCTCGCACTCATCCGCGAGGCCGGCCGCGACGACGTTCTTGGCGACGTGGCGGGCCATGTAGGCGGCGCTGCGGTCCACCTTGGAGGGGTCCTTGCCGGAGAACGCCCCGCCGCCGTGGCTCCCTTTGCCGCCATAGGTATCTACAATAATCTTTCGCCCCGTGAGGCCCGAGTCGCCGTGCGGCCCGCCGATGACGAAGCGGCCCGTGGGGTTGATGTGGAAGATGGTGTCCTGGTCGAGGTACCGGGCGGGGACGACCGGACGGATGATCTTCTCGATGACGCCCTGGCGGATCTCCTCGTTCGAGACGCTGCGGCCGTCCAGCACGTCGGCGTGCTGCGCCGAGATGACCACCGTGTGGACGCGGACGGGCTTCTGCTTGGCGTCGTACTGGACGGTGACCTGGCTCTTGCCGTCGGGCCGGAGCCACCGGAGTCCTCCCGCCTCGCGGACTTCCTTCAGGCGCGTGCACAACTGGTGGGCCAACTGGATAGGCATGGGCATAAGTTCCGGCGTCTCGCGGCAGGCGTAGCCGAACATGATGCCCTGGTCGCCGGCCCCCTGCTCCTTGTCTTTCGAGGCGTCCACGCCCATGGCGATGTCCGGGCTCTGACGCCTGAGGGCCACCAGGACCGCGCAGTGCTCGTAATCGAAGCCCATGGCGGCGTCGGTGTAGCCGATCTCGCGGATCGTCTGGCGCACGACGTCGGGGACGTTGACCTGGGCCTTGGTCGTCACCTCGCCCGCCACGATGCACATGCCCGTCGAGACCATCGTCTCGACCGCGACGCGGCTTAAGGGGTCCTGGGCGATCATCGCGTCCAGGATCGCGTCGGAAACCTGGTCGCACACTTTGTCCGGGTGGCCGACCGTCACGGCCTCGCTCGTAAAGAGCGTGTGACCCTCGGGGAGTTCGAAGCCCGGCTTGCCGCACGCGCCCGCCGGCGCAGTCTTCTTTGCGGCCTTCTTCGCCACGCTCATGCTCCTTTTCAATCGGACGATCTTCTGCCGCATGGAACCTCATCCGCCGCAGCAAGGCAGAGAAGTTTATCCTGAAAACCGGCCAAGGCAAGGGAAAACAGAGGTTTCGGCGCTTACGGGGCCAGGAGGGCCGCAACGTGGGCCGACGCCGCGCGCCGCAGGGCGTCCAGGTTGTACCCGCCCTCAAGGACGCTGACGAGGCGGCCGGAGGCGAAGCGATCCGCAAAGGCCCGCACTCGGCGCGTCCCCTCGGCGTAACCCTCGTCGGTCCGCTTGAGGCCGCCCAGCGGATCGTCCTTGTGGGCGTCAAAGCCGCACGAGATGAAGACGAACTGGGGCCTAAAAAACTCCTCGGCGGCCTTCAAGCCTTCCTGGAGTGCCGCCAGGAACTCCTTGTCGCCCGCGCCGGGCGGGAGGGGAAAATTGCGGATGCGCCCCGCCCCCGGCCCCTCGCCCGTCTCCGTGGCCGCACCGGTGCCGGGATACAGCGGCGACTGGTGAATGGAGACATACATAACCGTTCCATCGCGGTAAAACGTGTCCTGCGTGCCGTTGCCGTGATGGACGTCCCAGTCCACGATGAGGACGCGGCGGATGCCGTGGGCGGCCTGGACGTGGCGGGCCGCAACGGCCACGTTGCTAAAGAGGCAGAACCCCATCGCCCGGTCGCGCGAGGCGTGGTGCCCCGGCGGGCGGACGGCGCAGAACGCGCTTCTGACCTGGCCCTTCATGACGGCGTCGGCCGCAGCCGAGACGCCTCCCGCCGCCAGCAGCGCGGCGTCCCACGAACCCGGTCCGGCGTACGTGTCGGCGTCGAGGTGCGCGAGGTCCTTGCCTCCCGCGTCGCGCTTGATGAGCTGGATGTGCTCCTTCGAGTGGACGCGTTCGAGCATCTCGTCGGTGGCCGGATACAGCTGGATGCGGACCAGGCGCTTCCAGAGTCCCGCCTCTTCGAGACCCTGGCGGATGGCGGTCAGACGCTCGGGCCGCTCCGGATGGCCCTCGCTCTTGTGAGCCAGGTACCGCTCGTCCCAGACGAGGCCGACGGCCATGGCGCCGCTCCTTTCGGTGACTTGCGCGGAGGGTTTGGCGGGCGCCAGCGACATGATACGGCCGGGCAGCCGGCTCAGTCCACGCGAATCCAGGCCTGCGCGTATTCGCGGTGTCCGTCGAGGTCCACCACCGTCAGGAAGACGTTGTACGTGCCCGGCTTGGCGTAGGTATGGGTGACCTCGGGCCGGGCCGAGACGGCGCCGTCGCCGAAATTCCAGAGGACGGAGTCCACGCGGCCGTCGGGCGAATCCGGATCGTGGACGCGAGCCCGGAACGTGACGTCCAGCGGCGCGGGGCCCGAGGTCTCGGTGGTCTCGAGGTGAATGGCGGGCCAGTGGTTGACGATGTTGAGGAAGTACCTGGCCGCCTCGATCTGGTTCGGGTCGTGGCTGCCGGGCATGGCCCGGATTTCGAAGTTGCGGAAGCCCCGGAGTGTGTACCAATAGTTGGCATCGTGGCTCTGGTTGGCAAAGCCGGGCCAGTCGGCCTCGCCGAAGAAGCAATAGACGTGCAAGTGGCGGGCCTTCTGGGCCACGTCGTCGGTGACGAGGTGCTCGTTGAAGTTGCCCGTGCGCCCGACGATGCACCGGAAAATCTCCGGATGCCGCAGGCCGATGAAGTGGGCCTGGAACGCCCCCGCCGACCAGCCGGTGTTCATCACGGCTTCGCGGTTGATGTTGTAGCGCGAGAAGAGTTCCTTGACGATGCCCAGAACGGCCTGCTCATCGCGCACGAGTTCGGGGGCGGGCCGGTCGCTCGGTACGCCCAGGAACCCCGTCGCCGAGTCGAGGTCCGGCGAGCAGATGATCAGGCCGTACCGCTCGGCTACGTCAATCCACCGGTCGCGCTGGCCGGCGGCCTCATCCCAGGGATACATCCCCTGACCGGTCACGACCAGCGGGTACGCGCGCCGCGGATTGTAGGTCGTGGGGATATACAGGTGATAGGTCCGGCCGGTGGTCGGTTCCTTCTGGAAGTCCACCTTGCCGGTGACGATGGTTCCGTCGGAAAGGCGCCAGGCCTGGGAATCGCATCCACCGGCCGCCAGAAGACCGGCGGCGGCCGCTACCCAGACCAGCCGCCCGGCCCATGCCGATACGCCGCTCCTCATCCCTGCCTCCACTTCCGACGGACCGTTCCCTTATCGGTGCAATCGTTCGCCTTTGAGTCACTTAAATTTAGGGGGCACCCGCCGTCCAGGCAAGGGAAAATATGATTCGAGGCCGCCGCGGACTTGTCCCGGCGGAGCCGGAAGGGCGGAGCCGGAAGGGCGGAGCCGGAAGGGCGTAGCCGGAAGGGCGGAGCCGGAAGGGCGGAGCCGGAAGCGGGTCTATCCGGAGCGGCGGCAGGTCTGGCCGGCCCGGAACTCGGCGGCCAAGCCGGTCACGATCGTCGCGGTCGAGTACCGCTCGTGGACATCCTGGACGATGATGCGGCCGACCGTCCGGCCTGCGGAATGGCCGAGCACGTCGCCCGTGGACGGGTCGAGGATGGGCGGACCCGCATCGAGGACCTCGAACTCCGCCCCCGTCTTGACCCCGCGGTCGCGACCGCCGTTGAGAACGACCGACCCGTCCTGCTGGACGAGGGCGACCTGCGGCTGCCACGGGCGGCTGGCGATAGCCTCCGTGATCCGCTTGACGGCCCGGTCAATGACCCTGGCGGTGGCGCGCCCCAGCGGCGTCTTGTAGAACGCGGTCCCGCCGAACGCGACGTTCTGGTAGGCGACCTGGACCGAGACGTCGCCGGCTCGGACGGATTCCGAGAGGCTCTCGGAGGCGATAACCTCGCCGGACTCGACTTCGACGACGTAGAGGATGATGCCCATGACGGCCAGGTGGCTGCCGCCGAAGAGGCTGCCGAGATTCGAGGCGACGCCGCCCTGGTTGGTGGAGACGTGTCCGAAGTCGGTCACGACGCCCTTGATTAGATATTGACAATTTTTGATTCGCCCCGTGGCGGCGCGGCCCTGGGGCCGCGTGGCCCCCGACTGCTGGAACTGCTGCTCGCCCATGACGGACGCCAGTTCCTGCCGCTCGACGACGTGGTACCGGCCGGTGGCCATCAGGCGGTCCACCAGGGTTTCCTGCATGCCGCCGCCAAGGTTCCATCCGAGCGGAAATGCCGCGCGGCTGTCGAACTTCATGACCGCGATGGTGGGCTTGACGAAGTCGTCGGGGCTGCGTCCGAGACCGCCGTTCGAGCCGCAGCCGGCCGCGATCCAGACCGCCGCAAGCGCCGCCGCCAGCATGAGCCTTTTCATGGCATGGACCTCCCTCGCTCCTCTTCCTATCGGCACCCGCCGAGGCGACAGTTTAGGGCAGTTTTAGTCCGAGCGTTTACGGCGTGGCACCCCGCCCTGGTTTGTGCGGCGGGCAGGACTGACCGCCGCGCCCTGCCCCTCGGCCCTCCGCTCCAGGCTTTTGGGTTGACACTCCAGGCCTCCTCGTATACGTTCCTGTGCCGGCGCAGGACGGCCGGCCCGGCGCGGCCGGTCAAACGAACCTGCCTGCCGGCAGGCAGGTCGCATAGGAGAAGTGCGCGGATGAGCAGCACCAAGGCGATTGACCTCAGGCGGGGCATGGGCGTCATCTGGAAAAGCACCATCTGGATCGTCGTCGAGAACCAGAAGGTCGCCAAGGGCAACTGGCGGTCCAGCCAGGTGCTGACCCTCAAGAACCTCAAGACCGGCCAGGTGGTCGAGGACCGGTTCCGCACCGAGGAACTCTTCGAACAGGTCATCTTCGACCGCAAGCCGATGAACTACCTCTATTCCGATCCGAGCGGCCACGCATTCATGGACATGGAGACATACGAGGAGGTCCGACTCCCCCTGGACCTCGTCGGCGACCAGGCGGTATACCTTACCCCCAACCTCCAGGTGACGATTGACCTGGTGGAGGGGAAGCCCGTCCTCGTCGAACTGCCGACCACAGTGGAACTCGTGGTCCAGGACACGCCTCCCGAACTCAAGGGCGCCACCGTCACCAACACGATGAAGGAAGCCGTCTGCGAAGGCGGCGCACGGATCAAGGTCCCCGGCTTCGTCACCAACGGCGCCCACGTCCTCGTGGACACGCGCACGGGCCAGTACATGTCCAAAGCGTGATTGCGGATTGCGGCCTGCACCGTCCTCGACTTGCTCGGACCGTGAGCCTGTCGAACGGAGCGAAGTCGAGGGGATTGCGGATTGAAGACCCCACGGCAACGGCGCGACTCCACCCTTCCCACCGTCGCCCTCATCAGCCTCGGCTGCCCCAAGAACCTCGTGGACTCGGAGCGGATGCTCGCGGGCCTCGCGCTCTGCGGACTGGCCGTCACGGGCGACGCCGACGGCGCCGACGTGGCCGTGGTCAACTCTTGCGCGTTTATTGACCTCGCGCGGGCCGAGAGCGACCAGCACCTGGACCGCCTCGAATCGCTCAAGGCCGCCGGCCGACTAGGCCGCATCGTCGTGGCCGGGTGCATGGCTCAGCGCTACGGCCGCCGGGTCCTAGCGCGCCACCCGCAAGTGGACGCCGTCGTGGGCCTCGCGGACCGCGACGCCCTGGCCGAAATCTGCCGCGGCTTGCTAAAGCGCGGCAGGTCGGAGACCCGCCGCGCGGCGGATTCGGCGGAAGCCGTCGTCCGCGTCGGACCCCTTGCCGCGCACCCGCCTGACGACCGCGAGCGACTGCGCCTGACGCCGCGCCACTATGCGTACCTCCGTATCAGCGAAGGGTGCGACAACCGCTGCGCGTACTGCGCGATCCCGGAGATTCGAGGCCCCTTGCGCTCCAAGCCTCCCGAGCAGGTCCTGGCGGAGGCCGAGGAACTTGCCCGCGACGGCGCCAAGGAACTCATCTTCATCGGCCAGGACACGACGGCCTACGGCCGCGACTTCGCCGTCCAGCACTCGCTCGGGCGGCTGCTTGGCGAGTTGCGCGAGCGCGTCCGCGTGCCGTGGCTGCGACTCATGTACACGCATCCGGCGTCGTTCAGCGAGGACGTGATCGCCGAGTTGGCCGCGGGGCCGCCCCTGGTGCCCTACGTGGACCTTCCGCTTCAGCACTCAAGCGACCGCATCCTGGCGAGCATGGGCCGCCGCGCGGACCGGGCCGCCATCGAGGGCCTCATCGGCCGCCTGCGGGCCGCCGTGCCGGGAGTGGCCATCCGGACGAGTTTCATCGTCGGGTACCCCGGCGAGACTGAAGGTGAGTTCGGCGAATTGATCGCCTGGGTCGAAAAAGTTCGCTTTGACCACGTGGGGGTATTTGTGTACAGTCCTGAACCTGGAACCCGTGCGGCGGACCTTCCCGGACGGATTGAGCCGGAGGTCGCTCGCCGGCGATGGGACCATCTGATGGCGACGGCCGAGCGTCTGGCCCACGAGGCCGCCCGCCAGCGCATCGGCCAGACGCTGACGGTCCTCGTGGACGGGCACGATGAATCGGGCCGCCTGGTGGCCCGCCATGCCGGTCAGGCGCCCGACGTGGACAGCGTGGTGCTCCTCGCGCCGGACGCTGCCGCTGTCGGCGCCATGACGCGGGTGAGGGTCACGGGCGCCGAGGGATATGATCTGATCGCAAAGACAGTTCCAAGTTCAAAGTTCCAAGTTCCAAGTTGACGACGTCAGCCGACGCATTATCGCAACATGGAACTTGGAACCTGAAACTTGGAACATGGAACTTTAAACTTGGAACCGTCGTTATGAGCCGCCACATTCCGAACCTCATCACGGCCGGCCGGTTCTTCCTGGCGATCGGGTTCTTCATTCTCCTCGGCTTCCACGGGCGGGAGGCCTCCTGGCCCGTGCTCGACGTCGCCCTGGCGGTCTTCCTCGTGGCCGTTGTGTCTGACGTCGTGGACGGATATCTTGCGCGGCGGCTGGGCCACTTGACGAAGTTCGGCCGCATCGCCGACCCCTTCGTGGACAAGATCATCATCTGCGGGGCGCTGGCCTACTTCATCGGCGACCAGTTCGGGCGCATATACATCAATATTGATGTGCTCGATTCGCGCATTTCTCCCATGGTCATCGAAAACCTGACCGGCTGGCGGCCGTGGATGGTCGCCGTGATCCTCGCCCGCGAACTCCTCGTGACCGGAATGCGCAGTTTCAGCGAACTGCACAACATTCCCTTCGCCGCGTCGCTGAGCGGCAAGGTAAAGATGTTCATCCAGTGCGTCACGGTCGCGTGGGTGCTCGTCTATGTGGCCCACTGGACCGACGGCCCGGCATGGACGCGGTCCGTGCGCGACGTCCTCATCTGGACGACGACGCTCGTGACGGCCTTCAGCGGACTCGTGTACGTCAAGCGGGCCTATGACCTCCTGCGCCTGCCGCCGGATTAGGGCCTTCGATGCGAAAACTTCTCGGAACCTTCTTCGGCGTCGGCTGGATTCCCGGTCCGGCGGGCACCTACGCCTCGGCCATCACGGCGGCGCTGCTGCTGGCGGCCCGGCATCTCGGATGCCCGTTGTGGGGGATCGTCCTGGCGGCCGTCGCGGCGAGCGCCATAGGCGTCGCCTCCGGCCGCGAACCCGAAAAGGATTTCGGCAGCAAAGACCCGCTGCCGTTCGTCATGGACGAAGTGGCGGGGATGCTGGTGGCGGGCCTCGCTGCGTGGATGCCGTGGAGCGGGCCGGCGTGGCTCGCGCTGGCCGTCGCCTTCTTCTGGTTCCGCGTGACGGACATCCTGAAGCCGCCGCCGGCGCGACAGTTGGAGCGCCTGCCGCGAGGTTGGGGGATCGTCATGGACGACATTGCGTCGGGCGCGATGGCGTTGGGACTGACGGTCATCTGCCTCCTGGCAGTGATGCGAGTCCGTGAATGGAAAGACGCCCTTTGGATTGCTCCAGGTTGAGCGCCCCTGCAAAGCAGTGTAGGGTGCGTGCTCCGCACGCACCGATCAATTTTCCATTCCGCGTGCGTGCAGAGCACGCACCCTACATACTCATTGGGCCGACCACATGAAGTATCCGAAGACCGCCGCCGCCAGGGCGATCCGGTAGATGCCGAACGGCATGAGGCCGTGCCCCGTCAGCCACTTGACAAGTCCCTTGATGGCCAGCGCTCCCACAACCGCCGTGACCACCAGGCCGATGAGCACGCCGTCAGCACCAGCCGCAGCCGTCAGACCGTGCCAGTGCTTGAGGCCCGTCAGCACCGTGGCAGCGCCCACCGTCGGCAACATAAGAAGGAAACTGAATTCCGCCGCCGCCAGCATGTCCAGTCCCACCACCAGTGCCGCCAGGATCGTGATCATGCTCCGCGACGTGCCCGGCCACATCGCGAGGCACTGGGCCAGGCCGATCACGGCCGCCTGCCAGTACGCAACTTGCGCGACGTCCGTGACGCGCCGGGCGTCTTTGCGGCGGCGCCAGAAGTAGTGCTCGACGACAATCATCAGAACCCCGCCGACCGCCAGCGCTCCGACCACCGCCACCGGGTTATAGAGTCGCTCTTCGATCACGTCATAGAACTTGAAGCCGACGACCGCGGCCGGAAGGAATGCAATCGCAAGGACGAAGAGAAGGTTCAGCCCGGCCGGGTCCTTCCCGGCCAGCCCGCGGAGCATCTGCCACACGCGCTTTCGGTAAAGCCCCAGCACGGCCAGGAACGTCCCGGCATGAAGGACGACGTCGAAGACGTGAACGGTGCGGTTCTCCTCGAAGGCGCTCGTCAGCGGATGGGTCGGATCCTCGACGGTCATCAGGCCCATCGCGTGGTTCACCAGGATGAGGTGCCCCGTGGACGATACGGGCAGGTACTCCGTCAGGCCCTGGATAGCGCCGAGGATGGCCGCCTGGCCGGCCGAGATCTTTTTCGGCTCCGGCTCGTTGGCCGACGCGGGGCTGGCGACGGCGACCGCCAGGGCGATCCCCAAAGTACACACCATCACGAGTAGCCGAACTTTCATGAGCACGTCTCCGATCGCCGGGTGCCACTGGCGGCTTGTCCGCCAGTGCCGCGTGAGCACCACGCGCCCTCGCGCCCGGCGTATCAATCGTCCACCGCCGCGTCCGAACTTGACACGGACCCGCCCCCGCGGTAGGGTCAACCCGGACCCGTGTCCCCCCTTCGCCGAGGCGTCTGTGTCATCACCGGTGGAACTCATCGTCGGGCCGGCTCGCAGCGGCAAGGCCGGCTGCGTCCTCGCCGCCTACATCGAAGCGCTCGCGCGGGCCGAACCCGGCCGGTGCCTGATGCTCGTCCCGACGGCGCTCAGGCGGCGGGCGACCGAGACGCGGCTCCTGGCCGCCCAGCCGTCCGGCGTCCTCGCCTGGCCACAGGTCCTCACGATTCATGAGTTGGCTGACCGCCTGCTCGCGGCCGCAGGCCGGCCCGTCCGCCGCATCGGCGAACTCGCACGCCGACAGGTCATCCGCCAATGCCTTACGCACCTCACGGACAAAGAGGCCGCCGCCCTCGGCCCAGTCCGCAACACTCCCGGCTTCATCGAGGCGCTCGACGAACTCTTCCGTGAACTCAAGGCCGCCCGCGTCGAGCCGGACGACTTCGGCCGCGCCATGGCCGGACCGATGCGCACGCCGCGCAATCGGCTCCTGGCAATCCTCTACGACGCATACCAGAAGGCCCTCCAGGACCGCGAAGTGTACGACGACGCCGGCCAGTTCTGGCATGCGGCAGCCCTGGTGGCCGAGAGCCGCTTCGGACCTTTCGATGACCTCGAAATCCTGGCCGTTGACGGATTCCAGGACTTCGCCCCAGCACAGTTGGACATGCTCCAGGCCCTGGCGTCCCGCGCCAGGCGGACGATCATCACGCTCGCCTGGCAACCGGGACGTCCGAGCCTCTTTGCCGTCACGGGCCGGACACGCGACCGCCTCCGCGAGCGGTTCGGCGGACGGCTGACCGAAACCGTCGCCGACGAGCCGAGCGGCCTTGAGCCGGACCTCGAGCGCGTCCGGACCCACCTGTTCGCCGATCCGGACGGACGGCCGCCGCCGCCCGCCTCCGGCTCGATCGCCCTGGTGCGCGCCGCCGGGCGGACTCGCGAGGTCGAGGAAGTCGCCCGCCGGATCGCCGACCTCCTCCGCCGCAGCGGAGCCGACCGGCCGGACGGCATCGCCGTCATCGTCCGCCGACTCGACGACTACGCCCACCTCGTGCGCGACATCTTCCCGCGCTACGGCCTCACCCTGCGCGTCGAGGGCGACCGGGCACTCGAAGATTCCGCAATCGTGCGCGCGGCCATGGCGACCGTCAGGCTCCAGGCCGAGAACTATTCCTTCCGGGCACTCGCGCGGCTGCTGAAATCTAACTATTTCAATCCATCGGCCTTCGGCGCCGACGCCGAGACGGCGCGGCTGGCGGTCCGTCTCGCCCGCGAGGCCAACGTCTCAGAAGGCCGCGACAACTATGCCCGCGGCCTCGACGCCCTCCGCAGCGCAGCCCTCCGAGAGGCCGACGCCACAGACGACGCCGGCGAGCCCGTCCTTCCCGAGCCCGAGCGCCGCGACCGGATCGAGGCGATCGCCCGCGTCGGCTTGTTTCTAGCGCGGCTCTTCGCAGACCTGGAACTGCCCGCGCGCGGCCCGCGACGGACGATGGTCGAGCGCCTGCGCTCTTGTCTCCGCGGCGCCGGGTTCCGGCAGGCGGCCCGCGCCAGTCCGACCATCGAGGGGTGCGCGGCCGACATCAAGGCACTCGCGGCCCTCGAGGAAGTGCTCGAGGAAGTCGCACTCCTCCAGGAAGACGACGCGGACGAGGTCGCGCTCGAATCGTTCCTGGCGGAGGTCGAGCAGGGTCTCGGCCTGGCGTCCGTCGCCGCCGAGGAGACGCCCGGGGCGCCCGTCGTCGTCCTCGACGTCCACCGCAGCCGCGCGCTCGGATTCGACCACGTGTTCCTCCTGGGCCTTTCGGAGAAAGAGTTCCCGCAGCGCGGCCGCCGCCACCCGTTCTTCGGCGACGCCGAACGCGAGGACCTCAGGCGCCGCGGCGTGGACCTGGCCGACACCAGCCACCAGGCCCAGCAGGAGATGCTCCTTTTTTACCTCGCGGCGACGCGCGCCCGCCGCACGCTGACGCTCGCCTATCCCTCGCTCGACGCCCAGGGGCGGCCGGCCCTCGCGAGCCACTACGTCGAGGAACTCGCGGGCCTCTTTGCGGCCCGCCCAGGGCGGGACGGCCCGCTGCCCGCCAGCGAGATCAGCACGCGCGACCTGGACCTCGGATCCGAGACGCCGGCCGCCGGCCGGTCCGCGAGAGAACTCCTGGCCGCCGCGATGTACAACCTCTGGGGACCGGGCCAGACCGAGCGCGCGGACAAGAACCTGGCGATCCTCGACGCGATGCTCGCGCGCGGGCCGGCCGCCGAGACCGCCCTGGCCGGCCTCGCGGTCGAGTGGGAACGCGAGCACGGCGAGCGGTTCGGCCCGTTCGACGGGCTCCTGGCCGCGCCGGAGATCGTGGAGGAACTCTGTCGCCGGTTTCCGGGTCAGGCGGCGATGAGCGCGCGGCGTCTGGAGACGTTCGGCGCGTGCCCGTTCGCGTTTTTCGCCGGCGACCTCCTGGGCCTTTCGCCGCTGGAGGAACCTTCGGCGGACCTCGCGCCGCTCGAGGTCGGCCTGATCTATCACGGCCTGCTGGAGCGGTTCTTCTCGGCCCTGGTGTCTTCGACGGCGCTCGGCGGACGCCTGACGGAGTCGTCGCTTGCGGCGGCCCAAGCGCTCCTCGAGCAGACGGCCGAGACGTACTTCGCGGCGCTCGAAAAGCACGGCCGCGTCGGGTCGCCCGCGCTCTGGAAAATCCAGAAACGCCACATCCTTCGCGACGTGCGGGCGTTCCTGGAGTGGCACGCTGCGCGGCTGGCCGAGTGGCGCGCCGCCTACACAGAGGTCCCGTTCGGCGCCCTGCCGGGGACGAGCGTCCGCCCGCCGGGGCGGCGCGAGCCGATCGCGCTGGATTCACCGCACGGGCCCATCCGCCTGCGCGGCCGGATAGACCGCGTGGACCTGGCGGCCGATGGGCCGGGCTGGCAGGTCGTGGACTATAAGAGCGGCTCGACGCCCGGGCCTAAAGACATGAAGAATGGTACAAGTCTCCAATTGCCAATATACCTATGGGCCGCGAGTGAACTGCTCGGCCCCGAGGCGGCGCGCGGCACGGCGCGGGCGATGTTCCTGCCGGTCCGCCGGCCAAGGGAGGCTTGCCTCCTCGCCAGCACAAGCGCCGCAGGCAAACCGAGCGAGGCGTTCAGGCTAGCCCTTGCGCGCGCTGCCGACTACGTCCGCCGCTACGTGGACGCCATGCGCCGCGGCCTCTACCTCGTGTACCCGCGCGAGGGATGTTCCGGCCGCTGCGATTTCAAGGATATCTGCCGGTTCGCCGAGTGGCGGATTCGCCGCAAGCGAAGCCTCCATCCAATCGAAGCGCTCGAGCCCATCCCGGACGATGTGTCCGATGCCGAGGAGGCCGACGCATGAGCCCCCTGACGGCGGCCCAACGCGACATCGTCGAGCGGCTCGGCGAGAACCTGTGCGTCACGAGCGGGGCCGGCTGCGGCAAGACGAGCGTCCTCGTCGAGCGGTACATCCACTTTCTGCGCCAGGATTTAACGCTGGGCCTCGAGCGCCTTGCGGCGATCACGTTCACGGAGAACGCGGCCGCCGAGATGCGCCGCCGAATCCGCCGCGCATGCCAGGACGAACTGGAGGCCGCCCGCGCCGCCGGACACACGCGAGCCGCGGGCGTCTGGCGCGACCGATACTGGGACGTGGACATCGCCCCGATTGACACGATCCACGGGTTCTGCGGCGGCCTCCTCAGGCGGCACGCGATCGAGGCCGGCGTGGACCCGGGCTTCACGCTCCTCGACGAGGCGGAGGCGGCCCTCCTCCGGGAGGACGTCGTCGCCGCAACCGTCGAGCAACTCCTCGGCGCCGACGACGCCGACCTCCTCGAGGTCCTTGAACATCATGACCTCGGCCCGGCGCGCGATATGTTCGTTTCGGTCCTCGAGGAGAAGCGCGAACTGCTGCGCCGCGTCGCGGCGCCCGTGATGGCGCGCAGCGACGACGACATCCTTCGCCGCCTGCGTCAGGCCGTGGACGAGGAGATTATGGCGGCGCTGCGCCAGTGGCTCGAGGGTGCCGGAAGCCGCGCGGCAATCGAGTCGCTCCGCCGCGCGAAGGGCCGGACCGAAGACAAGTTGGAGAAGGTCCGGACGGCGGCGATTGCGGCGCTCGGGCGGCTGGACCGGGCGCGCAATGCCAAGGTCGCCTGCGAGGCGGCAGCATCGTTGGCGGACGCCATCCGGACTAATTGCGGCAGCGCGAAGTCCTGGCCTTCCAAGGAGGCGCTCGCCGAGGCCAAGGCCGCCCTCAAGTCCCTCAAGCAAGGCCTGAAAGAAGTTCGTGAGGACATAGTTCCATTTGACGAAGCGACCGAGCGCGAGCACTTGGCGCTCGCGCGGGCGTTCTACCGGGCGGCCCTGAAAGTGATAGCCTCCTACGAGGCGGCCAAGACCGCGCGGTCGGCCCTCGATTTCGAGGACCTCCAGATCCGCGCGCGGGACCTCCTCCGGAGCGACGAGCGCATCCTGGATGAGTGCCGCAAGCGGTTTCGCGCGATCCTCGTGGACGAACTCCAGGACACGAACTTCCTCCAGTTCGAGATCGTGGACCTGCTGGCTTCGGATGCGGGCCGGTCCGGCCGGGCGCCGCCCCTCCGGCCTGGGGCCCTCTTCGGCGTAGGCGACCCGAAGCAGTCCATCTATCGGTTCCGCGGGGCCGAGTTCGAGGTGTTCCAGAAGGCGATGGACCGTGTCGGCGCCCCCGGCCGCCGGAGCCTGGCGGAGAGTTTCCGGCTGCACGGCGGCACGGCCGCGCTCGTCAATCACATCTTCCCGCGTCTGATGGGCGACCTGTACGAGCCTGTCGAGGGCCGGCACGAGCAGGCCAACGCCGCCGCCGCCGAGTGGGTGCACGTCGCGGACACGGCCGGCGAGGGACTGGCGACCGACGAGGGCCACGAGGCTGAGGCCCAGCGCCTCGCCGCGCGGCTCCAGGAGATGGTCGAGAAGAAGGCCGTCACCGTCTGGGACGCAGAGGCCAAGGGCTGGCGGCCGGTGCGGTACGGCGACGTCGCGGTGCTGTTTCGCCGCATGTCATATCTGCATCTCTATGAGCGAGCGCTCGAAGCCCGCCGGGTGCCGTACTACGTGGTGGCAGGCAGCGGGTTCTACCAGCAGCAGGAAGTGCGGGACGTCCTGGCGCTCCTGCGGGTGCTGGACGACCCGTCGGACGACCTGAGCCTGGCGGGCGTTCTGCGGTCGCCGCTCTTTGCCCTGAGCGACGAGGGGCTGTACCACGTGCGGCAGTTGGGCCCATCGCTCCATGGGGCGATGGCCGCGAGCGCCGCCACCGCCGACCACCTGGACCCTGAGGATCGGCGGGCCTTGAGTCGCGCGGCGGCGCTCTTGCCCGAGTGGGCCGCCGCCAAGGACCGTCTTGGCCTTGCGGCCCTTGTGGACCGCGTGGTTTTCGAGTCGGGGTACGCGGCGGGGTCGGTCGGGCGGTTCGGCGGCGAGCGGGCCTACGCGAACCTGCGGCAGATGGTGGAACTGGCGCGGCGGTTCGAGCGGCACGGCCTGACGGCCCTCGGCGACTACATCGCCTTCGTGACGGACTTCATGCAGAGCGAGATGCGGGCCGAGCAGGCCCCCGTCGAGGCCCCCGGCGGCGACACCGTCCACCTGATGACCATCCACAAGGCCAAGGGCCTGGAGTTCCCCGTCGTGGTCGTTCCGGACCTCTCCTATGCGCCGCAAGGCCGACCGGAGCCGTGGCTCGTCCACCCGGCCACCGGCGTGGCCGTGCGCCTCCGTCCGGAGCAAGGCGAGCCGCGGACCTCCAGCGCCATGGCCCTCGCGCGCCGCAGGGCCGCCGAGGCGGACCGCGCGGAGGAGTGCCGGCTCCTGTACGTGGCGATCACGCGGGCCAAGGACTACCTCGTCCTTGCCTCGCACCAGGCCGCCAGAAAGGCATTGACGGGCGGCACATGGCTCGATATGCTGGCGGGTGGTTTAGGGTCTGATCTCCTGGCCGGCGACCAGAGCATCTCGTTGCCGACAGGCCATGTCATCGTGACGAGCACCCAGCCGCCCGAAAGCGAATCCCCCAGCCGCGCCGTGCGGCGAGTGGGTCCGCGGGGCCTCCTTGAGTCGGGCCGCGTGGCATGGGAGAGCCTGCACGATCGCGGCCAGCGCGCCTCGCGGGAGGCTGTCGAGGCGGCGATCGCCCGAGCGAGCCCCGTGGCGCTCGCGCACCGACCGCCGCGCGTAACCGTTAGCGCGCTCGTGCGCTACGAGCGATGCCCGGCCGGATACAGGTGGGCGGAGGTCCTGGGCGTCGAGGAACCGGAGCCGGCGGCACAGTCGCCCGAGAGGCTCTCCGCGAGGGCGTGGGGGATCGTGAGCCACCGGGCCATGGAACTGGCCCGGTCGCCGGACGAGGAGACGGCCCGGCGAGTCGTCGCCGGCGCGCTTCGTGAAGCGCCTGTGCCCGTTGCGGGCGGGCGTATCGGCCCGGCGGGCGACGACCGGGCGGACGAACTTCACCGCCGCCTGGCGGCGTCTGTGGCGGCGTTCTGGGCCAGCCCGCTCGGCTGGCGCGTGGCCAGGGCTCACCGGGCGTACCGCGAGATGCCGTTCGTAATGCAGGTTGGCGGCGCGGAGGTGGGCGGGACCGTGGACCTCGTGTTCGAGGGGGCCGACGGCCAGTGGGAGGTGGTGGACTACAAGACGTCGGCGCCGACGGCTGACGCCGCAGAGGAACACGAGTTTCAGTTGGGCCTGTATGCGTTGGCCGCCAGCCGCTGGATCGGGCGGCCGGTTGACCGGTGGTCGGTGTATTTTCTGGGTTCGGGCCTCGCGGTGGAGCGGCCGGTGGCGCCGGCCGACTTCAAGCGGATCGAGGCCCGCGCGCAGGCGGCGCTCGAAGGCATCGTCGCGGGGCGATTCGAGCACGCGGGCGGCCGGCGCGAGGATTGCGGCGATTGTCAGTTGACATTGCTCTGCGAGGCGTATAAATAAGGGACCGTCTGCATGTTGGGGGGCTTGCCATGACCTATGATTTCTCTGTTCTTCGGGAATTGCGGCGCCGCAAGGATCTCACCATCGAAAAGTTGAGTGAGGCGTCAGACATCAGTTATGTCGCTATCTCCAAACTGGAGCGGAACCAGGGCAACCCGGAACTCCGCACCCTGGACCGGATCAGCCGTGCCCTGGGCCTCTCGGTCCAGGACCTCCTGGCGATGGCCGAGCAGCGTCAGCCCTCGCAGGTCACCGAGACGGTCCGCACCGTCCTCGGCGAGGCCAACTGCCGGTTCGTGGACCTGGGCGGAACGCGGATGTCCGTGATCCAGGCTCCGAAGGGGGCTTCGGGCGACGCGTCCGACGACCACGGGTCCGACTACGAACGATGCTTCGTCCTGGACGGCCGCGTCAAGGTCACGGTGCGCGGCAACGAGCATATCCTGGAGTCGGGCCACGGCCTGGTTTGGGACAGCATGAATGAACATCACTACGAGGTGCTCGAGCCGGCCTCGTTCATCACGCTGCTGACGCCCAAGAAACTGTGAGGCGGCCGACACAAGCGCGCCGGCGCTATGGACCGTTTCCCGAAGGCCTTTCCCCTTGAGACGGGTCCTTCTGAGCGGCCAGGAGGAAGTGAGTCAGGTACGGGAAGTCGGGATGGTTGCGGCCGTACAGAATCTGGGCGGCGTCTTTGAGTGCAGCCTGTTCGCTTTGCCCGCGGGCCATGTTGTCAAGGGTGTCATCCTCCCACAGGACGATACCATCCGGCAGTTCCTGGCACGTGGTGACGGTGACGAGCCCGGTTCCAGAAATCAGGTCGCCCCACCAAGAAGGCGAATGATACCTGGAAAACTCGTTCGGCCACAGCGACGTTCCATCGTCGTATTCGCAGGGCATGTGGGCGAGTTGGCTTGATGTGAACTCGTGGGAGAAGCAGGGAGACCCGATGACAAGGCGGCCGCCCGGCTTGAGGAGCGCCAAGAGGCGGGAGAAGAATCCGGAGTTAGCACCGAAGTAGTGGATTGCGTCCATGCAGAAGATGGCGTCGAAGTAATCTTCGGCGAAGGGAAGTGTCTGTGTGACATCAAGCCGGAGCGGTATCACCCGTTCGGTGACATTAGCGGCCCGAGCGCGCCGGTAGATCGCCGTGGCGGGATTCCACAGGTCAAGTGCGATAACGGTGGCGGAGTATTGGCCTGCAAGAAAGCATGATGTCGCACCTCGGCCGCAGCCGAGGTCGAGCACTAGTTTACCTGGTTCCAGATGGAGGGCGCGGGCCATGTGAGTGGCCAGGTACAGCCCGCCGGGTCCCATCTTGCCCTCGTAGATCTGCCCTGAGGTCAGGCCAGTGAGTTCGGGGTAGTCGGCGCGGTTGGGCTGACGGAAAGTGCCTTGCACGTTGGAGATTGTCAACATGTGAAGCGGTCCATAGCGCGCCGGCGCCTCCGGCCTCACGGCCGGATGGTCGGCAGCAGGTAGGTTTCCATCTTCTTCCCGCCGAAGAGGCGGACGCAGGCGGTGTCTCCGTCTTCTCCGGCCGGGAACACGCCGCGGTACGGCGGGCTCGCCAGCAGGCGTTCCTGTGCCCGCCGCGTCAGGTCGTCGTCGCCCAGCGGCACCCAGACGGCCTCGGCCTCCTTGGGCGAGAGGCGGACCAGGTGATAGGCGAGCGGCCAGACGCCGACGCTCGGAGAGGCGAGGTACAAGGTCCGGCCGATGATGCGCCCTTCGGCGAAGTGACAATCGCCCGCCAGGACGGCCAGGACGTTCGGATGCCGTTCGAGCACCTGGCGGACCTCGGCGGCATTGTCCACCAACTTGTGGCGCCAGGCGGCGCCCTCGTCGAGCGGATGCATCGTCACCAACTCGTGGTACCCCACGATGACGACGGCCTTGTCGGCATTGGCCGTCAGCGTACGGTCAAGCCACGCCAGTTGCCGCGAGTCCACATGGCCGCCGACGCCGCGCGCGGCCGTGTCGAGCCCGACTAAGACCAGGCCGGGCAGCACTTCGCGGCTCCAGTATCCGTCGGTCCCCGCGAACCCGTGGCCCTGGAGTGCCCAGACGATGGCGCTGCGGCTGAGGGCCGAGGGTCTGCGCGGCGGTTCGCCTGAGGACTTGCCGGCCGGAGCGGCGGACTCCGGCGGCACGGCGCCCTCCGGGCCATCGCTTGTGCCGAGCACGACGTAGTAAGGCACACGGAGGTCGTCGAGGATAGCCTTGGCGCGGTCGAGCGCCAGGCCGTCGGCTGATGCAAAGAGGTCGCCTGCGATGACGACGAAGTCGAGGCTCTTGGCGGCGTTCAGGTCGGCGACGGCCTTTCGGAGGAGCGTATCCGAATCTTCGACCATCGCCGCTTCGGCCCGCGTTCCGCCGGCTGGCCGCATGGCAGGCTCGGCCGAGTAATACACGCCCGCCATGACGGCGAACGTCACTCGGTCGCGCGGCACGTTGGACGAGCCGCAGCCTGCGGCGACCGTTACCGCGAGGACTAGCCACCATGTCGCGCGGCGCATCGGGTTCTCCTCAAAAGAAAACCGCGGCATTATACCGCGGTTCGCTCGTCCAACCAACGGATTCGGTCCGAAGCGCGTAACCACTCGGTTACGGGGGCATCACTGAAGGTCGCGTGCGGGGTGTCCTCACCCCGCACGCATGAGCGACCGCGCCTATTGCCGCGCGGGTGCGGGGTGTCCTCACCCCGCACGCATGAGCGACCGCGCCTATTGCCGCGCGGGTGCGGGGTGGGGACACCCCGCACCCGGGGGAGGTTGTTCGGAAGCCCCCGTAACTGAGCGGTTACCGAAGCGCCGCTCAGCCGCCCAGCGCGAGGCTCTCGAGGAGTCGTTTGGCCCGCGCGAGGGCGCCTCCCTCCTTCAGGTCGGCCTCGAGGTTAGGCGGCAGGGGCCGGCCGTCGGCCAGAAGCGCGAAGGCCGTCTCCAGATAGGCCAGGTCCTGGGCCATGGCGGGACTGGCGCCCGAGCGGGCCTCGGCCAGGCGCGATGAGAGCGCCAACTTGCGGGCCTCATCCCTCGCCCAGGCCAGTCGCGATTCCTCCCCCTGGTCCTGCGCCCTGGCGGCTACCGCGTCGGGAGGCTCCATGACCACGAGGCGCACGAGGACGCGCTCCGCATCGGCCACAACCGGCGCGGCGCGCCTGGCCCAGGTCCGTTCAGTCAGGCGGTCCGCCACGATGAAGGCGACGACAACCAGTGCGGCCGCCGCAGCCAGGGCGGCTGCCATGCGCCGCGAAAGGAGGCTCTCGCCGAACAGCCGCCGGTTCCTCGCCCGAGCGCGAGCCCGGAAGAACGCCCCGCGACGGCGCAGGTCGGCCGTCACGCGCGACGCCACGTCGGGCGTCTCGCTCGGCGCGAGCGCCGATTGACGAACTGCATCGTCCATGGCTCGCATCTCCGCCAGCGCCTTGGCGCACGGGGCGCACTCGGCCAGGTGGTTCCCCACCTGGCGCCTGGCCGCCGGCCCGAGGTCGCCGTCAAGATAGCGGCTGATCATCTTTGGGGTCACACACCGACCCATGCATCCCCCTTCCACTCAAGCGCTGCACGAGATGAGACATCCCACCTAATCACTTCGCGGTCCGCGGGTCCGGCACATTCGCTCCAGGTAATCCGCCGCCTTCCCTTGCTTCAGGAGCCTGTGGAGTTCCTGGCGGGCACGGAACAGGCGGCTGCGGACCGCATGAACGGACATGCCGAGCATATCGGCCACTTCGTCATAACTCAGTCCTTCCTGCGTCCTCAGGAGGAGAACGCTTCGGAGTTTCGCGGGCAGCGCCTCGACGGCCGCGCGAACGACTGTGAGGGTTTCCCGGCTCTCCATGCGGCTGGACGGCTTGACGGTGTACCGGGCGACGGGATGTTCGCGGAGCACCCTCAGGCGGCGCTCGCGCGACTCCTCCCGACGCCAGTGGTCAATGACCGCGTTGGCGGCAACGCGGTGGAGCCATCCCCCCAGTAGTTCCACCGACTGGATCTCGTCCAGGTGCCGCCAGAGGCGGATGAAGACGTCCTGCGACAGGTCCTCAGCGATGCCGGCCCGGCGGACCATCCGTAGCAGAAAATGGTAGATCGGCGTCTGGAACTGGCGGACGATGGCCGCAAACGCGTCGCCGTCGCCCCCGCGTGCGGCTTCAAGCAGTCCGGCCAGGCTTTCCGGCTTGCCGGCAACGGCCCCAGCCAATGCGGAAAGCGGCTCCTCCCGCCTGCCCGAAAGAACCCCTGCCAAGGCTTCCATAGCAGGCTCCTGGTTCTGCTCGTTCTCCTGCATATTGGACGCTCCTCACGGCGGCGCGTTCGCAGGAAAATCTTTTGTGGTTCCATCTTGTTATACGGATAACCCGACTCTCCGCCGGTCACAATTGTTGCGTGGACGATGGGCCGCCGGCAGGCCCGTCCCCCTCCTCCGTCCCGAGGAGCGCTTCGGTCTTGCCCCGGAGGTCGCGCGCAAGAGTTAGTTCCCACCGGCAGAGCATTTCCAGCCCTTCGAGGCCCTTGATAATCTCCCGGATGGGTTCGTCCTGCCGGTCCATAGGTCCTCCTTTTTTTGTTTGCCTTGCGGGCAATGGCTGTTATCATTCGTGTCGGTGTATGACGCACGCCCAATATACGCGTCTGCGAATTATATGCAAGATATAATTCGCGTATGCGGACGATTTGGCCTACTTTGGAGCTGGTCGGGATCATGGCGCCAGAGGAAGATGCGTCGCGACTTTCGGAGCGTCTAGCCCAACTTCGCCAGACCGTTTTCGGGCCGCGAGGCAGGGCGGCGTTTTCGCGGGCCCTCGGCATAAGTCCTTCTACCTACAACTATTATGAGAAAGGTCGCCAACCGCCGGCCGACCTTCTCGCCAAGGCCGCCCAGTACACGGGCGCCGATCTCAAGTGGCTCATGACCGGCGACGGGCAGCCCTTCTCCGAAACCCCGACGGAGGCCGGTGACATACAGTTGACACCGCAGGCCAGGGAGATCCTCGGCCGCCTGTCCGCCAACTTGAGCGCGGCCGCCGACCCAGACGCAGCGCGAGGCGCGCTGGCGGCGATCCTCGCGCGGATGGAGGAGGCGTTCCCGCCGTCCAAGGATGCGTGGCACCCGGCGACCGCGCCGCTCAAACCGACGGCGATCCCCATCGTCGGTCGGACGGCCGCGGGCCTCCTGGCATCGTGGGAAGAGCACTTTGCCGACGAGGGCCATCCCGACGTGATGGAGCGTCTGATCAGCCAGGTGGAAACGCGGGCGGCCCGACAGCGGGGAGCGGAGTTGAAGGCGGCCGACGCAACGGGCCAGTTCGACGCGCCGCGCGACTCGACGGCGCTTCTCGTGCAGTTATCCGAGCCGACTCCGGAGGGGATCGTCGAGTTTCTGGACCTGCCGGGGCTCGGGCCAATCGAGCCGGGCACCTTTGCCCTGCGCGTGGACGGCGACAGCATGGCCCCGCGGATTCTCGACGGCGACATCGTCGTCTGCCGCCGCGACGCGGCGCCCCGTCCTGGCCAGACGGCCGTCGTCAAGATCAGCGGCCGCATCGGCCTCGCGGTCAAACTGTGGCGGCCCGAAGGCGACCACGTTCACCTGATCCCCATCAATGAGACCCATAACCCAAATCTCGTCCTCCGAACCGATGTTCTGTGGGCGTGTCCGGTAATGTGGGTTGTACGCCCCTGAGAGCCCCAGGGCATAGGCCATGAGTGCGGCGGCCAGGGCGGCGGCAAAGGCGATCCCCACGGCGGCCATCTTCAGCCGCCGGAACGATTGCTCGACCTCGGCCACCCGCGAAGGGTCTCCCAGAACCCACGCCAGGAAGGCGCTGCGCCGGGCCACGCTGAAGTGCCGCCAACCACGACGGTTCTTGGGCAATCCGTTCAGGCGCGAGATCCGCTCTAGCGCGCTGACAAAGGCCGTCACGCGATGGGGGCACACGCTGTCAAGGTTTCCCCCGGCAATGCCGGGGACCGCGTGGCGGCCCGGGTCCGGCGGCGAGCAGGCCACAGGGCAGGTGGTCGCGCGGCAGGCGTAGAGGTCGGCCTCCAGTTCGCACCGGCGGGAGACGTATCCGAAGCCCAGCCACCAGTAGATCACCACGAAGGCCATGATTGAAGCGCTCACAAACCAGGACGGGGCGGCGGCGAGGTCGGCGATTTGGCCGGCCAGCATCGCCAGGCTCATGCCGCCGACCGCCATCGCCACGTAGAGCGGCGTGTGGTGATACTTGACGTGGGCCACCTCGTGGGCGAAGACGGCCTCCACTTCTTCTGGAATCTGCGACATGGCCAACAGCAGGGTGTCGGTGATCATGATGTAGCGGACCGGCGCGAGGATACCGATCATGGCCCCGTTGGCGATCGAAAGGTTCGTCCGCCACACGAGGACCTCGCCGACGTGAATGTGGGCCCGGTTGGCCAGGGCGTAGAGGCGGTCGCGCAGTTCGCCCTCCGGCAGCGGCTCGGTGCGCCAGCAGAATCGGAGCCATGGCCCCACCAGCACCGCCGCCGCCAGGACGGTCGCGAACAGGAAGACCGCCGAAAGGGGACTTTCGTCCGGCGACCCGAAGGCCCGGGCCAGAGCGTCGCGGAACCCCAGCAGGACGAGCAAGGGGATCAAGAGGACCAGCAGGTACTGGCGAAGCATGAACTCCAGGTACCGCGGGAGGGACCACTGGCGCGCTGCGGCGGCCGCAGTCGCTCCGGCGCGCTCAAACAGCGCCATCCGAAGCGCCCGGTCAGCCCAGAAGAGCGCCATCCACCCGACGACCAGCAGAACCACCAGGGGCGCCAGGACCACGGCCATGGTCAGCGCATCGGACTTCACCCCGTCGGCGATCTCCGCGCCGAGCGATGTCCATCCGGCGACGAAGAGGACAAATTTCTTGACGATCTCCGGACTCAAGGGCGCCCATCCGGCCACGAAGAGCACAAAGGCGTACGCTCCGACGATGAAGAGGCGATAGGCTTTGCCGAGGGCCCCGACTTTCCCGAGGAACCGCTGTTCGTCCTGGTCGAGCCCCGCGCGGTTCCAGACGATATAGACGCTGATCGCCAGGCCGGCCAGAGAGACCACGGCCGCGACGACGACCAGCCACGCCAGGGCCCACGCCAGTGGTGGCCGCTGCCCATCGCCGGCCACGTCCAGCGAGACCATCGCCAGGATAAGACTTAGAATCACATAAGCGTACATGCGAAACTCTGTTCCCGGTTCAGGCCGACTTTCTGCCGCTCGGCCGTGTCGCTACGCCTTTCTAACAGTACGCCCCCCGCGGGCTATTGTTTGCCCGTTTCCGGCGGGCGATGGACGATCTTCGGCTTGTAGACGTAATAGTCGAAGTTTGGGCTCTGGATCGGGCCGTGGCAGGACATGCACAGCCGCGAGTTGATATAGATGCGCGGGTCCAGCATTTCATCCTTGGCGGCGCCCTTGGCGCCGTGGCCGCTGGTGACGATGTGGCAGGCCTGGCACGTGACCCGCCCCAGGTCGGGCGTCTTGGCTATAGAGACGAAGCCGCCATTGCGTCCGAGGCCCATCGTGTGGCAGAGGAGGCACTCCGGGTCGTCCTGGCGCCGTGAGCGCTTGATGGACACATAGGAGTGGGCGTGGCGGGTCGTTAGCCACTGGCGGTGCTCCTCGGCGTGGCACTTGCCGCAGGCCTCGGCCGTCTCGTAGGTCGCGGGGACGGGCGTCTGGTTCCAATCGGGCGGCGGCTTCT
>Ga0315275_10000356_pt1 | contig 37755 bp, 42 predicted proteins | sample YL17G03_0_MG_FD_205557 | JGI IMG/M metagenome (GOLD analysis project Ga0315275, IMG submission 205557) | Sediment microbial communities from Yellowstone Lake, YNP, Wyoming, USA - YL17G03_0 | ecosystem: Environmental > Aquatic > Freshwater > Lake > Sediment | place: USA: Wyoming | collected... | reverse complement strand
TCCCTATCGCAAAGTCCTTCTACAAGCTTTTTTTCTTTTACCAACTGCAATAATTGTTCTGCTCCAAGAAACATAGTTTTACTTTGTCAATTCTACAAAGTTATATTTAATCCCATTTTCCTCGTATTCCCCGCTTTCAAAAATCTTATTTTTAAATTCCGAATAATCAGGGAAAAAAGCGTCAGCTTCCGGAGAATCTTCCACTAAAGTTAAATATAATTTTTTGGAAAATTGAATAAATTGTTTATAAATGCTTGCTCCCCCGATTATGAAAACTTCGTCTTCGGAATCTTTATATCTATTCGCGACTTCTTCCAGATTATTGGAGATTTCGCAATCTGCAACTCTATAATTTGGATCCAATGAAAGTATTATATTTTTTCTGCCGGGAAGCACCATTCCAATAGATTCAAATGTCTTCTGCCCCATAATGACAGTGTGCCCCATCGTTACATCTTTAAAGTGTTTTAAGTCGCCGGGCAATGTCCAAAGCAGTTTATTCTTATAGCCGATCTCTCTGTTTTTTCCAACGGCGCAAATCATTGAAATCATATGATAATTTTTTTAATTATTTTTGTTTTTTTGTACAAAATCCTTCCAATCTTTTGTAACCAATCCACCCACAGGAGTAAGTTCGGCCTTAATAGGAGGATGCGGATCATAACCTATAAGCTCCACGCTCTCGGGTTTAAAATCGTCAATTTCTCTTACGTTTGGATCCAATTTTACGGTAGGAAATGTCCTGGGCTCCCTTTTTATTTGTTCTTTTAAAGCCTCTAAATGATTCTCGTAATAATGAATATCGCCGAAGGTATGTATAAACTCCCCTGGTTTGTTTCCGGTTATCTGCGCCAGTATAAGAGTTAATAAAGCATAACTAGCTATATTAAACGGAACCCCCAAAAAAACATCGCAAGTTCTTTGATAAAGTTGGAGAGAAAGCCTTCCATTGTTCTGATTTACTTGAAACATATTATGACAAACCGGAAAACGACAAGCATCTTCAGGTTTTGCCATTTCATAAAGGTATTCTGGGTTCCAAACGCTCACCAGCGCATTATGAGCGCTTTTATCCTTCCGCAAAGTTTCAATCATCCATTTAAGCTGGTCTATATTTCTGCCGTCTTTTGCCGGCCAGTGGCGCCACATATCTCCGTAAACGTGGAGTAAATTTCCGTTTTTTTCTGCAAATTCTTGATCTTTAGCTATTTTTTCTATAAACTCTTCCCTGGTCATTTCTGGTTCCAGCCCCGCAGTTATTTTTTCGCGGTAAATACGATAAGGATAATCATCCCAAATATGGACATTGTTATCAACGAGATATTTAATATTTTTCTGTCCACTGATAAACCAATAAAGTTCGTAAAGCAAACCTTTCCAATAAACTTTTTTCGTAGTCAATAATGGAAATCCTTCGGATAAATCAAAACGAAATTGCCTGCCAAACAAGCTATAGGTTTTGATGCCTGTTCCAGCATCAACTTGTTCAGCTCCTTTATTTATTAGCTCTTGTAATAAATCCAGATATTGATATTCTGGATGGCGTTTTTCCATCTTGCTATTTTAACTCTTTGTTTAATTTACTCGCACGGGGAGATTTTGGTTTAGCATAAGCGTGGTCTTTTTGTTTTAAATAAGGAATTTGGGCAGGACTGGAAAGAGTCTCAAAGGTTAAAGCGCATATCCTAGTTACTCCCGCGTATAAGACGACCGGCATGGGGCCTAAATTTCCTAATTCCATTACTGCCTTTCCTCGCCAACCCGGATCAAATCTGGCTGCGGTTAGATGAACCACAACTCCGATTCTGGCCAAAGATGACCTTCCATCAAGCCGAGCGATTATATCATTACTTAAATGAAATTCTTCTTTTGTCGTAGTTAAAACAAAGGCTTTAGGTTGTAAAATAAAAGGGGCGTCATCTTTTATTTTTATTTCTTCCATAAAATTTTCAAAATCAATTTTTCTTTTAAGGTCTAAATAGGGGTAATCCGATGGTCTAAAAATTTTAAAAATATTACCTAAATGCAAATCTAAGGAACAAGGGCCTAATTGTTTTTTGAAATTTGGACTGGGCTTGATTTTAATTTTTCCCTCTTTGATATATTTTTTAATATCTTTATCAGAAAGAATCATAATATTTTATTCAATATAGTTTATTCAATAGTTATTCCCATATTTTTGGCGGTTCCTTCAATTATTCTCATCGCCGCCTCAATATCATCGGCATTCAAATCCTGCATTTTTTTCTCAGCAATTTCTCGAAGTTGAGCTCGTGTGATTTTAGCGACTTTAGTTTTATTAGGCGTTCCGGAGCCCTTTTCAATTCCAGCTGCTTTTTTAAGAAGTTCGGAAGCCGGGGATTGCTTCAATTTAAAATCATAAGTTCTATTTTCATAAACTGTGATTTCAACCGGAACAGTAGAACCAACCCGGTTCTTTGTCGCTTCGTTAAAACTCTTACAAAATTCCATAATATTTAAACCGTGCTGAGCCAGGGCTGGACCAACAGGAGGAGCTGGGGTGGCTTGACCTCCCGGTATTTGAAGTTTTATGATGATTTTAATTTTTTTTGCCATATACGACTGAAGGGAACACCCCGCTTATAACTTTTTAATCTGTAATGAATCTAATTCTACGGGGGTATCACGACCGAACATATTAACCAAAACTTTTATTTTGCCCCGCTCATCGTCAATTTCCGAAACCTTTCCATCAAAATCTTTAAAGGGACCGTCGGTAATTTTTACAGAGTCCCCTATCTTAACTTCAATTTTGTATTGAGGAGACTCCACTTCCATTCTGTTTTTCAAGATTTCAATTTCGTTTTGCGATACTGGAACGGGCGTAGTCCCGGATCCAACAAAACCAGTAACGTTCGGCGTATTTCTAACTACATACCAAGAATCATCAGTGACAATCATTTCAACTAAAACATAACCTGGATAAATTTTTTCTTCAGTTTCTTTTCTCTTCCCATCTTTTATTTTAATCTTTTTTTCTTTAGGAACAATAACGTTAAAAATTTTATCTTCCATTCCCAAAGATTCAATCCGCTGCTTCAAGTTTTTGGCAACGGCATCTTCGTAACCGGAATAAGTGTGGATTACGTACCATTTTCTTTCTTGTGGAAGTTGTTGTTTGGGCATGCGGAAAAGGTTTAGGTTAATTATTGGAAGAGTTGAAAAATTTTTGAAAGATTGCATTGTCCTTTCAAAACAAAACAGCTTAACAGATCGTTAAATATAAAATCTAATGAACCTAAAAAAGCGGCCACCGCCACCGAAACACCAAGTACGGTAAGCGTAAATTTTACTGTTTCGTCTCTGGTAGGCCAATTCACCTTTTTCATCTCCAGACGGACTTCTTTTAAAAAAGTGATGATTTTATTAAGAAATTTCATATACCAAGTTTTTATGGAATAAAAATATAGGTTAAGAAGAGGATTTATCCTCTTCGCCTACCCGAGCGATAGCGAAGGGTGAAGAAGAGGATTTATCCTCTTCGCCTATTTTAAAAGGCCTTGCGGCCATCAATTTGATGATAACCAGAAACAATTTAAATGTCAACCCCCGTTTTTATATATCTAAATTTTTGACTTTCTTAGCGTGAACTCAAAGAACTAAAGCTCTTTTCGACACGCAAAAAAGTTTATATGTCTAGGTTTTTAACCTTTTTTGCGTGTGTTTGGATGAATTTTTTTCGAGGAAGCACCTCGTCACCCATCAGAATATCAAAAATTCTGTCAGCTTCTTTAGCGTTTTCAACAACTACCCGCAACAAAATTCTTTTCTGGGGATTCATGGTGGTTTCCCATAATTGATCACTGTTCATTTCACCAAGTCCTTTGTAACGCTGGATAGAAACCATTCTTTGACCAATTTTCTTTAAAAGTATTGTTTTTTGGTCTTCGGTATAGGCGTATTCAACTTCTTTTCCGATCTGGAATCGATATAGTGGCGGCTGAGCAATATAAAGAAATCCCCGTTCAATGATTGGCTTGAAATAGCGGTAAAAAAGAGTCAAAAGCAGGGTTCTGATATGATTTCCATCGGAATCGGCATCACACATTATTACAATTCGATGGTATCTGGCTTTATCAATGTTAAAATCTTCAGCAATGGCGGTTCCTAAAGCAATAATCAGAGATCTAATTTCTTTTGAGTCCAGGAGTTTGTCTAAGCGGGCTCTCTCAACATTCAAAATCTTTCCTCTTAACGGCAAAATAGCCTGGAAGTGACGATCTCTGGCCTGCCTTGAACTGCCTCCTGCTGATTCTCCTTCAACAATGTAGAGTTCGGATTCTTCCGGTTTTCTGGAAATACAATCAGCTAATTTCCCCGGCAGAGCCAGACCTTCCAAAATTCCCTTTCTTAAAACAGTCTCTCTGGCAGCCTTGGCCGCTTTTCGGGCTTTTTGAGAAACAACACATTTTTCAATAATTGCTTTGGCGTCGGCAGGATTTCTTTCTAAAAAATCGGCTAGGGTTTCTGAAACTACTGCGTCAACCACAACTTTAGCTTCCGGATTTCCCAGTTTTGCCTTAGTCTGGCCTTCAAACTGAGGTTCTTTAATTTTTACCGAGACTACTCCAGTTAAACCCTCTCTGATATCATCTCCAGTCAGATTCTCATCGGATTCTTTTAAAAGTCCGTTTTTCCGGGAGTAATCGTTAAAAGTCCTGGTTAAAGCCGTTCTGAAACCAGTTAAATGAGTACCGCCTTCTTCAGTATAAATATTGTTAGCAAAACTTTCTTCATAACATTCATACTCTTCGGTGTATTGAAGCGCAGATTCAACTATTATTCCATTTTTCTCGCCAAAACCGTAAAAGAAATTTTGATGCCTTAGAGTAACTCCTCGAGTCAAATACTTAACGTATGCACTTAGCCCTCCCTCGAAATAAAAAACATAGCTTTGCTTTTCTCCTTTTACTCTTTCATCTCTGACGATTATCTTTACTCCTTTGGTTAAATAGGCCTGTTGCCTAAGATGATTTAAAATTTTTTTAAGGTCAAATTTTATCTCCCTAAAAACTTCCGGGTCAGGCTCGAAAATGACTGTCGTACCCGTTTCTCTGCATTTTCCGAATTTTTTAACCTTTGTCGTTGGTTTGCCGCGCGAATACTCCTGATAATATCTGAAACCATCACGACAAACTTCAAAACGCATAAAAGAAGAAAGAGCACAGACAACCGAAATTCCCACCCCGTGAAGACCACCGGATATTTGATAGACCTTTCCGCCAAATTTAGCGCCTTTGTGAAGAGTTGTTGCGACCGTCTCTAAGGTAGATTTTTTTGTCTGAGGATGTTTTTCAACCGGAATCCCCCTTCCATCGTCAATTGTTTTGACTTTGTTGCCGGCCGAGAGAATAACTTCAATATTTTTGCAATAACCTGCCAATGCCTCATCAAGAGAATTGTCAACGCATTCCCAAATTAAGTGATGCAAACCCTCAAGTCCTGTTGACCCGATGTACATTCCCGGCCTTCTTCTAATAGGCTCTAATCCTTCCAAAATTTGAATGTCTTTGGCGGTGTATGAAGTGTCTTTTTTAATTTTAGCCATAAGTTTTCTATTTCCTGACTTGCCACTCCGGGTCTTCTTCCAGAGCGCTGATTATTTTATTTTGTATTTCATCAATTTCTTCTGAAGAAAGAGTTCGATTTTCTGACTGATAAATAATGTGGAAAGCTAAATTTTTTTTATCTTCCGGCAACTCTTCTCCCTCATAAATATCAAAGAGGTCAATATCTCTGATTAAATTACCTCCGGCTTCTTCAATTTTATTTAAAACTTCTTCAACCCTGACAAGCCGTGGCACTAAAACGGCGATATCTCTTACTGCCGCGGGAAAGCGGGAAATTGGCCGGTATTCGTGCTCCTCAGAAGCTGATTTTGATAATTTTTCAAAGTCAATATCAAAAACGTAAATTTTCCCTTTAATTTTTAAATCATCGAGGATTTTTGGCGAGATTTCTCCCAAAAAACCGATTTCTTGGTGGTTGATTTTAATTTCAGCACATTTTTTTGCCTGCCAAAGAGATAATTTAGATTCCTCTGGAGTAGCTTTATACTCATCATACCAAACATCACTGATTCCTAATTTATTCAAAAGCAGGTCAATCGTTCCTTTAGCATGATAAAAGGTATCGCCAGTCATTACTCCCGTTAACATTCTTTTTTCCCTAATCTTGTCCTGAGCCTGCCAAAGGGTGAAGGTTCTTCCCAGCTCAAAAATCTTTATTTCTGAAAAATCTCTGATATTTCTCTCTATATTTTTTAATAAATCAGGAATCAAACTCGGTCTTAAATACTGAAATTCGGAACTGAGCGCATTTTCCAATTCAACAAGTTCTTTTTTCTTGTATTTAAAAATTTCAGCGTCTTTTTCCGAGATAAATGAATAGTTATAAACTTCGGTAAAACCAGCTTCTTTTAAGAAATCTTTTGTCATGTCTTCCCAAAAAATGTCTAAATTCCTTTTTGGCGGAATCATGAGGGAAACCGGAAAGCGGGCTGGAATTTTCTGATATCCGTGAATTCGGCCGATTTCTTCAATTAAATCTTCGGGTATTAGAACATCTATTCTTCTGGTGGAAATTAAAACATCCAGTGCATTTTTGGGGAGCTCTTTTACTGTAAATTCTAAATTTTTTAAAATTTTTATTATTTCTTTTTTAGAGATTTCTATGCCCAATAAACTTTTAATATAATCCAAATCTAACCTAATTTTTTTTGGTAAAACTTTTTTTGGATAAAAATCAATTAAACCCTGAGCAACTTTGCCACCAGCAGCCTCTTGAATCAAATGACTGGCTCGCACTATAGCGAATTCAGTCAGATTTGGGTCAATACCATGTTCAAATCGCCAGGAGGCATCGGTTTTTAAATCAATCCTTTTTGACTCTCGACGAATAACTCGAGAGTTGAAATTAGCCGATTCCAAAACAATAATTTTTGTTTTCTCATCTATTTCAGGGATTTTTCCTCCTTTTATTCCAGCAATGGCTAAGGGCGATTTTGCATCAGCAATCACCAAGATATTTTTATCCAAATCGTATTTTTCTTCATCTAAAGTGGTAATTTTTTCTCCCTCTTCGGCAAATCTAACAATAATTTTTTTGCCCGCGAGTTTTTCTCCGTCAAAAGCGTGAAGGGGCTGACCGGTCTCTAACATTACATAGTTTGCGATATCTACTATGTTGTTAATCGGCCGAAGACCACAAACCTTTAATCTATCTTGAATCCACTTTGGCGAAGATTTAACCTTTACATCAGTTATTACTCTGGCCGTGTATCTCGGACAAGCCTTTTTATCTTTAACCTCAACAGCAATGAAATCTTTAGCTTTTAATTTTTTATCTTCCATTAATTTCCAATTTCCAATTTCCAATTTCCAATTTAAAATCGTAGAGATTTCTCTGGCAATACCTAAATGAGAAAAACAATCTGGTCCTCTGTTGGGTAAGACATCAATGTCTAAAATCCAATCTTTATTTTCGTTTTTGACCTTAACCACTTCAAAAGAATGTATCGTTAAAAGCTCAGCTAGTTTTTCTGGAGCTGGTAATTTTCTTTTAAAAAAAGATTGTAACCAATTATAGGAAAAAACCATGTTATTAAAACTGATTAAAAAATCTTAAATCGCCGGAATGAAATAATCTAATATCGTTTATTTTGTATTTAAGCATTGCTAATCTCTCCATTCCCACTCCAAAAGCAAAACCCTGCCAGTCTTTCGGATTTAGTCCCGAATTTTTAAAAACATTAGGATGAACCATTCCCGCTCCCATTACTTCCAACCAACCGGTGTTTTTACAAACTGAACAGCCTTTTTGTTCACAGAGAATACAGGAAATATCAATTTCAACACCTGGTTCAACAAAAGGAAAGAAGGTTGGTATTAAACGGATCTTCAACTCTTTTCTAAATAACCTTCTGAGGAACTCTTCAATTACTGCTTTGAAATTAGCCAAGGAAATATTCTTATCAACCATTAATCCTTCTATATGGTGAAAGATCATCTCGTTTCTGGAGTCAGTAGCTTCGTGTCTAAAAATTCTACCTGGAATAATAATCCTTAGAGGCGGCTGATTTTTTTCCATATAACGAACTTGAACCGGCGAAGTGTGGGTTCGCATAATTTCTCTTTTTTTGTCGGTTAACTTCTCTTTATTTTCCTGACGAATCCAAAAAGTATCCTGCATATCTCTAGCCGGGTGGTCCTTTGGCACATTTAGAGCATCGAAATTATACCATTCGGTTTCTATTTCTGGCCCCTCAACTACTGAAAATCCCATTGATTGGAAAATTTCCTCAACATCCCTTTTCACTTGGGTCAAAGGATGCAGATGGCCTAAAATAGGTTTTTTACCAGGTCGGGTAACGTCAATCCATTCTTCTTGAGGTTTAAAAGTTGAAACTTGAAAATTTTTCTTTTTTTCATTTATAATTTCTTCTATCTCCCGTTTGATTTTGTTAGCTAATTTTCCTCTCTCCTTCCTTTTTTTCTCAGGTAAAGTTTTTAAGGACCTCAAAACTGAGGTAAGTTCTCCCCGTTTCCCTAAATATTTATTAAAAACTCCGTTTAATTCTTTTAAATCAGCGGCTTTTTTAATTTCCTTCTTGGCCCGATTTTTAATGGTTTTTAGGTTAATTTTGGGCATGCTATTTATTAATTTTAACTTAATTTTAGGTAAAAATCAAGTCCTCTAAAGCTTAAATTTTGAGAAAATTAGCTTCAAATTGCGGCGATTTTGGGGGCAAACCGAAATATGTGGAAAACTAAAATAAAAAGTCGCTGAAACCCATTTGTTTCAGCGACTCATTACAACAGTTCCACCGATAATGGTGATTTTTGGAATTCCTTTTACCGTCATTCCATCATAAGGAGTCCAACCGCATTTGCTGGCCATATCTGAGTTACGAATGGTAATTGTTTGATTCGGATCAATTAAAACCAAATCCGCATCATAACCCGGCTCAATTTTGCCCTTTGATGATAGTCCGAAAATCTTAGCCGCATTAGCAGATGTTAAATTAACAAAACTTTCTAACGTTAGCTTTCCCTCGGCGACCAAGTTAAATATAATTGGCAGTAATGTTTCCACTCCGGGAACGCCGCTGGGAATGTCATCATATTTTTCTTTCTGTTTTTCCTCACGAGTATGAGGCGCATGGTCAGAACCAATGGTATCGACATAACCTCTGCAGACATATTCACACAGACGAACAACTTGCTTTGGCGTCCGCAATGGCGGATTCGTTTTAAAGTATCTGCCATTATTTCTTTGAAGTTGACTTTCATCTAAAGTGATGTGATGAGGAGTGACTTCAATAAAAACCGGATAACCCGACTCTTTAGCTCTTAGTGCTATTTCTACTGCTTCCGGTACTGAGAGATGACAGAGATAGAGCCGACAACCAGTTTCCCTGGCAAGACTGATTACTGACCGGACAGCCGAAACTTCAACTTCGGTATCACGAAGCCAGTTATGATCTGAAATCTGAGGATTTCTTTTAAGAGACGAACGTTTAGTTCGCATCAATATCTCATCTTCAGGATGAACTCCCACTACAAGATTATTTTCGGCACAGACAGAGAAAATTCGCTTTAGGTCCTTTTCTTCTGTTATTAGCAAATCTCCAGTTGAAGAACCCATAAATACTTTAACTCCTATAATATCCGGCTCTTGACTCACGGCCACAATTTCATCTAAATTATTATTAGTCGTACCGAACCAAAATCTTGCCTGAATTTTGGAAGTAGCACTGACAATTTCCCTTTTTTCTTCTAATCTTTCCCGTGTCGTCAGCGGTGGCCAGGTGTTTGGCATATCAAAAACTGTAGTTACTCCGCCCCTTAAAGCAGCAGCGCTTCCCGTCTCCCAATCTTCTTTGTGGACACCGCCCGGGATTCGAAAATGAACATGCGGATCAATAACGCCCGGGATCACTATTAAACCTGCACCATCAATTCCCTCTTCGGAGGGAATGACTTCTCCAACGCTCTTAATTTTTGAGCCTTCAATTATAATATCTGCTCTGTTACCATCAGGCAGTTGCACATTTTTTATTTTTAACATTACTTTCATACTCCTTTTCCAAAAAAATCGGGAAGGTACTGCCCTCCCCTGTTTTCTTTTTATATTATAGCCTATCGATTTCGTAAATCAATAGATAAAAAAAGCCCGCTGGTGAAACCCAGTCGGGCCATTGCGTTTTCGCGCCTATTGAATTCATTACTTTAACTGATTAAAAGGAATATTCTGGACACAGAGTGGACATTCTCCAGGCTTCCAAGCCGGGAAGGCCTTAACGATAAGAGAGAAGAAAGGTACATCCATTTCTGCCTTCTCTTTTGCCCGAAGCCAAAGAATACCAACTGCAATCACAACGCCTCTTGCTTCCGTAACGGCCTTGCGCACAGCGTCAATAGAGCCGCCGGTGGTAAGTACATCATCAACAATCAAGGTCCGCTTGTCGGCAAGGAAATCTCCACACCCCTCCGAAAATCCGAATTCTTTTTTATCGCCGACTTTCTCGGCAAAAACAGCGAGGACCTCCCGACCGGTCAATTCGGCCAAAGAGAATGCAACCCACTGAGAGAGAGCAACCCCGCCGACTGCCGGAGAAACCACAGCCTCCACATTACTGTCCTTGAAATATTCAGCAATCTCCTGACACAAGCGCTTCACCTTGAGAGGATAGACATACAGGCGTCTCTTGGCCACATATTTGTCGGCATGTAAGCCAGACGCGAGAAGAAAATGGCCAGATAGAAGGGCCGTTGCCTCTTCAAATAGTTTAATACGTTCCGTTTCGTTCATTTTTTCACCTCCTGGAGTTTTTGTGGCACGCTCGCCTTTGGCTAACGCACCTTCTTAACTAATAGCTTCGCTTTTATCTCGTTAATGCTATCGCGAAGTTTTTTAGCTTCACGGCCAGCGGCTTCGGCAAAATCTCCGCCTTTTGAAGCAAAAATGACGCCGCGGGCGGAGTTGATAATCATGCCAAAACCAGAATCATCTAATCCATCTCTGACTGTTGCTTCCAGGTCGCCGGCTTGCGCGCCAATAGCTGGCACCAAAATAGGCATATTACTCACGATCTGTCGAATTATTTTCAGCTCTTCCGGGTAAGTAGCACCGGCAACGAGAAGTACATTACCGTTCTTATTCCACTCGGTAGCTGCCTGCAAAGCTACCCATTGGTATAAACGTACAGCTCTAACCCGATCAATCCATACCAGAATTCCCCCGAAATTATCTTCTAATTTCAGGAAAGCAGTCCTTCCTTTTTCGGGAAGATCCGTTAATGGAATCTTTAAATCCTGGAATTCTTTGGCTCCGGGATTGCTCGTTCGACAGAGAACAATTACTCCTTTATCAGCTCTGTCTAGAAAAGGTTTCAAGGCTTCGCCGCCGAAGTAGGGGTTGACCGTAATAGCATCGGCACCAAGTTCATCAAAGGCCATCTTGGCATAACCCCGGTTGGTATTACCGATATCCGTCCGTTTGGCATCAAGGATAATGGGAATATCTGCCGCGAGACCGCGGATGTATCCAATGGTTCTCTGAAGAGCCTGAAATCCATCAGTCCACTCTCCTTCATAAAAAGCCATGTTTGGCTTGAACGCACAGACCAAATCCTTTGTAGCGCTGACGATGGCACGATTGAAACCATAGATTATACTTACTGGTTGGATGTTTTCAGCCCAACCATCCCGGATTGATGCACACTTTACTTCATCGGATATCTGACTGTATTCACTATCCAGACCGACACATACCATACTGTCTACTTTCGACCAGCGATTTCTGAGCATCTCTATGAATGTCATTTTCTTTCCCCTCCTTTCGGTTTTTGTTTTACGACCTCTATTCAGTTGTCAAAAAAGCTACATTTTCACCTCCCTTAAATGAAAGAGGAGGTTTGTCCCCTCCTCTTATTTGTACTATCAAATTCGGAAACTTTGTCAACTAATCATTTCTGTTTTTCCCCATGAACGGACTCTTGTGCCCGGCCCGTAAGACTTCTTCGGTGATTGCTCGACAATTAGATATTTTTTTCCCTTCTCTTTAATCACCTTCCCTTGGACCATCACCTCTTTGCCGTTGCGAAGAATAAGACTCGCGGAAATAGAATCAATTGGAAGATCACTGATCATTCTGATACTCACGCCTTTACCCCCTCTAAGTCAGAGTTTTTCTGTTTTTTAGTTTAACCACTGCTCCCTTGAAAGAATCAAGTCATCAGGTTCATTCTTTTCATCACCTCCCTTAAATATTTTATTGTTAATATGCTATATTTCTCTTCTAGGCGGACCCAAGGGGATTTGAACCCCTGTTCTTCTCCGTGACAGGGAGACGTGTTAGACCGGGCTACACTATGGGTCCTTTATCCTCCCAACTTTTTAGAAAAATAATAACTTAATGTCCGCTTTATCCAATTTTTACCCCAACCAGTTTTCAAGAATTTTTCTCGCTTCGCTACATCATATTTATTAGTATGTGCTTCATAATAGATAACTTTGTATGGTTTTCTATTTTTTGTTGCGTATATTTTCCCCTTATTGTGTAATTCTAACCTACTTTTTAAATTATTTGTTATTCCAACATACAAAGAACTATCTGTTTCACTTTCTAAAATATACACATACCACATAATATAAAAAGTTGGGAGGACAAGTACCGGCGGTCGGATTCGAACCGACAGCCTCTTGCTTACTTGCCCCGCATCAAATTTGTGGCGGTGGAGGGACTCGAACCCACGACACATGGCTTATGATGCCACTGCTCTACCGCTGAGCTACACCGCCACTACCAAAAATTTTGATGCGGGGTGAAACAATTGCTCTAACCATTGAGCTACGCCGGCTCCTCGTTTCGCTCGGAGTAAACTTTTATAAATAATTAAGTTTACACTGAACGAAGTAGTTTACACTGAACGAAGTGAAGTGTCGCGGGGGTCCCGCTTGCAGCGGGACGATCTCCAGGTTATGGGTCCCGCTAAAGCGGGATACTACTCCTCTACCAATTATCAGACAGATTTATAAACTTGTCGCGGGGGCCGGATTTGCACCGGCGATCTCCAGGTTATGGGCCTGGCAAGGTACTACTCCTCTACCCCGCAATGTATTTTTTTATATATTCTTGGATTCTCTCTTTATTTTTTAAAGATTTCAGATATCTTTCTTCTCTCATCGCCTCAGCTCTTGTAGGGTGTTTGTTTTGATATATCACAACCCATGGTTTATATCGATTAGTCCATGAATTTCTACCATCACTGTGCTGTTTTAATCTTATTTCTATATTGTTTGTATGTCCAATATAATAACGGTCATGTGTTTTGTTATAAAGAACGTAAGTAACAAATTCCATCAAAAATGGTCGAAGATTCCGCTGGAAAAGGAATTATGGGTCCCGCTAAAGCGGGATACTACTCCTCTACCCCGCAATGTACAAAATTTCAAAGAAATTTTTACGTTGCTGGAACGTAAAATTTTAGATGAATTTGTACGTTCCGCAATGAAAATACCTTAACACATTTTACAACGCCTGTAAATCAGTCAAGGATTTTTCGTAAATTATTATAATCTTCTTCGCCTCGTCTAAAGTTAATTTATAAGTAGGGTCGTGAATAATGTTATTTCTGATTTTATGGGCTTCCCGAGCTTCATTGATATTCGGCAGAGAGGCGACGGTTAATTTCTCTAGCCTTTCTCCTAAACTTTCACCGCCAAAACCCATTCTTTTTAAAATTTCATTAAATATTGAGTCTGCCTCAATTACCGCTAATTTATATTCTGATTCCATGTCGGTCTCTAATCTGTTCTTAATTTTTTGCCAGTCTTTCTCGCTTTTTCTTGAACCATAAGGCCGATAGGTAAGAAATTCCTGTAAATCATAGATTATCAATCTTTTTAACCAAGTGGTTTTAATCAAGGCAAAAATAATAAATCCGAGCAAAAATAACGAAAAAACTATAAATGAAATTTTTAAAATTAATAACCACCCGCCAAATTTAGGTGAAATAAAATATGAAATTAAAGTGTTAATTTGTAGTGACTGAAGAATATTCGGCATATGTTTTTTCAAAAATTTCTCCGGTTTCTAAAATCGTGTTTTCTTCGAACGGCTTTCCGATTATTTGAAGACCGACTGGTAAATTTTTGACCTTACCAACCGGAATAGAAATTGCGGGTAAACCAGCCAAATTAATCGACGCGGTAAAAATGTCGGAAAGATACATGGTCAGGGGGTCTTCAATTTTTTCTCCGAGTTTAAAAGCTGGGGTTGGTGAAATAGAAGTAAAAATAACATCAACTTTTTCAAAAGCCTTATCAAAATCTTCTTTAATGAGCGTCCTTACTTTTTGGGCCCTTAAATAATAAGCTTCATAATATCCGGCCGAAAGTGCATAAGTCCCCAACATAATCCTTCTCCTGATTTCTGCCCCAAACCCTTCTTCCCTGCTCTCTAAATAAACATCTAATAAATTGTTTGTTGTTTTTTGGTTTTTGCTTGCCGTTGAATAGCCGTATTTAATTCCGTCATATCGGGCTAAATTAGCACTGGCCTCAGAAGGTGCAATGATAAAATAACAAGGGAGGGCGTATTCCGTATGAGGAAGAGAAATTTCTGAAATTTTCGCCCCCATTTCTTCATATTTTTTTATTGCCCCTTCTATCACTTTTTCAACTTCAGGACTCATTCCTTTAACAAAATATTCTTTGGGAACGCCAATTTTTAAACTCTTAATTTTGAACTTTGAACTTTGAACTTTAGATTCGACTGAAGTCGAATCCATTGGGTCTTTTCCTTTAATGGCATTAAAAACAATCTTGCAATCCTCTACCGTTTTAGTGATTGGCCCTATCTGGTCCAAAGAGGAAGCAAAAGCAATTAATCCATATCTGGAAACTGCTCCATAGGTGGGTTTAAGGCCAACCACTCCGCAAAAAGAAGCGGGTTGCCTGATTGAGCCGCCGGTATCAGAACCTAAAGCAAAAATACACAAATTTGCTGCGACAGCGGCTGCCGAACCTCCAGAAGAACCTCCCGGAACCCTTGTCAAATCAGCTGGATTTTTTGTTGGCCCGAAGGCAGAATTTTCAGTTGAGCTTCCCATGGCAAATTCGTCAAGATTGGTCTTCCCTAAAATTACCGCATCCTGCTCTTTCAGTTTTTTAATCACTGTAGCATCATAAGGAGCAATATAATTTTCAAGAATTTTTGAAGCAGCTGTACATTTTACGTCCTCAACTAAAATATTATCTTTAACAGCCAGGGGAATTCCGGCTAAAGACGGAATTTCTCTACCCTTTTGAATTGTATCGTCAATTTTTTTCGCCTGGGAAAGAGCTAAATTTTCAGTAATTGTTAAAAAAGCAGAAATTTCTTTATTTTTTTCTTTCAATTTATCTAGATAAATTTTGCATAGTTCAAGCGCTGAAAATTTTTTTTTCTTTAAACCCTGATGGACTTGAGTTATTGTTAAATCAGTTAGTTCCATCTTTAAAGTATAGATTTAGTTTTTAAATATCCATCTTTTGTATCTGGTGCCAATTTTAATAGTTTCGAACTTTGCTTACCCGCCGTCTGTTGAAACCTGGTTTCAACAGGATTTGGGCAGTCCTCTCTCATCATATTCTCAATTCCTACTGAATGACTCGTTGGCTCAACCTCTGAAATATCAACTTCTTTTAATTTTCCAATATAATCAAAAATCGAAGAGAGTTCCTTCTGAAACTTTGTTATTTCTTTTTCGGTCAAGCCAAGCCTGGCCAGTTTTGCAATATGTTTTACTTCCTCTTTTTTAATCATATACTAAGTCCCGCTTGCGGGACGAAGGTGAAGAAGAGGGCAAAGCCCTCTTCTTCTTATCTCAGCGGTTCCAATTCCTCGGTCTCAACCAAAACGTCGTGTAATTCATCTAAATTTTCGAGAACCATTCCTGACCCCCTTACCACGGCCATCATCGGATCTTCGATGATTTTAGTGGGAATTTTTGTCTCTTTTTGAATCAATATATCCAATCCTCTCAGAAGACTCCCTCCTCCCGAAAGATAAATGCCCCTGGCCATTATATCAGCCAACAATTCCGGAGGAGTCTCTTCTATTGCTATTCTGATTTCACTAACAATTTGTTTTACTGATTTTTCCATCGCCCGCCTGACATCTTCATCGGAAACTAAAATTTCTTCCGGAAGTCCGGTTACTAAATTTCTTCCTCGCATGGGAAGTTCCCTTTTTTCCTTCAAAGGGTAAGCTGAACCAATTCCAATTTTAATTTCCTCGGCCGTTCTCTCCCCAATTAATAATTTGTATTCCTCTTGAGCAAAATTGATTATGTCTTCATTAAGTTTATCTCCAGCTATTCTCAGACTTTTAGATATAACTATTCCGCCCAGAGAAATCACTGCTACTTCGGTTGTTCCTCCGCCAATATCAACAATAAAATTTCCTCCGGCTTCCTGAACTTCAAGTCTTGCGCCGATGGCAGCTGCCATCGGCTCTTCTATCAGAAAAACTTCCCTGGCCCCGGCCGATTTTGTAGCATCACAAACCGCTTTTTTTTCTACCTCAGTAACTCCGCAAGGTATGCCAACAATTATCCGCGGTCTGGCATTGATAATAAATCTTTTTTTATTGGCTTTCTCTATGAAATACCTGAGCATCTGTTCGGTAACTTCAAAATCAGAAATCACTCCGGATCTCAGGGGTCGAGTAGCAACAATGTGGGCCGGAGTACGACCGACCATTTTTTTCGCCTCATCACCAATGGCTAAAATCTGGCCAGTTTTTTGATTAATAGCCACAACCGAGGGTTCCTGGATAATAATTCCCTGCCCCCTGACGTAAACTTCTGAATTGGCCGTTCCCAAATCGATAGCGATGTCTTTAGAAAATAGCCTGAAAAATTTATCTAACATAGTTTATTATTCGATTTAATTTAACCAGCTTCGTTTTCTTTTCGTTTCTTTTTTTTATTTCTATACAATTTTGTTTTAACGTTCTTTCACTTATTACAAGTCTTTTTGGTATTCCAATTAAATCGCAATCAGCAAATTTTTCTCCCGCTGTTTTATCTTCCCTGTCATCATATAATACTTCTACTTTTTCTCTTTGTAAATCTTGATATAGTTTTTCTGTCATCCTTTTTACCTTCAATGTATTCTCTACTTTTATTAAATGAATTTGAAACGGAGCCACTTCTTCTGGCCAAATAATTCCTTTTTCATCATGATTAACTTCCACTATAGCTCCCATTATCCTTGAAGGCCCCAATCCATAGCATCCCATAATTATTAATTTTCTTTTACCGTCTTTATCTATAAAATAAGCTTCCAAGTCCTTAGAGTATTTTATTCCTAAAGGAAAAATATTGCCTACTTCTATTGATCTCCCTTCTTTTAATTCTCGTTTGCAAATGGGGCATTTATCACCCTTTTTAAATTTTGCAATTTCTTTATTTTGAGAAAAATGTTTATTTTGACAAAAAATTATAGTGTCTTCCCCTCCTTCGGCTAATACTTGAAATTCATGAGGGACCCCCGTGGTAAATCCTTTCCCCGAAGCCTCAGTTATAATCGAATTTAATCCGCATCGTCTTAAAATTTTATTATAAGATGCAATAACTTTTTTATAATATCTTTGGAGATCTTCTTCTGAGCTATGAAAACTATAAAGGTCCTTCATATCAAATTCTCTCCCTCTTAGAAGACCTGACCTAGCTCTTAGTTCTTTTCGAAACTTAGTTTGAATTTGAAATACAAATTTCGGCAAATCGCGATAAGAACTAATAAAATTTTTCGCAATCCTCGTTACCATCTCCTCGTGAGTAGGACCTAGTCCAACTTCTTCTTCGTTTAATTTACATTTATACATTTCTTCTCCAACGCCAGTTGACCAACGATTAGTTTTTTCCCAAATGGCTTTTGGCTGAAAAACAGTCATTAAAATTTCTTGCCCAGAGATAATTTCCATTTCTTCTCTTATAATATTTTCTATCTTCTTTAGAATCCTAAGACCTAAGGGTAAATAAGTGTAAACGCCTGCCATCTCTTTATGAATAAAACCTCCTCTAATCAAAAACTGAGCATTTATATTTTTTTCATCTTTCGGCGATTCTTTTTTTGTTTTAGTAAAAAGTTGTGATTGAAGCATTTTAAAATACCTTTGGTATATCAAATTTTATTGTTACAAAAATCATTAAAATTATCAGTGACACAAAAAATGCGGTAGTAACGTTCTGTTCTATTTTCTGGGGAACCGGTTTCTTTCTGATGGCTTCTATTGCCAGAAAAAGAAGCTTTCCGCCGTCCAGGGCCGGGATGGGAAAAAGATTAAATATTGCCAAATATACAGATATGAGGGCGACGAAATATAAGAAATAATTTATTCCAAGCTGAAAGGCTTGTTTCAAAAAATCAAAAAGCCCCAATGGCCCCATCATAGTAACTCCGGCCGGAACCTCTCTCTCATAAATAATCTGTACCACCAAACTGCCCAATGATTCTAAGGTAGCTACGGTCAATCTACCGCAAGCCTTCACTCCCTCATAAGGGGCCTTATACCAAGGAGAAGGCACCAAAGCCATTCTTGTCAGCCCCACCCCCAGGGGACCTTCTCCAGCCGGAGGAACGGCTCGAGGGGTTAGTAAAACATCAAAAGATTTTCCCCATCTCTGAATAGTTAAGGTAACCTCTTCTCCTTTGTGATTATTTACAAATTTGATTATTTCCTCAGTCTTGTCGGTTTTTAATTGCTCTTCGCCGCTCTTTAGTGACAGAATGGTATCGAACGGCTCTAAACCCGCCATTGCTGCCGGAGAACCGAGAGCCACGGCAGTAATTTGAACCCTAGGATTGATTAAATTATCGCTGACGTTATCTTCCACAGGAGTAGGCGTCCCCAAGCCAAAAACGATAATGAGAAGAATGGCAGAAATTATCCAAAAAGCAATCACACCCCCTAGAACGATTAAGGCTCTCTCCCAAATTTTCTTCCCAGAAAAACTTCTATAATCCTCCACACCGCCCTCCTCTCCATATATTTTTACAAAAGCTCCGAAGGGTATAAGATTTAGAGAATAAATTGTCTCTCCGAATTTTTTTCCGAAAAGCCGAGGAGGATACCCTATTCCGAATTCCTCTATTTTTACTCCTCGTCTTTTAGCAATGACAAAATGACCAAATTCATGAAAAACCATCAAGCCAATAAGAGTAATTATTGCGACTAAAATTGATAAAATATTGAAGGCCATATTACAGTTCTATTTCTTTTTTCTTTCTCTCCCCTATTTCTTCAATTTTTTCGTTATATTCATCAATTAAATCCTGGATTTCGTCTTTTGCCCGAAATTTATCGTCTTCCCTTATTTTTCCTTCTCGAAATTTTTCTTGAATTTCATCCCAGGCTTCTTCCCTCCACCTTCTTATTGTTTTTCTTACCTCTTCTTGTTTTTCAGATATTAAACGAATTAAATTTTTTCTAAATTCTTCGTTTAAAGGCGGTAAATTAATCCTAATCACGTCCTTATCCACTATGGGATTAGACAGACTACCCGTGTTTTCCAGAGCCTTAACAATCCCCTCAATGTAAGATTTATCCCACGGCTGAATTAAAATTTGTTTTAGTTCGGGAGTGGAGATTGCCGCCAATTGCTTCAAAGGAAACCTTTGGCCAAAACATTCAACCACAATATCCTCAACCATTGCCGGGCTCGCTCTCCCAGTTCGAATTTTCAACATTTCCCCCTCAAAAAAACTGATGGCTTTATCCAATTCTGGTTTAACTTCATTAATGATTTTTTTGTAATCATCCATATAAAAAATTACAATTCAAGCATTAGATTTTCTAAGGCTAATCTCGAATTAATATTAGTGGTAGAAATTAAAAAATTTGTGCGTTGAATAAGATTAAGATTATTTTTTAATTTTAGTAAGGAATACTGGGAAAACCCTTCAAAATCCCGCTCTTTCTCTAAAGGAGATATGGTTAAGCGAGTAAGTAATATTCTCCTGAAATATGATAACCAAATGTTTAAGGCCTCCTTCATTTCTTGAAAGTTTTGAGATAATTCTTTGACATATTTAAAGCGGGCTACCAGACCAAAATTTAAAATTTTGATTAATTCTTTGGTTTTTTTTCTCTGATTTTCTAATTGCTGGGGGTCGGTAACCAAATCAATGGCAACACCCGGTCTTCCCTGAGAAATTTTAATAATTTCTTGAATTTCCTTTTCTGGAACCTCCTTATTTATTAAATAATTTTTAATTTCTGCCTCTGGCACCGAATAAAATTTAATGATTTCGCATCTTGAAAGGATGGTTGGAAACAAAATTTCGGGATACTCGGTAATCAGAACTAAAATGGTTTTATCCTTTGGTTCTTCAAGAGTTTTCAAAAAACAATTTTGAGCTTCCGAATTCATCAAATGAGCCTGGTCTATTATTGCTATTTTGAAAGGAGCTAAATAGGGCTTTAAGGCAAGCTTCCAGATAAGGTCTCTAATCTGGGAAATCTGAATTTCATGTTTGCCCTCCCTTCTCCGTTCCTTCGGAACTTCGGACGATTCAGTCAAAGCCCTTCTTCCCGCCGTAGCTCCAGCGGAGGCGGGGGCGGAGGAGGAATCTTCTGGTTCAATTAAAATTAAATCGGGATTTGGTATATTCTGACCGGTCAGTAATTTAGCGAACTCTAATGCTAAAGTTTTTTTCCCCAATTTTTCCTGACCGCAAAATAAATAGGCATGGGAAAATTTGCCTAACTCAGTACTTCTTTTTAAAAATTGCCACTGTTTTTGATGACCAATAATCATTTATCGAGCTTCCAAAGGAAGCGAAGATAGAGATGAAACTTTAGCTTCATCGACCTTTGATCATAATGCTTTTTTTATAGATATCCAGATTTTCAAGAACCACTCCTGTTCCTTTAGCTACGCAGAGTAAAGGTTCTTCAGCAATAATACAGGGAACGCCAGTTGTCTGGGCAATCAATTCAGAAATATTTCTTAAAAGAGCTCCTCCTCCGGCCAGAACCATGCCCTTATCCATGATATCGGCCGATAACTCTGGGGGAGTATCTCTTAAAACCTGTTTAATTACTTGAATAATTTCGGTCAGGGTATCTCCGATTGCCTCACAAACTTCATTTGAAGAAATCTTAATATTCCGAGGTAAGCCCAAAATTAAATCTCGTCCTCGAATCTCTAATTTTTTTTCTTCTTTTTCCGGTATGGCTGTTCCAATTTTGATTTTTATTTCTTCAATCGTCTGTTCTCCCACGGCTAAATTATATTTTCGCTTGATAAAATCAGCAATTGCCAGATCCAATTCATCGCCAGCAATCCTAATCGAATGAGAAGTCACTATACCTCCTAAAGCAATTACTGCCACTTCGGAAGTTCCGCCGCCAATGTCAACAATCATGTTTCCTGAGCAAGAATTAATTGGTATTCCTGCTCCAATGGCAGCCAAAATTGGTTCTTTGGCGATATAAACGGCTTTAGCTCCGGCTGCCATTCCTGCCTCGATTACCGCCCTTCTTTCTGTTGAAGTAATACCAGCTGGTACTCCAATCACTAATTCGGGTTTTAAAAAACGGAGTCGACCCGAAACTTTATCTATAAAATATCTTATCATTGCTTGAGTTACCCGATAATCGGCAATCACGCCATCTTTAAGCGGCCGATAAACTCTAATAGTATCGGGAGTCCGACCAGTCATTTCTTTAGCAAGTTGACCCACGGCTAAAATTTTATTTTCATTTAAAGTTACGGCGACCACCGAAGGCTCTTGCAAAACCGGCCCTTTACCGGGAATGAATACTACCGAATTGCAAGTACCAAGATCAATACCGATTTTTCTAATTAACATGTTTTTAAACGCTCACTCTTTTTATATCTGCTCCTAATTTTTGGAGTCTCTCGTCAATTTTTTCATATCCTCTATCAATCTGATAGATATTTTCAATAGTAGTCTGACCCTGAGCCAGAAGCCCGGCAATAATCAGGGAAGCTCCGGCTCTAATATCCCAGGATTCAATCCTCAACCCTTTTAAGGGAGTCTTCCCGAAGACGAATGCTCGATGAGGATCAACAATTTCAATGTCTGCCCCCATCTTTCTTAATTCTTGAGTAAAATTTAATCGGTTTTCATAAAGCGGGTCATGAATTAAACTCTTACCTTCGGCTTGGGTTAAAAGAGGAATCAAAGGTGGAAGTAAATCGGTCGGAAAACCCGGATAAGGAAGAGCCTGGACTCTGACCGCTTTTAGATGCGGGGAATAGTTAACGGTAATAGAATCTTCGGAATCCTTTTTTAAATTAACCCCAATTTCTTCTAATTTGTCTAAGAAAACATCCAGATGGTCAGAAATCACATTTTTTATTTTAATCTTTCCGGGGATTATTGCGCCGGCCAGTATAAACGTTCCAGCCTCTAAAGGATCGGGAATAATTTGATGAGAAACGCCATCCAAATTCCTCACCCCTTCTATTTCAATTGTGTGGGTTCCGACTCCGGTAATTTTAGCTCCCATTTCTTTTAGAAATTGGCCTAAATCCTGGACCTGGGGCTCAGCGGCTGCTCCTTTAATGATTGTTTTCCCCTTGGCTAAGACAGTAGCCATCATTAAATTTTCAGTTGCAGTCACACTAAATTCTTTCAGCACTATTTCTCTTCCGGTGAGATTTGACGCAGTAAACTCATAGAAATCTCCATTTTCTGAAACCTCAACTCCTAATTTTTTAAGGGCTTCTATGTGGGTGAAAATCGGTCTCAGTCCTATCCGGTCTCCGCCGGGATGAGGAATTTTAAAATTTTTACACCTAGTAAGAAGACTGCCGATTAAAAGGACTGATATTCGAGTTTTGGAAATTTTTTCAAAGTCCATTTTTTGAGGTTCAAGGGAATCTGCTTTCAAGCTGAGAGATCTTTCACCACGCCATTCAACTTTTACCCCTATGCTTTTTAAAACCTCGATTATATCAAAAATATCTTCAACTAAGGGAAGATTTTCCAAAATAACTTCTTTATCAGTTAGCAGGCTCGCAGCCAAAATTGCTCCGGCAGCATTTTTATAACCCCTAACCTCAATTTCACCCTCCAAAGGTTTTCCTCCCTGAATTATAAATCTTTCGGTCATTGTCTATATTTTAATTTAAAATTTAGAATTTGACAAGCCTTCTAATAAAATTTTTTTGCCAATAATGGCAATCAAAATAACAACTATTCCGCCAAAAATAAATAAGAACCGGTAACCTAAAAACCCAATAACTACTCCGGAAATCAAGGCCCCAAAAGCCGTTCCCAAGGGAGAGAAAATAGTATCAATGGCTCCGGCCTCTTCGGGATTTTCCTTTAATTTCTGGGATAATAATCCGGACCTGCCAGAATCGCAGACCAAAGCCCCGGCCGACTGAAAAAGACTGATTATTATGTACAATAAAAAATTTAAATAGGGCAATAAGATACCAAACAAAGTTGAAAAAATACCGGCGATAATTCCGCCTTGAAAGATGCTTTTTTCGCTTTTAAATTTCTCGAGGCGGCGTATCAGATAAAGCGAAACTGACGAAAAAAGAAAACAAAGTATTGCCGTAATGATTATAATTGTGTTGTCTGACCAGTGTAAAACATCTTTTAAAGACAGAATGCCAAAACCTTGATAAAAACCGTTCATAAGTAAAACAAAAAAGGAAATTAAAATTGGCAAAAAAATTTCTCTTTTTTTTATTTTTCGGAGAACTATCTCATAATTTTGGCTGAATTTCTCCAGATTAAAATACTTATCAAGCGGTTTAATTTTTTTTCTTTCAAGTTGTAAAAAACAATAAATAGCCGTCAAAATCTGGATAACTAAGCTTAGAATAAAAACTCCAATAAAATTGAATTTCCAAATAAAGAGTGCGCCGACTGCCGGAGCGATGGCACCGGCATAAAAAGGAGCGGAATAAAACCAGCCAAAAGCCCGATTATAATTTTCCAAAGGCGAAGAAATCAAAATTACCCTCATTGAAACAAAAAATAAGGCAGCGGAAATTCCCAAGATTATCTGAAATAAATAAAAAATAATCAAATTGGGAAATAAAATCATTCCCAAAGCATAAACGCCATAACCTAAAGTTCCTATACTTGCTAAAATTGCCGGATTAATTCTATGATTTAAAAACCCAACAATTGGAGAAAAAATAGCAATAGGCAGATAAATTAAAAGATAGGTGTAACCAACCTGAGACAGTGAAAAACCCCTGATTACCAAAAATAAAGGAAAATAAAGAGAGAAAATCCGATAGCCAAACATCAATAAAAAATTGGAGACGGTTGCATCCCGAGTAACTTTTTCAATTTTGGGAAGAGAAAACATATAGAATAATTTTACCCCTACACCATAATAAGGACAAGCCCTCAATTGATTTTAATTTATCAACGAGATACGATAGAAAAAGGCAAAGAGGATTTTATCCTCTTCTTTACCTTCACCCTGTTGCGACAGGGTTCGGTGGGCAAAGAAATAAATTTCTTCTTTACCTTCACCCTGTTGCGACAGGGTTCGGTCTATGACTAAAAAAAATCGGACTGTTTTGTTTTTAATTTGTTTGTTTTTATTTCTTTTAGTTACCCCTTCAGTTATTTTTTATTCCCAGGGTTATCGTTTTGACCTTGAAAACAGAAAAATTACCCAAACCGGTGGTCTTTTCTTAAAAATTGAACCAAAACAAGCAGAGATTTATATTGACGGAAAATTAATCAAAAAAACCGATTTTTTATTTAGCTCCGTCTTTATAGACAATCTTTTGCCAAAAAAATATAAAATTGAGGTAAAAAAGGAAGGTTATTTTCCCTGGGAAAAAAATTTAGAAATAAGAGAAAGGTGGGTAGCCGAAGCTAAAAACATTGTTTTAATTCCAGAAAAAACTGATTTTAGTGTTTTAACTGAAAATACAGAAAATTTTTGGTTTTCACCCGACGGAAAAAAAATTGTTCTTTATGAAAAGGGAATCCCGGAAGAAAACGGTTGGACCCTAAAACTCTACGATTTAGAAAAAAATAATGAAATCCACCTGATGAGCGAAGAAGACTTTGCCCTCTTCTTCCCCTTCACTTCCATAAAAGGAAGCTCAGGCAGTAGAAAAGATATTTCATCTAAAAAAGCTGATTTACTTGATTTAAAATTTTCTGAAGATTCAAAAGAGATTATTTTGAAAATTGAAGTTAAAACAGGAACAAAATATTTTAGTTTAAAAATTGAGGAGTCTCCCTTAACTTTAGTTGAAACCGAGGCCCCCTCTCTTCCTTTTAAAAATACTGTTGCCTATCAAAAAATTAACAATGACATTTATTATTTAGATAGTTCGGGCAACCTTTTTAAGGCCGATGAAAAACTAACTAGAGAATCTTTCCCAATTAAACCAGAGTCTGAATATATTTTAGATATATTTCAAAATTTTATCTTTTTAAAAGAAAATCAAGTTTTGTATTTGTTTAATCCTGATTTAAAATCCTTTGAGAAGTTTTTTGAGCCAATAAAAGGTTTAAAAATCTCCCCGGATTATCTAAAAATAGTTTATTTTTCAGATTGCGAAATCTGGATTTTGTTCTTAAAAGATAAATTAGACCAACCGGCAAAGAAAACGGGAGAAAAAATTTTTCTAACCAGAGTTTCTGAAAAAATAAACGATGTTTTTTGGTTAAATTCTGACTATTTAATTTTCGATTCCGGAAATAAATTAAAAATTACTGAAATTGACGACAGGGACAGAATAAATATTTACGATTTATCAGAATTTAAAGAGCCTCCGCAAGGAGCCGCCTCGGCGACTCCTACGGGGCAGGCAAAAATATTTTTTAATAAGAGTGATAAAAAACTATATGTTTTAACTCAAGATAATCTTTATGTCTCGGAGAAACTAATTCCCTAAAAAACGGAGTTCCAATCAAAAAACAGCTGTTATTTCAGCTGTTTTTTGTTTTTTCTTCAAAATTAAGACGATTCTACTTCTTGAGATTCTATCTTTTTCCTAAAATTATTCCAGTTTATATCTTCTTCCCCGGCCGTATTACAAATTTCTCTAAAGGCGCAGTACTGACATTGCCAGCCGTCCGGCCAAATAGGAATTCTTGATGGAATAATGTTTGAATCAATTTTTGTTTTGAGACCAGCCAAATCATTCAAAAGATTTTTAGCAATGTTTTGGCTGTAATTAACTATAAATTCTTTCAACTCTTGAGTATCTTTGTTTACATAAAGCAGAATGCCTTTGGGAACTTTAAAGAAATGTAAATAGAGCTGAAGCTGGTTGATATTTTCTTCTTTTGGCTCGCTTAAATTCTTAAAAATCATACTATTCATACTTTTAATATCAAGCACATACAAATCTTTGCCGTCTGAAATTATAGCATCCGCTCTTCCTGAAATTATCTCTTGAGGAGGAATATCTACCTCGGCGCTAATAATCCTTACCTCTTTTACTGCAAAAAGCGGTTTCATAATAATCTGATGGAAATAATCACCGTGTTCAAACATCCTTAGAACTCTTGCTTCTAATTCTTCTTTCGGCGCCTTTTTAAGTTTAAAAAAGACTGCTCTCGGACATCTGCCAGCATCTGTAATATAAAAGCGGATCTGGTCTTTTTTATTTTTTGTCTTTTCTCTATCCAAATAAAATTTATCAATGAGTTCCTTTAGCATCAAAATAAATTGAAAATTTATTGAAGATCGAGGCGAAGAGGATTTTGTCCTCTTCTTCACCTTCACTTCTATAAATAGAAGCTCGGTAACTGAATTAAAAATTCATTGAGTAGTATTAGCGTTTTGACCACTGGGGCGCTCTTCTTGCTCTTTTTAAGCCAAATTTTTTTCTTTCGCGCATTCTCGGGTCTCTCGTCAAAAAACCAGCCTTCTTTAATCTCTTTCTAAAATCGGGGTTAAATAAAACCAGAGCTCGAGTTATTCCATGTCTTATAGCTTCGGCCTGGGCAGGAAGACCTCCCCCTTTCACTTTAGCCGAGATCTTAAACTTATCAAGACACTTCATTTTTTCTAAGGCCGCCTGGGCAACTTGTTGGAGTTCGGGAGATGGAAAATAAAGATTTATTGGCTTTTCGTTAACAAAAAAAGTCTTTTCTCCTGGGTCGGGAACTTCGTCTTCGACGGCAGCTATCGCGCCCCGCCGAGTAAAAAGTCTAACCCTAGCCACGGCTGTTTTTCTTCGTCCCACCGCCTCGAAATACCGTTCAGGTTGTAACGACGCAATCTCAGGCGCTACCTCCTCGGTCTTTTTAGGCTTTTCGGGTTTTTTTACTTTTGTTTTTTTTACAGGTTTTTTAGCTTTTACCATAAATAAAAAATTATTTCTCAATTTTTAATCTTTTAATCATTTTGGCCCGTAATTTATTCTTAGGCAGCATTCCAAAAACCGCTTTTTTTAGCACTTCGGCTGGATTTGTTTTAAAAAGAGTCTTTAGGGGGATCTCTTTTAATCCTCCTAAATATTCTGAATGTCGAAAATATATTTTTTGTTCCATTTTTTTTCCAGTAACTTTAATTTTCCCAACATTCTTGATTGTAACAAAATCACCCATATCTTTATAGGGAAAAAAATCAGGTCTATGTTTACCACGTAAAATTATAGCGATTTCAGTCGCTAGTCTTCCTAAAACTTTATCGGTAGCATCAATTATGTGTGTTTTGCGTTCCATGTCTAATTATGGAATTAGAATTTATTTTACTAATTCTATTATAACCATCCTCGCTCCGTCTAACTTCCTGGGCCCCAATTTAATAATTCTGGTGTATCCGCCCTTCCTTTCCTTGTATTTTGGAGCGATTTCATTAATTATTTTTTTGACTATTTTGGGAGAGAAAAATTTATAAAGAAACCTCTTTGAGCTTAAATTGCCAATCTTCGCTTTTGTGATTGATTCTTCAACAAAAAAAGAAACTTCTTTAGCTTTAGCCTCGGTAGTTTTCATCTTTTCCTTTAACAAAAGAGCTCTTGCCAAACTCTTTAAAAGGGCTTTTCTTTGATCTTTTTTTCTACTTAGTCTTCTTCCGAATTTTCTTTTTCGCATATTTTTTTATTTTTTTATTTTTTCTTTCTTTTTTTTCTTCAACTTTCATTACGGCTTCAGCTGGTAAAATTTTCTCTGGTTTTTTAAAAGTATCGGCGAATAAAGAGAAATGTTTTACTAAAATTTCCGAGGCCTGGAAAAAAGCGTCTTCAGGATTAATTGTTCCATCGGTTTCAACCTCCATAGTTAGTTTATCAAAATCAGTTCTCTCACCCACTCGCATATTTTCAATCCGATAAGCTACTCTTCTGACTGGAGTGAAAATACAATCCAAAGGTATGACGCCTATTTCTATTTTTTCTTGAGTGGTCTTCTTTTTTAATTCTCGCGGCCTGTAACCTACACCTTTTTCAATCTGAATTTCCATCTCTAATTCAGCTGACTTCGCAGTAAGAGTGGCTATGTGAACAGATTTATTAATAAGTTCAACTTGGCTTGGTATTTCAAAATCGGAACCTTTGACTTCTTTTTCTCCTTTAACTTTAAGAGTAGCTTTTTGGGGTTCGTCTGTAAAAACCTTAAATCTCAGCTGTTTTAAATTTAACATAATAGAAATCACATCTTCCGACACTCCGGGTATTGTTGAAAACTCATGCTGAATTCCCTTAATTTTCACCTGGCTGGCGGCAGCTCCAGACAAAGAAGAAAGCAAAACCCTTCTGAGCGAATTTCCAATGGTTACTCCGTAACCCGGGTATAGAGCCTCAATTTCAAAATGAGCTAAATTTCCTTTTTTTTCTATAACTTTTGGCTGAAGAGATAATGGAATCATAGTGGTAATACTAAATTAGTCGCTCACGAGCATATAAAACTTTATATGCTCGTTCGCTCTTTAGACCCCCTTCCGACAAGGGGTTTTATATTATATAAATTATTTTGAATAAAACTCAAATATGGTCGGTATTTCTACTGGCGGAGCTACTTCTTCAATAACGGGTTCATTTAATACTTTCCCTTCTAATTTTTCAACATTTAACTCAAGCCAGGAAGAAGTCTTATACTTTTTTAAAGAATTCTTAAGATTTTGAGCTATGGGCTTTTTCTGGAATTTAGACGAAACCGCAATTATGTCTCCCCTTTTCACCTGATGGGAAGGGATGTCAATTCTTTTTCCATTAACCAAAAAATGGCCGTGGGAAACTAACTGTTTGGCCTGTGCCCGTGAGGATGCGAATCCTAAACGAAAAACAATGTTATCCAGTCTACTCTCCAATTTTCTAATTAATAGCACGGTTGCATCCTCTACTTTTCCCCTGGCTTTCAGGGTTTCTTTTACATATTTTTTAAACTGTCTCTCTCTTAAATTATACCAATTTTTCAATTTCTGTTTTTCTCTCAATTCTTTCCCGTATTCAGAAGGTGAAGACATCCTTTTCTTTCTTTTTTCCCCGGGCGGATAGGATCTTTTAATCATCAGACATTTAGGAGATAAACATTTTTCACCCTTTAAAAATAATTTTACACCTAATCTCCGACAAATTTTACACTTTGGATTAATCATAGATTGAGTCCCGCGTAGCAGGACGAAAGTTAAGAAGAAATAAATTTCTTCGCCGATTGAGTCCCGCGTAGCGGGACGAAGTCGAAGAAGACTCCTTCTTCTCCACCTCAGCTGAAGCTTCGGTAGGTGAAGAAGAGGACAAAGTCCTCTTCGTCTTATACCCTGCGCACTTTTGGTGGCCGACAGCCATTATGCGGCACTGGCGTTATGTCCTTAATTGAAATGATATCTAAATCTCGGGCAGCAATTGAACGAATCGCTGATTCTCTGCCCGAACCGATCCCTTTCACCAAAACTTCTACTTTTTCAATCCCCATTTTCTTAGCCCTTTGAGTCAAGGCCTCAGCCACCTTTGAAGCAGCAAAAGGAGTGGATTTTTTTGCCCCTTTAAAACCAATACTGCCAGCGCTGATCCAGCATAAAACATTTCCCTGAAGATCGGTCAGAGTCATTATCGTATTATTATAAGAAGAAGAAATATAAACTTTGCCTTCTTTTAGTTTTTGGACAGTTCCAACTTCAGCTTCCCTTTTAACCTTAGCTTCCACTTTTTCTCTTTCTTTTAGCAACTCTTCTTCACTTTTAGCAATAATTCTTTTTTTTCCCATAGTGACCTTATGTTGGTTCTACTGGCGGCTTTCTCCCAGATCCCACTGTCTTTCTAACGTTTCCTCTAATGGTTCTGGTATTGGTTCTGGTTCTCTGCCCCCTGACAGGAAGGCCTTTACTGTGACGCATCCCCCGCCACGAGCCAACATCTTTTAGTCTTTTAATATTCATCATTATTTCCCTTTTGAGTTCTCCTTCAATTTTATAATTTTTCTCAATAATTTCTTTAATTTGATTAATCTGGTCGGCCGTCAAATCTTTAGCTTTTAGGGAAGAATTAATTCCAGCTATAGCTAAAATTTTTTTACTCAAAGATAAACCTATTCCATATATATCGGTTAAAGCAATTAATATTTTTTTATTTTCTGGGATATTAATCCCAACAATTCTCGGCATAGTGGTACTATCCCTGTCTTTGTTTATGTTTAGGGTTCTTACAAATTACATAAATTCGTCCTTCTCTTCGGACGATTTTACAATGTTTACAAATTTTTTTAATTGATGGATGCACTTTCATATGGCTTTATTTTCCTCTATAAACTATTCTTCCTCTTTTTTCATCGTAAGGGCTGATTTCTACCGTTACTCGATCTCCCGTTAAAATTCTGATTCGGTAAAGGCGCAATTTACCGGAAAGATGGCAAAGAGCTTCCGAACCGTCGTCTATCTTTACTCGAAAATTAGTGCTGGGTAAAGCCTCAATCACTATTCCTTGTTTCCTTAAAACTTTTTTATTCATTCACAATTATTTAAATTAGCAAAATTTATTAATTTAGTCAACAACCCTAATCAAAGCTCAGGTTTATGCCAGTTTTCTCAATATCTCCGGGAATATTTTTTAACCAAAATGGCCATGGCTTTATTTCAACCCTGGTCACTTTAGGTTGATTTTCCAAAAGAATCTGAGTTTCTTTTATTGACTTCCCTAAAATCAATTTTTCCGTTGAAACAGCGTCTATGTCCGAATAAATTTTAACTGATATTTCTAAATTTAAAATAATCTGACCTAAATTCATATTTATCGACCCTGGAACGAAATTTACTTTTAAAGTTTCGGGTTGTATTTTTTGAGTTTCAGTAATTTTAAAACCGATAAGTTCCTCGGCAAAATTATCCAAATCTTGTTTTCGGAAAATCAATCCTTTTGATTTAATTTTAACCCTGTAGATAAAAGAGTTCACCTCTGCTCCCGTTTCGGCAGTTCCTGTAGCTTCAAGAACTTCCTGAGATATTGCTTCGTCTAATAAAACAAAGTCTTCAGAAATCTTCGCTAATAAAGAATTTTTGCTTTCTTTTTTTAAATTATCTATTAAAATACTTTTGGCTATTTGCAAATCTCCCTGTGTCACCTGCAAAACTTCTCCCTTAAATCCGCCAGTCATTTGAGAAAAAGATTTACCATAAACAGAATAATATCTTTCTGTTCCAGTAAGCCCGGGAAGCGAAAAAGTAGAGGGGCCGATATTATAATCTTCGCCAGCTTCAGCTGCCACTACCTGGATATCCAAAGTTCCTGGAACTAATTTCCCCTTTTCGTATTTTCCGCCAGGAATTGTTTCTTTTTTAACAGACCTAAACAATTTACCAGCATCGGAAATAAACCGAGTGTTGACTATTAAGATCTGGGGCGAAGTTGAATAGGCATTGTAAACCTGGATTTGACCTTTGGCTTTTGCTTCTTTTTGAATTTTACCCGAAGACGGAAATTCCTGCCAAAGCTCTTTTTCCTCTTCAATATTTTCTCCAGGAATAACTTTTTCTGAAACGTTTAGCTGAGAAATTTTTGAATCGGCGGTAACTTTTTCTTCAAGATTTAGAACTTCGGTTTCTGGCCAAATGATAATTTCAACTCTGGCAAAAACAAACTGGCATAAAACGCCCGCCGTTATTAACATCAAAACAATCACCGCTATTAGTGCGCTAATTTTTTTATTCTTTTTTCCCCTGGGAATTATCAGGGGTTCTTTCTTCCAGGAAACAGCAAGTGGTTTTGGCGGAAAGATATCTAAAATTTTTTTAGAAACAGGTGGTGTCATAACACATTAATAAAGAAGGAGTGTATTGGGGAGTATTTAAATTTGGGGTTACGCCGTCAATATCTTTTAATTCTTTCGGGTATAAAAACTTTACCTCAGGTTTATTTGTAAGCGGGAGATCATCCCAATTGCCCTTTTTTAAAATTTCTTTAAATTCAGGGAGCAAACTTCCACCTCCAAAAATAAAAATATTTGAAGGAAGTAATTTTTGCTGGCTGATTTCTTTAATTTTAATTTTTAATTTTCTGAACCATTCTTTTTGAATGGGGGAAAAAAACCCTTTAATCAGTGTATTGCTTTCAAGACTTAAAAGTTTCTTTGAATATCTTTCTTTCAGGTCTCTGGCAGTTTCTTCGGGAACTCCGAAAGCCTGGGAAAGTTCTTCTGAAAAAAACTTTCCTCCAATTTCAAACTCATTGATTCCTTCTATTTTTTTATCTTTAATTATAAAAACTTGCGATACCTCTCCTCCAATATCAAGAAAAATACTATCTTTCTCCTGATTCTGGGAAAATGATATTAATCCTTGACTCTCGTGAACTATTCCCCACTTAAGGGAAGTTTTATTTTTTAAATTTATTTTATAGAGAGCATTATTAATATTTTTAAAATAAAGCGTTGGTAAAAAGGTGGCTAAAATCTTTAGCTCTATTTTTTCCCCATCGTATCCCCGAAGAGATGGTACTTGGTATCCGTCGATTTTTATCTCAAGAATTTTTAATGAAGTGAAATGGAGGTCTTCTGGTAAAATACCGGAGGCTCTGGCGAATTCTTCTGATATTTCCTTTTTGGCCCGCTTTAAAGCCAGCTGACAAATGTCCTTTTCTTCTTTTTCATCAATAAGGGGCTGTCTCCTGATATATTTATTCTGCAATATTGTAAAGGGCTTCTTTGGAGAAACTGCTTCTGGCGTAATACCTTCCTCTGAATCTATTCTTTCAAAAGTTTGCCAAATTATTCTTCCCTTAAAATTATTAGCCGAAAGCCCTACCAAAATAAACTTCGGTTTTTCATCGGTTACTTTTTGAATATTTTCAATCGTTTCTGAAATAGTTTTTTCGATAACGTCTGCTTCAAATTTTCTACCATTAAATACTCCATACTCATCTAAACAAGCAAGAGAGGTGCCGAGAATGACAATTTTTGAATCCTGAACTTTAAGAATCAAGGTTTTTACTGTTTCATTTCCGATATCTAAAATTAAAAAACACCTGCTTTTTTTGTTTTTTAATTTAGAGAAACTAAATTTCATATTTCATTCTATCAGGTATTAATAGTTTTTTAAACCCCTTATTCTAAAACAGCTCTAATTCTTCTTATATTAGCACCACAACTTTCTTCTTTCACAATCCTGAAATGTCCCAATTCAGAAGTCTTTTTAACATGTGGACCTCCGCATATTTCTTTTGAAAATTCAGAGACGCTATAAACCTTTACCCTTTCTCCATATTTATTTTCAAAAACCCCCATTGCTCCTTTTTCTTTTGCTCTCTCTAAGGTCATTTCTTCGCAAACTACTGGTAAATCTTCTTTTATTTTTTGATTTACCAAATCTTCAACTTCTTTTATTTCTTCTTCCGTCATTTTTTGAGGGTGGGGAAAATCAAATCTTAATCTTTGTAGCGTAATGTCCGAGCCCATTTGTTTTACGTGTCCTCCTAAAACTTTTCTTAGTGCGGCATTAAGTAAGTGAGTTGCCGTATGGAGTTTTGGTGAAAACTCTCCCCCTCCGCCAAATTTCTTTTCTGCCCCGGCTCGAGAAATCTCTTGATGCTTTTTTGATAGAACAAAAAATTCTTCCCGATTTTTTATTTTTTTCCCTTTTTCAGAAACTATTTCTTCGGTCATTTCTAAAGGAAACCCATGAGTTTGGTAAATATCAAATGCAGCTGCACCTGTTGATCCCCCTTCAGATACAATCATTCTATCTACTTCTTTTAATCCTGTTTCTAATGTTATCTCAAATTTTTCTTCTTCGTTTTGAATTACTGTCAAGGTATCGGTTTCATGCGACTTAACTTCCGGATAAATGTCTTTATACATTTCAATTACTTTTTGAGCTAAGGGAATTAAAAATTCTGGGGGTAGATTTAATAACTTCCCGTATCTTATTGCCCTTCTTAATATTCTTCTTAAAACATATCCCCTTTCTATATTGGATGGCAAAATTCCTTCGGAAATTAAAAAAACTGAGCTTTTTATATGGTCAGCAATAATTCTTCTGGTTTTTTCGTCTCTCCCCGAAATTTCTGCCAAAATCGGGAAGAACAAGTCGGTTTCGAAAACTGATGGTTTATTTTGAACAATCATCGCCAATCTTTCCAGACCCATTCCGGTGTCAACACCTTTTTGTTTGAGAGGTGTCAATTTTTTATCTTTATCTTGGTAATATTCATTAAAAACTAAATTCCAAACCTCTGCACCATTAAAGTGAATTTCTGTGGTCGATCCGCAGGGTCCTTCCTTACCAGTTGGTCCCCAAAAATTATCATCTTTACCGCATTTTTTAATTTTATTTTCTGGAATCCCAAGTTTCCTCCAAATTTGAGCCGATTCTTTATCCTCGGGAATATTCTGGTCGCCTTCAAAAAATGTAAAGACAACATTTTCCAACGATAATTTCAACTCTTTAAAAAGAAAATCATAAGCCAGTCTTATTGCCTCTTCCTTAAAATAGCTACCGAAAGAAAAATGTCCCAACATTTCCAAAAAGGTTAGATGGCTAGCATCTCCCACATTATCAATATCTGAAGTTCTGAAACATTTCTGACAAGAAGTAACTCTTTTTCCGTATGGAGATTCCTTTCCTAAGAAATATTCTTTGAATTGTTGCATTCCGGCCGTCGTAAAAAGAACCGATGGATCAGTTGGTAAAAGAGAGCTTGAGGGCACTATCTCGTGGCCGTTTTTTTTAAAGAAAAATAGGAAATTCTCTCTTAATTCATTTGAGGTCATTAATTTTGGATTTTGAAATCTCGATTTTATTAGGAATATCTGTCGGCTACCGTTGAAGCAACGTAAGATTCTGGCTTTATTTTTGGTTCAAATCCGTTCCCTCTGATTAAGCCGGTTACTTCTTTTATCATATCTCTGGTTTGACCGTGTTCTCCGATGTCAGCGTGGATATAGCGAAACTGCCAGTTTAATGGGTCATTCACATAAGAAGAACTTTTCATTTTTTGCTCAAAATTTTCTCTTAAAAATAAGGCAAATTGGCAGGACAATAAGACTTCTTCTAAAATTCTTTCCTTCCAGTTATAAAATTTCCTGTTTTTGTAATTAACTTTTTTAAGAAAAAAACGTCCTCCCTCCCCAACTCTCAGAATGACCACCACAACCGGGAAATTTGGCTCTTCTCCCGATGACGAATCACAACCGACAATAATATCATAAAATTTTTCCGGCTTCTCTTTTATATAGAGCGCAATCTCGTCCAATAATTCATTTATTGATAAACTTCCCCGGCTTGGACTATAAAAATTACCATCTAAAAGTTTTTCCATGCTAAATTATCCTAACAAATTTAAGAAATTAAATCAATATTTTTAACAAGCTTCGTAAATTCTTCTGGGTCTAAAGAAACGCTACCGATTATAAATCCTTGAAATTCAGCTTTTTTAATGAAGTCATTTGCGTTTTGAGAATTAATACTTCCACCGTAAATAATGGGAGAATTTTTAATTATTTTTCTAATAAACAAATTTACTGCTCGGGCTTCGGGAATCCCGCAGGCTTTTCCGGTCCCAATAGCCCAAACTGGCTCATAAGCCAGAATTAAATCCGATAAAGGTCCTTTCCCTATTATCCCTTCCAGGCCGTTTTTAATTTGAGATTCTATTACCTTCTCTGTCCCGCCCGATTTTTTTTCTTCCAGGGTTTCTCCGACGCAAAGAATTACCTTTAAATTTGCCGAAAGAGCTGCTTTTATTTTTTTATTTATCATTTCATCACTTTCATTAAAATATCTTCTGCGTTCAGAATGGCCGATAATTACATATTCGCAGCCCAAATCTTTAAGCATAGTGGGTGAAACTTCGCCCGTATACGCGCCCTTTTTTTCCCAAAAACAATCTTGCGAGCCGAAGCGAAGTCCGCCGAAGCCTTGAGCGAAGGCGGAAGCTCCTAAAATCGGCAAATAAACAAAGGGTGGGCAAATTACCGTTTCCACGTTTGTAACTCCCTTTATTCTCCTTACCACTGAATCGAAAAGAAGTTTTGCTTCTTCTAAGGTTGTAGGGTTACACTTCCAATTTGCTATAATTAAAGGCTTCATTGACCAAGTTTTTATTTATAAAAACGCAGGTGGAGATGAAGATTTATCTTCATCGACTATTTTTACTGTTTTCTTAAATACTCGGCCGCTTTTTCTGGTTCAATGGTTGAAATTTCCATTCTCGCTCCGAGTTCAAAACCTGCCCAAGTGGCGGTTTTAGGTATTATTGTCCAGTGCCAATGGTAATAAGAGTAATCCTTACCGTCGCAAGGGGCAGTATGCAAATAAAAATTATAAGCCGGATCCGACAGGCCCTTGTAAATTTTATTCAATGCTACCCTGAAAACCTCGGCCAGCTGCCATTTTTCTTTTTCATTGATTCTTTCAAAATAAGGAAGGTGGTTTTTGGGAGAAATAATAATTTCAAAAGCCGCTTTTGAGGCAAAGGGACAAATTACCAGAAAATCTTCGTTCTCAAAAACAATCCTCTTTCCGGTTTTTTTCTCCAATTCATTCATTTCGCAATAAATACACTTTTTACTTTTTTCAAAATGTTTTTCCGAATTAAAAAGAGTTCTTTGTAAATCTACGTCAATCAAAGGAGTGGTTATTATTTGAGAGTGAGGATGAGATTGAGAAGCTCCGGCTGCAACTCCTTCATTATGAAAAATAGAAATGTAATTAACAAAATTTTCTCTTGCCAAATTTAAATATCTTTCCTGATAACTGTCGATAACTTCTTTAATGCGCTCTTTGGATAAAAGCGCCAAAGATTTATCATGATCTCTTGTTACCACCAGTTCACAAAAACCTACTGCATTTATTGTTTTATACAGCTTTCCCTCAATTCTTTCGTGCAAATCCGGATGAGGCAAAAGGGCGGGGTATTTATTAGGGACAACAATCGTTGTCCAATCTTCTGGTATTTTTTCTCCTTTTTTAAAGGGAATTTTCTTTCCTCGAGAGTAAACTAAAAGGGGTGATTCTTGCGTTTCAATACGACAAAATGGGCAAACTCTTTTTGGAATTTTTTCTTTTTTTCTCGCCTCGCTTTTAAACATCTCCGGTCTTTTTGCCCGACCGGTGGCGATTACCACCCAATCCTTTGAAATCAAATCGAGGCGTAACTCAGAAGGAAATTTTACTTTTGGATTCGCCTTTTTTATTTTTTTATCTTTAATCATACTTCCTGCTAATAAGGTAATATCTTATTTTAAACAAATCTAAAGCCATCTTTAAAATTGATTTAAATTTTACCTTACTTTCAAGGTCATTTTTCCAATAAACCGGGACTTCTTTTATTTTATAGCC